>Ga0194063_10000890_pt1 | contig 20436 bp, 19 predicted proteins | sample SepL3720m_MetaG_FD_155459 | JGI IMG/M metagenome (GOLD analysis project Ga0194063, IMG submission 155459) | Anoxic zone freshwater microbial communities from boreal shield lake in IISD Experimental Lakes Area, Ontario, Canada - Sep2016-L373-20m | ecosystem: Environmental > Aquatic > Freshwater...
CCACCTCGAAGGCCATTGTCGCGATGGTCGAACAGGTCCTAGAGGTGGTGGGGGAGCGCCGCGCCGCGCTGGCCGTGCACCACGTGGACAATCCCGCCGCCGCAGCCGAGGTGGCCGCAACACTGGCCGGCGCGCTGCCGGGCTGCGGTCCGGCGATCGTCACCGACCTCGGTCCGGTGCTCGGGGTGCACCTGGGCCCGGGTGCGGTCGGGGTGGTCTTGGCGTTGGAATCGGACTGATACCCACTACCCGTGGGCGGCGGCCGCTACCCGGGTGCGCCGGGCCCGCGACAACAGGTCGGCACTGAACACCGCCAGCGCCACCCAGATCAACGCGAAACCTAGCCATCGGGTCGGTGGCATGAGTTCGTGGCCAACCGCCACGCCCCAGATCATCTGCAGCGACGGGGTCATGTACTGCAGCAATCCGAGGGTCACCAGCGGTAGTCGCTGGGCCGCGGCCGCGAAGCACAGCAGCGGTAGCGCCGTCACCGGCCCGCACAGGATCATCAGCGCCGCGTGCCCGGCGCCGTTGTTGGCGAACTGGGCATCCCCGCGCAGGGTCAGCACCATGATGAAGCCGATCGCGAACGGTGCGGCGATGGCGGCTTCCAGTCCGACACTGACTCTCGGATCGACCGGCACCACCTTCTTGACGGCGCCGTAAAGCCCGAAGGAGATCGCAAGAACAAGAGCGATCGCCGGGATGCGGCCTGTCGTGACGGTCAGTATCGCGACGCCCGCGGCGGCGATGAGCACCGCGGCCAATTGAGCCCGGTGCAGTCGCTCGCCGAAGAACACCACCCCGATCAGAACAGTCACAAGCGGGTTGATGAAGTAGCCGAGTGCGGCGTCGACGACGTGGCCGTTGCTGACGGCCCAGACGTAGACAAGCCAGTTCACACAAATGAGCACTGAGGCGGCCGCCAACAGCAACCAGGTGCGGCGGGTGAGCGACCGCAGATCGGACAGCTTGCGCATCACTACCAGCACGACTGCCATCAGCAGCAGGGTCCACACGATGCGATGCGCCAGCACCTCGACCGCGCCGGCCGGCTTCAGTAATGGGAAGTACGCGGGATACAACCCCCAGGCACCGTAGGCGCCGAGGCCATACAGCAGGCCGGTGGTTCGCCCGCCGGGCTCGCGCTGTTCGGTCACGCGGTTCAGTCAATCAGGCGGCGGCAAGGGCTCAGCAGCAGCGCGCCCCCGGATCGGCTTCGGCCCGCAGGTGCCGGTTCCGCCAATATTCCGCCTCGGTCAACACCGGCTGGTCCGGATGCGTCCGGCGGTGGTGCGCGAGGTAGCGCTGGTAGTGGTTGTCGCCCATCATTGAGCTGACGTACCAACGGATCTGACGGCCGAGTCGGGCAGCGCGCTCCATTGCCTTTGCACCTCCTTCTCGACCGGCGTGGCGATTAGCTGGGAGGGACCGAAAATCCGGGATGGCACCGGCGGTTCCACGGCCAGCGGCCGCCCGCGCCCTTGCATCGAGCGGATGGTCATGACGATGGCCGATGCGACAACGATCAACACCACCGTGGCGAAGAGGATCGACAGCGTGCCCTGGATGAACGTGTTGCGGATGACATCGTTGAGCTGGTCGGGGTTCTTCGCCGCACCCAGTGACGTCTTGCCGGCGTCCCGCGCATCGCGGTACTGAAAGTGCTGGGTCCAATAGCCCAGTTTGGGATTGCCGGAGAAGATCTTCTGCCACGACGCGGTCAGGGTGACAGTTAGATCCCACAGCAGCGGAATGCCTGGAATCCAGGCCCATTTCAGCAGTCCCATCTTGATCACCACCACGGTCACCACGGTCAGGGCGATTGCGGCGAGCAACTGGTTGGCGATGCCGAACAGCGGGAAGAGAGTGTTGATGCCGCCCAGTGGGTCGGTGACGCCCATCAGCAGGATGGAGCCCCAGGCCGCGACGACGATGATGCTGCACACCCACGCACCGACCTTCCAACTGGGATCGTGCAGACGGCGCAGCGGCCCGCCGAGGTTGCTCAGCCCGTCCGACAGCATGAACCGGGCCACCCGGGTGCCTGCGTCGATGGTGGTGAGGATGAACAGCGCCTCGAACATGATCGCGAAGTGGTACCAGAACGCCTTCAGGCCGCTGCCGCCGAAAACCGACAGCACCTGGGCCATACCGAAGGCCAGCGTGGGGGCACCGCCGGTACGCGACACGATCGACTGTTCACCGACACTCGCGGCGGCATCGGTGATCTCCGCGGGAGTGATCGGCGGTCCGGACAGGCCTAGCTTGTTGACGTAGGCCGCTGCGGTCTCCGCGGTGCCCCCGGTGGCCGCGGCGGGGGCGTTCATCACAAAGTACAAGTGCTGGTTCAGGATTGACGCGGTGATCAGCGCCATGATCGCCACGAAAGATTCCGTCATCATTCCGCCGTAGCCGATCAGCCGCATCTGGCTTTCCTTCTCCAGCAGCTTCGGCGTGGTGCCCGAGGCGATCAGCGAGTGGAAGCCCGACAGCGCGCCGCAGGCGATGGTGATGAACAGGAATGGGAACAGTGAGCCCGCGAACACCGGACCGGCACCGGATTTGGCGAACTGGGAGATCGCCGGGGCATCCATGACCGGGCGGGCCAGCAGTATCCCGACGGCCAGCAGTGCGATGGTGCCGACCTTCATGAACGTCGACAGGTAGTCGCGCGGGGCCAGCAGCAGCCACACCGGCAGCACAGACGCCGCTAGGCCGTAGATGATCAGGCACCACGACAGGGTGACCTTGGACAGCGTGAACCACTCTGTGCCCCAGTCGGTCTGGGCGATCCAGCCGCCTGCCACCACGGCCAGCAATAGCAGCACCACCCCGATCAGCGATACCTCCGAAACTCGGCCCGGCCGCAGGTAGCGCAGGTACACGCCCATGAAGAGGGCGATCGGGATCGTCATCGCGATGGAGAACACGCCCCAGGGACTCTCGGCGAGCGCGTTGACCACCACCAGGCCCAGCACCGCCAGCAGGATGACCATGATCACCAGCACCCCGACGATCGCCGCCGCCCCGCCCACCGTGCCGAGTTCGTCGCGCGCCATCTGACCCAGCGAGCGCCCGCGCCGGCGGGTTGAAATCGCGAGCACCAGATAGTCCTGCACACAACCGGCCAGCACCGCGCCGAGGATGATCCAGATGGTGCCGGGCAGGTAGCCCATCTGGGTGGCCAGCACGGGGCCCACCAATGGTCCGGCCCCGGCGATCGCAGCGAAGTGGTGGCCGAACAGCACCCGCCGGTCGGTGGGCATGTAGTCGGTGGCGTTCTCGTAGATCTCCGCGGGTGTCGCGTGGTCATCGCGCGGACGCACGATCTTCATCTCGATCAGCCGCGCATAGAAGCGGAACCCGATGACGTAGGTGCAGATCGCCGCAACCACGAACCACACCGCGTTGACGGTCTCGCCGCGCAGGAACGCGATGACGGCCCACGCCAGCGCTCCGAGCACAGCGACAGCGCCGAAGACAAGCTTGTGCCGGGTGGTTATCGGTGAGCGGTCGATGATCGCGACCGGCGGCAGATTCCTATCGGTGCGGACGAAGGTGACGTCGCCGCGAGTCTCCTCGATGAAGTCCGGTGGTGCGGCGGGCGGCGATCCCACGGTTGTCTCCTCTGCTGGGCTCGGCGGTGATCATTCGACGGGGTTGCTTATCGCGTCTTCCGGCGGCACGATCAGCCGGCCGCGAATCGTCCGGTGACCGGCGGCAGGTCCTTCAGTGTCACGATGCCCGGCTTGGCGGCTACCACGGCGGGCACCGCGTTGGTCACCGGTAGTGCGGTGTAGATCATGCCGAGGCCCATGAAGCCGTCTTCGGTCCAGTCTCTCGGCGGAAGGCAATGCAGCACGGTGCGCATGTTCGGCACCCCGAACACCTGAATGACGTGACCGTGCTCCAGGGGCTTCGGCGGCACCACATGGTTGCCCATGATCCAGTTGAATCCGACGCTGACGACGTTACGGTCGCCCACCCAGCCGCGGTGGTAGCCCATCACGCCGGCCACGGTGCCCTCGGGGATCGTCATGAACCCCAGATCGGTGTCGCCGGTGGCCGCGGTGAATGTCACATCGAAGGACATCCGGTCGAGTTCGGCGCCGATCGCATCGGCCATCATCGCCGCCGACTCGGCGAAGACAGCGCTCTCTTCAGCGACGCTCTCGGCGAGACCCGGGGTTTCGGGATCGCAGGAGAACCCCATGGCGGTCTGGGTGCCGGCTGACTCGTAGGTCGAGCAGTCCACGGATTCGGTGATGCGGATCTCGTCGACCCGCTCGCAGGACCCGGAGAGCACCATCGCGACCATATTGGTCATACCGGGGTGCGCTCCATTGCCGAAGATGGTGGAATGGCCTCGTGCACACGCGTTTCGGACTCGCATGAGGTCGGCTTCGCTCTGCTTGCCGCCGGTGATCCAGGCGGCCGACGTGCACACGTTGACACCCGATTCCAGCAGCCGTTCGAGTTCGTCGATACTGGGCCACAGCGGGTTGTAGCAGCACGCGTCGGGCTCGGTCGCCAGTAGCGCGTCGATGTCGTTGGTCGCCGTGACCCCGGTCGGCTTTCCCGGTCCCAGCGGCCAGCCGGCCAACTCGGCGGCGTCCATCCCGACCTTGTCGGCACCATGCGCGTACACACCCACCAGTTCCATATCGGAGCGGCCGATGATCGCGTGCAGCGATCGGCGCCCGATATTGCCGGTGGTCCACTGGATCACCCGAAGCGGCCGGTCCGTCGTTGCGGTCATATGCGTTCTCCTGTGTCGGTTCGGTCGTGTGCAGTATGGACACGCGCGGGGTGCACAGTCCGGGATTCGTCCACAGCTGGGCGACGGTACGGTCCCGGCCGACGGTCCCGCGTCGGTTCCCGACTCTACGGTCGCCGCATGCGCACTGAGCAGCCACTGGCCATCCTGCATCGGCGCCTCGGAGCCCGGCCCGAGGCGGCCGCCCTCCGTGGCCCAGACGGCGACGGCCCAGACGGTGATGGCCCAGACGATGACGAGAGCGGCGACGGCAGTGCTGACGAACTCGGAGTGCCGGTCCCGAGTTGGGTTCCCGACGGTCGGTCACCGCGAGGGCAGGCCTGGCTCTCGGCGATCCGGGCCGACCCCGGCCGCTCCGGCGGTATCGCACTGGGCGTCATCGGCGCGCTGGCAGTGCTGATCACCGTGTTCACCCTGGTTCGCGATCGCCCGGCGCCGGTGGCCTCAGCCAAGCTGCCCCCGGTGGAGATGGTGTCCACCGCCGCCCCGGGAGTTCCCCCGAGCGTCCCCCCGGGGCCGGGCTCGCCGACCACGGCGCAGCCGGGTCCGTCGGTGGTGGTCAGCGTCGTCGGGTTGGTGCAGCAGCCGGGTCTGGTGACACTTGCTCCCGGCGCACGCATCGCGGACGCGGTGTCGGCGGCGGGTGGTCCACTCAACGGGGCCGATACCGTCGGCCTCAACCTGGCCCGCCACGTCGCCGATGGTGAGCAGATCGTCGTCGGTATCGCCACCCCGGCCGGCCGCCCGGCGGCGCTGGGCAGTTCGGTCAGATCCGGGTCTCCGGAAACCGGTCCGGCAGCCGCCAGCACCACACCTGCCGGTCCGGTCGATCTCAATACCGCCACCGTCGAGCAGTTGGACACCCTGCCCGGGGTCGGGCCGGTGACCGCCGCGGCGATCGTCGCCTGGCGCCAGGCCAACGGCAAGTTCACCGCCATCGACCAACTCGGCGAGGTCGACGGCATCGGCCCGGCCCGGCTGGAGAAGCTGCGGCCGCTGGTGCGGATCTGACCGGGCAGATCCCGCAGACGGCCACCCGGCTGGATGTCCGCCTGGTGCCTGCCGCGCTGACTGCCTGGTCGGTCACCGCAGCCGGAATCTGCTGGAGTATCGGCCCGGTGATCGCGGTGATCTGCGCTGTGGTGGGCACCGGGTGGTGGCTGCGTTGGTGGTGGCCGAGTTGGCGGGGACTGGGCGCCGCACCGGAGGCGCTGCACGCTGTCGGCGCGGTCGTGCTGGGTGTCGCGGTCATCGGGGCCGGTTTCGGCATTGCGATCGGACTGCGCAGCCACGCTGTGGATCACCATCCGACCGTCCGGCTGTTCGGCGCGACCGCCGAGGTGACCGTGACGCCGGAGGAGACCCCACGCGCACTGTCCAACGGGCGGCTCATGTTCCGCGCTGCGCTGGTCGCGATCGCCGATGATGACAGCACCGGCAGTGTGGTGGTCTTCGCCTCCGGTGTCGACTTCGCGGAGTTGAGTGCCGGCCAACCCGTACGGTTCCGGGCCCGGATCACCCGGCCCGCACGCCGGGATCTCACGGTGGCCACGCTCACCGTCGTCAGCAGACCCGTGTTCGGTGCGGCGTCAGTGGTCCAACGCATCGCTGCGGGTGTGCGAACGCGGTTCGCCGCCGCCGCGCGCGAGGCGCTGCCCGCCGGCCCGGCCGCGATGCTGCCCGGCCTGGTCCTCGGTGACACCGCCACCGTAACCGCCACCACCACCGCGGAGTTCCGCACCGCCGGCCTGACCCATCTGACCGCGGTATCGGGCGCCAATGTCACGATCGTCTGCGGCGCGGTACTGCTGTCGGCCCGGCTGGTCGGACCCCGGGCGGCGGTCGCGTTGGCCGCGGTGGCACTGGTGGTGTTCGTCATCGTGGTGCAGCCGACCGCAAGCGTGCTCCGCGCCGCGGTGATGGGTGCGATCGCACTGATCGCGGTGGTGTCCGCCCGGCGACGTCAGGGCATCCCGGTGCTGGCGGCCACGGTTATCTCGTTGATGGTCTTTGCCCCGCAACTGGCCGTGAATGTCGGTTTCGCGCTGTCGGTGGCGGCGACGGCGGCCCTGATCGTGGTCGCGCCGGTCTGGTCGGCCAGGCTGGTGGCTCGCGGGTGTCCTAAACCACTTGCCGACGCGGTAGGCATTGCGCTGGCCGCGCAACTGGTGACCGCTCCGCTGGTGGCGGCGATCTCAGGACAGTTGAGTCTGGTTGCGGTGATCGCGAATCTCGTTGTGGCACCGGTTATTCCACCGATCACGGTGCTGGGCACCGCCGCTGCGGCCCTGTGCCCGGTATGGCCGGCGGCCGGGGACCTGCTAATCCGGTTCACCGGGCCTGAGGTGTGGTGGCTGGTGCACGTGGCGCACGGTGCCGCGGCGCTGCCGGGCGCGGCGATCACGGTGCCGTCCGGCTGGCCGGGTCTTGCCGTCGTGGGCATCTCGGCGCTGGGGTCCGTCATGCTCTGGCGGTGGCGGTGGTTTCGGCTGGGTATGGCCGGGGGTCTGCTCTGCGTTGCCGCGTGGTCGGTGTCGGGTGTCGTCGGCGGACCGTGACACCATCGACGGGTGAGCGCGACGGTTGAGCCCCTGCACCTGATAGTGGGTGGCGAGGTCTTCGCCAGTGGTAAGCGGACCCAGCGGTTGGAAGAGTTGCTCGTCGAACGGGCGCTCAGCGATATCGTCCGGTCGGCCCGAGCAGCTGCCGGAACCGATGGCATCCCGGTTGACCATCTGCGGGCCGGGGAAGTGTCGACCAATGAGCTTGCCGAACTGCTCAGCCCGTCGTTGTTCGCCGATGAACGGGTGCTGGTTCTGGACAACGCAGATGAGGCCGGCAAGGACGCGGTCGCGCTGATCGCCTCGGCAGCCGCCGACCTACCGCCGGGCACCGTACTGGTGGTGGTTCACACCGGCGGCGGCCGGGCCAAGGCTCTTGTCGGCCAACTGCGCGAGTTGGGTGCCGAGGTCCACCAGTGCGCCCCGAAGGGCAATACAGGCGAGCGTGCCGCTTTCGTGCGGGGCGAATTCCGCACGCTGAAAATCAAAGCCGACGATGACACCATCAACGCGATGCTGGATGCCGTCGGTTCTGATCTCCGTGAACTGGCCGCGGCGTGTTCGCAATTGGTGGCCGATACTGACGGGCAGATCGACGCCAACGCCGTGCGGCGCTATCACAGCGGCAAGGCGGAGGTCACCGGCTTCGACATCGCCGATAAGGCGGTCGTGGGCGATATCGCCGGTTCGGCGGAAGCGCTGCGGTGGGCGATGTTGCGTGGGGTACCGCACGTGCTGGTCGCCGATGCGCTGGCCGAGGCGGTACACGCCATCGCGCGAGTGGGCGCACTGTCGGGCGACCCGTACCGGATGGCGGGCGAAGTGGGGATGCCGGGCTGGAAAATCAAAAAAGCAATGGAGCAGTCGCGGCGCTGGACGCGGGATACGGTCGCAACGGCTATCCGGCTGGTGGCCGACCTCAACGCTGATGTGAAAGGCGCAGCAGTCGATCCCGACTACGCGCTGGAGAACGCGGTGCGCAAGGTTGCGCACTTGGCCGCGGATGGCGGCCGACGGTGATCAGAGTTTCTGCAGCGCCGCCGACAGCGCGGACTTTTTATTCGCGGCTTGGTTCTTGTGGATGACGCCCTTGCTGGCGGCTTTATCCAACTTGCGACTGGTGGTGGCGAGTAGTGCGCCGGCTTTGTCCTTATCACCCTCGGCGGCAGCGGTACGGAACGCTCGGATCGCCGTGTGAAGAGATGACTTCACCGACTTGTTGCGCAGCCTGCGGCGCTCGTTGGTGATGTTGCGCTTCTGCTGCGACTTGATGTTGGCCACGCGTTAGTTCCTTCACACAATTCAGGGGCGGTCGAAAAGCTTCTTGTCTCTGCACAACGCCGGGACAGGTGCCCTCGCGGCGCCTTGCGAGAATACCAGCAATGGTCGGATAAGCCCAAAGTGGAGGCGCTCAGCCTGCGGAAATGGCGGATTTAAACTCCGCATCGGTACTCGACCGCACCGCACGGTGCGGGGGCACGCCGAGCTTTTCAGCCCACCGAAACCCGAAGTAGGTCATCGCCGAGTTCCACCCGGCCGCCGAATTCGCCAGCCGCCAGCGCACGCCACTGCTCCTCCTGGCCGGCCGCCAGGGGCGGTACGTAATGGGTGAGCACCAGGGTGTCCACCCCGGCACGCGCTGCGGTGGCCGCGGCCTGCTGCACTGACGAGTGGTAATCCAAGATGTCCCGCAATCGCTGAACGGGTATCTGCTCGACGAGATCGGCTCGGATCACTGTGTGTACCAACGCATTCGCGCCGCGGGCCAGTTCATCGAGTGAGTCGCACGGCACGGTGTCGCCGGCCAGCACCACCGATGCGCCGCCGAACTCGATGCGGAAGGCGATGGTGGGCTCTACCGGCCGGTGGTCGGTCGGCGCGGCGGTGATCACCACGCCACCGCTGTCCCACACCTGTCCGGCCGCGTACTCGTGGACCGAGATTTCGGGCGGCGCGGTGATGTCGGCGTGGTGGCCGATCCGGTAGGAGATGTCCGGGGCCAGTGCGGCCAGGGTCGCCTCGACCACCGCCCGCGTACCGGGCGGACCGATGATCGGCAGTGGGGCCGGACCCAGTGAGGTGACCCACCGCGTGGTGATGACATCGGAAAGGTCGGTGATGTGGTCGCTGTGCAGATGGGTGAGCAGTAGCGCGGTGAGGTTCGCCGCTCCCACGCCCACCGCGGCGGCCCGCATCAGCACACCGCGGCCACAGTCCACCAGGAACTTTTGATCTCCGGCCGTGACCAGCGTGGAGGGCCCGGCCCGGTTCGGGTCGACCATCGGGCTACCGGTGCCGGTGAGGGTGATTTCGATCGTCATTGGTGTGAATCGTAGTGCGCTGATCCCTCGACGGGTCGCTTAGTTGTAAACCGCACAGTGGGTACACCCGCGGGTACGGGGGACGGTTGGCTGAGGGGTCGTTGCGGGCGATCGGGTGCCAAGTTGAAGTTAACGTGAACAGCGTTGCCAAAAGTGCGATCAGATGCCTAATCTCAGCCAGAATCAGACGGTGGAGTTGGTGCCCGACAGGTGGGCTATCTCAGAGAGTGGCAAGTGCTGACGTGACGCAGGCAAAAAATGGAGATCGCCGGAGAACGGGTCGGCCAGCAAAGATAACTGCTGGTAAAGACGAGGTTAACGAGTCCGTCATCCAGCTGGCCGCTGAAACCCTCACCGTCGGGAAACGCGTCGTCGAGACCGGTCGCGTGCGCGTGCGGCGCACCACGACGGAGCGCCTGGAAAAGGTCAAGGTCCCGCTGTCGGTCGAGACCGTCGAAATTCGCCGTGTCCCTATTGGCAAACCCATTAAACGTAAGCCCCGGGTTCGCGAGACCGCCAACGAGATCATCATTCCGGTGGTCGAGGAGGTTCTCGTGGTCGAGCGACGCCTGGTGCTCAAAGAGGAATTGCACATCCGCAAAGTTCGCTCGACCGAGAACCACGTCGAGCAGGTCACGTTGCGGCAGCAGAACGTCACCGTCGATCGGGTGGCGCCACAGAGTTCAGACGACGGCCAACCCTCGGCCGCTCGTCCGAAACGACCGTCTCGTAGCCGGCGGCCGGGAATTCAACAACGCAAGTAGAGAAAAGGAGCTGTTTATCTATGTCCACGAAGAGCCACGAAATTGTTGTGCTGTTCGACACGGTCGCTGCCAGCCGTCGCGCTGAGACGGCACTCGAGGCCGCCGGTTTCGCCGATCCCGATGTGAACACCCTCGACCAGGCAGCCGTCGCCAAGAGCTCTGGCCGTACCGCGGCCGGTCCCGGTCTGTGGCGGTCGCTGTTCGGCAACGACGTCAAGCTGTACGAGGGAGCCGCGTATCAGAAGGCGCTGGCCAACGGCGGCGCAATCCTCACCGTGCGGGTCAAGGACGACGCCGAGGCCGCTAAGGCCGAGGGCATTCTCGCCAAGCACAACTCGGTCGACCTCGAAGCCCGCGGCGCTGGCATCGTCGCCGAGCACAAGGCGCTGGGCGACGTCAAAGAAGAGGTCCTGCGGCTGGCCGAGGAGCAGCTTGAGGTTGGCAAGCGCACGGTCGAGGCCGGCAAGACCCGGGTCCGCCGCTACGTGACCGCGCGCGAGGTCGAGGAGAAGGTCAACCTGACCGAGGTGCACGCCGAGGTATTGCGCAAGGTCGTCAACCAGCCGGTCGCCGACGACTGGGACTGGAGCGACTCCACCATCGAGGTCGTCGAGACCCGCGAGGAGGCCGTCGTCTCCAAGACCGCTCACGTCGCCGAGGAGATCCGGCTGCGTACCGAGGAGACCGAGCACACCGAGGTCATCAAGGAGACGGTGCGCAAGCAGCACGCCGAGGTCGAGCACCTCGACGAGGACGGCAAGGTCGTCAGCAAGTAGAAGCACTTCGCTTCCCGGTTATCCGGGCAACGGCCGCCACGTTCACCCGTGGCGGCCGTTGTCGTGTGGGCTTCCCCGCGGGGCCCGCAGGCCGTAACCTCACGTGATATCAGTCACAACAGTCAGACACGGGGGCGACGGACATGCGGATCGCGGACATTCTGCGCGACAAGGGCCCGGCGGTGGCAACCGTGACCGAGGGAACCACGGTCACTGCATTGCTCGCCGATCTGGCGGCCCACAACATCGGTTCCATGGTGGTGATTGGTACCAGCACCGCAATCGTGGGCATCGTCTCCGAACGGGACGTGCTGCGAAAACTGCATGAATACGGTCCGGGTCTGCTGAGCCGCCCGGTGGCCGACGTCATGAGTGCCGTCGTGGTGACCTGTGGTCCCGAGGACCGCATCGATGACCTCGCGGCGCTGATGACCGATAACCGGGTTCGCCATGTTCCCGTTCTCGTCGACGGCCGGCTGGTCGGCATCGTGAGCATCGGCGATGTCGTCAAGCACCGGATGGAAGAGATGGCGGCCCAGCATCAGCAGTTGCAGGCCTACATCACCCAGGGTGCCAGTTAGCCTTCAGCTCCAGAAGTATTCGGTGCGCAACCGGGTGGCGACGATCTCAAAGGTGTGGCGGTCCATGATGGCGCCCTCCCGCCGAATACCTTCCTCGGGTACGTCCAGAACCCGATCCAACCGCACCCAGCTGGGTCGGCCCTCGTGGTCCCAGTCGCCGGAGCCGATGCCGATCCAGGTCGGATCCTCGGCGTGGTGCACCTGACTGGACAGCATCAGGCCGAGCAGGGTGTTGCGCTCGCGACCAACAACCAAAACCGGGCGATCCTTGCCGCGGTCCGGGTCGTCCTCGTAGACCACCCACGTCCACACGATCTCGCCGGGATCGGCGCGCCCGTCGAGGTCGGGGGCATAGACCACCGCCCGTGCCCGGTGCGCGCTGGGCAGGCTGCTGCTGGTGACCGGACGGCCCGCAGTGATCGCGGCGGGCGGTTGGGCAGGCAGTGCGGTGGCCACGAGGGCTTCGAGGCCCAGTCGCAAACCGTGCTGAAGTGTCCGCTGGAGCGAGTTCGGATCCTGTAGTTGCCGCAGCAGTCGCGGAGCCTCGCTGAAGACCAGGTGCTCCGCCAATCGCTGAAACGTCCTCCACTGCGACGCCATGGTCAAAGCATAGGTGAGACGCGACACTCGACGGCGCGTCGCGATTGTGTTCGGGTGCCCCGGTGTCGATACGCTGGGCCTGCCGGAAGCGACGTCCGGAAAGCCTCGATCGAGTACCGCTCACCAGGAGATTCCCATCAGCAGTTTCGCCGACCGGACGTTCACAGCGCCGGCGCAGATTCGGAACTTCTGCATCATTGCTCACATCGACCACGGGAAGTCGACGCTGGCCGATCGGATGCTGCAGTTGACCGGAGTGGTCGCCGACCGGGACATGCGCGCCCAGTACCTCGACCGGATGGATATCGAGCGCGAGCGCGGCATCACCATCAAGGCCCAGAATGTCCGGTTGCCGTGGCGGGTCGGTGACACCGATTACGTCCTGCATCTGATCGACACCCCCGGCCACGTCGACTTCACCTACGAGGTCTCCCGTGCGCTGGAGGCCTGTGAGGGTGCGGTGCTGCTGGTCGATGCCGCCCAGGGCATCGAGGCGCAGACGCTGGCGAACCTCTATCTGGCGCTCGACCGCGAGCTGACGATCGTCCCGGTCCTCAACAAGATCGACCTGCCCGCCGCCGACCCGGATCGCTACGCGGCCGAACTCGCCCACATCATCGGTTGTGAGCCCGGCGACGTGCTGAGGGTGTCCGGCAAGACCGGTGCCGGAGTCACCGAACTGCTCGACGAGGTCGTCCGCGTGGTGCCCGCTCCGGTGGGGGATGCCGCCGCGCCGGCCCGAGCGATGATCTTCGACTCGGTCTACGACATCTACCGTGGTGTGGTCACCTACGTGCGGGTGGTCGACGGGAAGCTCAGCCCGCGCGAGAAGATCACGATGATGTCCACCGGCGCCACTCACGAACTGCTCGAGGTGGGCATCGTGTCGCCCGAGCCCAAGCCCACCGAGGGCCTCGGCGTCGGCGAGGTGGGTTACCTCATCACCGGGGTGAAGGATGTTCGCCAATCCAAGGTCGGTGACACGGTCACCTCCGCCCGGCACGGCGCGACCGAGGCGCTCACCGGTTACCGCGAGCCCCGACCGATGGTCTACTCGGGCCTCTACCCGGTGGACGGTTCGGACTACCCGAACCTGCGCGATGCGTTGGAACGCTTGCAACTCAACGACGCGGCGCTGGTGTGGGAGCCCGAAACCTCGGTGGCGCTGGGTTTCGGATTCCGCTGCGGCTTCCTCGGTCTGTTGCACATGGAGATCACCCGGGAGCGCCTGGAACGCGAGTTCGACCTCGACCTGATCTCGACCTCACCGAACGTGGTCTACCGGGTCGTTGCCGAGGACGGCGCCGAGAAGATCGTCACCAACCCCTCGGACTGGCCCGACGGCAAGGTGCCGGCGGTCTACGAACCCGTAGTCAAATGCACGGTGATCTCCCCGAGTGAGTTCATCGGCACCATCATGGAACTGTGCCAGTCGCGCCGCGGCGAACTCGGTGGAATGGACTACCTCTCGCCGGAACGGGTCGAGTTGCGCTACACCATGCCACTCGGCGAGATCATCTTCGACTTCTTCGACTCGCTGAAGTCGCGCACCCGCGGCTACGCCAGCCTCGACTACGAGGAGGCCGGTGAGCAGGAGGCCGCGCTGGTGAAGGTCGACATCCTGCTGCAGGGTGAAGCGGTCGACGCCTTCAGCGCCATCGTGCACAAGGATTCGGCCCAGGCTTACGGCCACAAGATGACCACCAAGCTCAAGGAACTCATTCCGCGCCAGCAGTTCGAAGTTCCGATCCAGGCGGCTATCGGCTCGAAAGTCATTGCCCGCGAGAACATTCGGGCCATCCGCAAGGATGTCCTCTCGAAGTGCTACGGCGGCGACATCACCCGTAAGCGCAAACTTCTGGAGAAGCAGAAGGAAGGTAAGAAGCGGATGAAGACCATCGGCCGGGTCGAGGTGCCGCAGGAGGCCTTCGTCGCCGCGCTGTCCAGCGATGCTGCCGGCGACAAGTCGGCCGATAAGTCCCGGAAGTAGCGGACTCATCACAGCAGACGATTCAGTAGCCCGGCGGCGATGGACGCATGCGGTGGGCGCCATCGTCGCTATCGGCCTGCTGGCCGGGTGCGGCACAGTCGTCGACGGCGTCGCCCTTCGACAGCCCCCCGCCTCGCTGCTGCGGGTTCTGCCCACCGTCGAGCAGGTGGAGGCCGCGGCCGGCAACCCGTTGGACGCCACCGGTCAACCGACGCTCGGCTCGATCGATGTGCTGCCCAACGGAATTCGCGGTGATGATGCGGTGGATCCGATCGAATGCCTCGGCGCCATCACGCCGCTGATGCGCTGGGTCTACGAGAAGGGTGACGTGCGCGGCGCGGCATGGCAGGATTTCGCCCGCTTCGGCCAGGGGCAGACGGTCTCGAGTGTCAACACCGGGGTGGTCCGGTTCTCCTCCGACGCGGAGGCATCCCGGATGTTCTCGCAATTTGTGACCCGGTGGCGGTCCTGCGAAGGCGGCCGGGTGGGCATCCGTTCCGGTCGCGCCGATCTCGGGCTGACCGTCACCGATGTGACGGTGACCGGCCCGATCCTCTCGGCGACGATTCTGAGCGGGGAGAGCGACACCGACCCCGGGTTCCCCACCGAACATGCGGTCGGGGTGTCAGCCGACTGCATCGTGGACGTCGATGTTGCAGTGACCGCTCCCGATCCCGCCCGGCGGGTGGCCGGCAGCCGGGCACAAGATCTCGCCGGGGCGATGCTGGCCAATCTCGACGGTATGAGCTGAGCCGCTACTGCGGCGAGTTGGCCGGCTGGAAAACCCCGGTGCCGTCGGCGAGGTCCTCGGCGCGGATGACGTGCACCACTGCGTTGATCAGAGCGAGGTGGGTGAATGCCTGCGGGAAGTTGCCCAGGTGCCTACCGGTTCGAGGCTCAATTTCCTCGGCGTAGAGATGCAATGGGCTGGCGAACGACAGCAGTCGCTCGCACAGGTGCCGTGCCCGGCTGATCTCACCGATCTCCACCAACGCCGATACCAGCCAGAACGAGCAGATGGTGAAACTGCCCTCCGCGCCGGACAATCCGTCATCGGTCTCCTCGGTGCGGTAACGCAACACCAGACCCTCCTCGGTGAGTTCGTCGGCGATCGCCAACACGGTGGCCCGCACCCGCGGATCGTCGGAGGGCAGGAACCGCAGCAGCGGAACCAGCAGCAGGGATGCATCGAGTGCGTCGTCGCCGTAGCGCTGGGTGAACACACCGCGGGAGTCCACGCCATGGGCCAGAATGTCGGCCTTGATCTCCTCGGCGATCACCCGCCACTGCTGTGCGTAACTCGTGGAGCCCTGCAGTTCGGCTAACTTCGCGCCGCGATCAAGCGCAACCCAGCACATCACCTTCGATGAGGTGAAGTGTCGGGGTTCGCCGCGCACCTCCCAGATTCCGCGGTCGGGTTCGCGCCAGTGTTTGATGGCCTCCTCGACCTGCTCCTTGAGCACCGGCCAGAGTTGATCGGAGATGTGCTCCCGGGACTTGGCGTGCAGGTACACCGAATCCAGCATGGTGCCCCAGATATCGTGCTGGCGCTGGTTGTAGGCGCCGTTTCCGATTCGCACCGGTCGGGCGTTGTCATAGCCGGAGAGGTGGGTCAGCTCCTCCTCGACGAGTTCGCGTTCGCCACCGACGGCATACATCACCTGCAACGGCTGCCGCTCGCCGTCGTTGGCACCGGACACATCGGCGATGAAGGAGAAGAAGTCGTCTGCCTCGCGGTCGAGCCCCAGTGTGTAGAGACCCCACAGCGCGAATGTCGAGTCACGTACCCATGCGTATCGGTAATCCCAATTGCGTTCTCCGCCAGGAGTTTCCGGTAGTGACGTGGTGCTGGCGGCAAGTAGCGCCCCGGTCGGGGAATACGTCAGCCCCTTCAGCGTGAGTGCACTGCGTTGCAGATACGACCGCCACGGGTGGTCAGGGAATTGACCGATGTTGATCCACTGCCGCCAGGCCTCGCTGGTCTGCCACATCCTGTCGGTGGCTTCCTCGTAGGTCTGCGGCGAGGGATGCCCCGACCAGGACAGCGCGACGAACGCGTTATCGCCTTCTTTGAGCCGGGTCCGCGCGCGTGCTTCCCGGCCTTCCAATCCGATCCGCAGGTTGGTGGTCAGTCGCAGCGTGGGATGTGCGTCGGGATCGGTGCGGGCGCGAGCGATGGCCTCACCGTAGGCATCGGCGGAGTATTCCCAACTTGCGGTGCTGCGGCCGTAGTCGAAGGCGGGCTCACAGTTCATCGCCAGTTCGACCGTGCCGCTGACACATCGCACGGTGCGCAGCAGGATGTGGTCGGCATCCCAGTCCATCGGTGTTCGTCGATGCGTGCGCGACCGCGCGTCGACGTCGTGCCAGGGCCCCATCGCCAGCGCGTCCCGGATGATCAGCCAGCCGGTCGGGGTCTGCCAGGTCGTCTCCATGATCAGGCTGCCCGGCAGGTAGCGCCGCGCCGCCGGCACCGACACCCCGTATGGACCGAGCAGAAAGTGCCCGGCGCCGCGGTCGAGGATCGATCCGAACACGCTGGGGGAGTCCGGGCGCGGTATACACATCCACTCCACGGATCCGGCCGCGGAAATCAGACAGGTGTTCTCGCAGTCCGACAGGAACGCATAGTCGGCGATCGGAGGGAACGGACTGCGCTGCGGCCCGGCGGGTGGGTACTGCATGGGTTCTTCGTCCGTGCCGTAAGCCTGCTGAACCATCAGGCCATCATGGCGGTCGTGACCGCTTGCGTCCACCAATCGGCCGGAGAAATGCGTCGGCCGCCGTCGGGGATAGGGTGGGACGGTGGCCGGGTTCCTGAACTGGTGGGACGGCGCCGAGTTATGGCTGTCGGGCCGGGGCTTCGTGCTGCAGACCGTGATCGTCATGCCGGTGGTCCTGGTGTTGGCCTACGGCATTGCGGTGGCTGTCGATGCGGTCCTGGGCAATGGCATCGCGATGGTTCGGCGACTGCGCGGCGATCGGCGATGACCGGTATGCCCCGATCCCGGGTGCGGATCGCTCTTGTTGCTCTACTTCTGCTTGTACTGATCGTTTGGCTGCTGAATCGCTGACCCTGTGGTGTCCACCGCGGGGCCCGCATGATGCGCGCAGATAGATCGGGTGTTATCGTTCGCGCCATGCAATCGGGCACCCGCTACGTCTTGGCGGTCTCAGGCGTTGGTGTGCACGCCGTTGCTGATTCTGCATGTTGTTGTCTCTGACCCGCTGCTGCCCTGCGGCTTGGTGTTGGTGAGAACGGTGCCTGGAAACCATTTCTCCGTCGGGGCGGATCTTTGAGTCCGATAAGAACCGACGATGGGAAAGGCTGTTCATGACCACGCTTTCGCGGGTTCTGCGCAAGTTTCAGGTTGCCGCAGCACTGGCAACCGCCACCATCGTGCTCGCCGCCTGCGGTGGCGGATCCAGTGACGTCGTTGGCGGCGGTAATGCGCCCGATGCCGACACCACGCTGACCCTGGTGGCCTATGCCGTTCCAGAACCAGGGTGGAGCAAGATCATTCCCGCGTTCGCCGCCACTGACGAGGGCAAGGGTGTCGAGGTGACGACGTCCTACGGGGCATCCGGTGATCAGTCCCGCGCCGTCGTCGACGGCAAGCCCGCCGACATCGTGAACTTCTCGGTCGAACCGGATGTCACCCGACTGGTCAAGGCCGGCAAAGTTGCGGCCGATTGGAATGCTGATGTCACCAAGGGCGTTCCGTTCGGCTCGGTGGTCTCCCTGGTGGTGCGCAAAGGCAACCCGAAGAACATCAGGGACTGGGATGACCTTCTCGCTCCGGGCATCGAGGTGGTCACGCCCAGCCCGCTGAGTTCGGGGTCGGCCAAGTGGAACCTGCTCGCGCCCTGGGCCGTCAAGAGCGACGGCGGTAAGAATCAGCAGTCCGGACTGGACTACATCACCCGGTTGGTGACCGACCACATCCAGACTCGACCGGGCTCCAGTCGTGAGGCCACCGACGTGTTCCTGCAGGGCACCGGCGACGTTCTGATCAGTTACGAGAACGAGGCCATCAACATCGAGCGCCAGGGTAAGCAGGTCGAGCACATCAACCCGGCGCAGACCTTCAAGATCGAGAACCCGGTGGCCGTGGTCAGCACCGGCACCCACACCGACAAGGCCGGGGCGCTGAAGAATTTCCTGTTCACCCCGGAGGGCCAGAAGATCTGGGCGCAGGCCGGTTTCCGGCCCGTCGACCCGGCGGTGGCGGCCGAGTTCGTTAGCGATTTCCCGGCGCCGCAGAAGCTGTGGACCATCGCCGACCTCGGCGGTTGGACGACAGTGGATTCGGCACTGTTCGACAAGGAGAATGGCGCCATCACCGTGATCTACAAGAAAGCCACTGGATGACGGTAGCCCCGGACGCCACGACGGTCCGGCCCGAGTTCAACTCGGGCCGGCCGTCCGGTGTCGGGGCCCGCCGGGACCACTCGACGCCCCTCCTTGCCGGCGCGGCGTCAATCTGGCTGAGTGTGATCGTCCTGCTGCCGTTGTCGGCGATTGTGTGGCAGTCGGCCAGGGGCGGCCCGGGCGCGTTCTGGGCTGCGATCACCTCGCCCGCCGCACTGGCATCGTTTCGGGTGACGCTGACCGTCGCCGTGGGTGTGACGGTGGTCAACGCCTTCTTCGGCCTCATGGTCGCCTGGGTGCTGACCCGGGACGACTTTCCCGGCAGGAGACTCGTCGACTCCGTCATCGACCTGCCCTTCGCGCTGCCCACCATCGTCGCGAGTCTGGTGATGCTGGCGCTGTACGGCCCCGGCAGCCCGGTGAATCTTCAACTGCAGCACACCAGGTGGGGTATCGGGGTGGCTCTGCTGTTCGTCACGCTGCCCTTCGTGGTGCGCTCCGTGCAACCGGTTCTGATGGAACTCGACCACGAAGTCGAGGAGGCCGCGGCATCGCTGGGCGCCGGCAATCCGGTGATCTTCGCGCGCGTGGTTCTGCCGGCGCTGCTTCCGTCGCTGCTCTCCGGTGCCGGACTGGCATTTGCGCGAGCAATCGGCGAGTTCGGTTCGGTCGTCCTGATCGGCGGCGCCATACCGGGCGAGACGGAGGTGTCCTCGCAATGGATCCGCACCCTGATCGAGAACGATGACCGCACCGGCGCGGCAGCGGTTTCCATTGTGCTGCTTACGGTCTCGTTCCTGGTATTGCTGGTGTTGCGGACGCTCGGATCGCGGGCGGCCAGACGTGAGGAGTTGGCGCGGTGATTCTGTCGCCAGGGGCGCGCTACCTCGTGCGGTTTATCGCGCTGGCCTACGTGCTGGTGCTGCTGGTGGTACCGGTCGGTCTGATCGCATGGCGGACATTCGAGCCGGGGCCGGGGGCGTTCTTCGCCTCGATCACCACTCCTGCCGCCGTGTCGGCCCTGCAGCTGTCGCTGCTGGTGGTCGCAATCGTGGTACCCCTCAATGTCATTTTTGGTGTCCCGACGGCATTGTTATTGGCGCGCAAGCGCTTCCGGGGCAAGGCTGCCCTGCAGGCTGTCATCGACCTGCCCTTCGCTGTGTCGCCCGTGGTGGTCGGCGTGGCGCTGATCCTGCTGTGGGGTACCGCGGGCCTGCTCGGCGTCGTCGAGAACGGTCTGGGCTTCAAGATCATCTTCGGACTTCCCGGCATCATCCTGGCAAGTATTTTCGTCACCGTGCCGTTCGTGATCCGTGAGGTCGAGCCGGTGCTGCACGAATTGGGCACCGATCAGGAAGAGGCCGCCGCGACGTTGGGCTCAAGTTGGTGGCAGACCTTCTGGAAGATCACCCTGCCGTCGATCCGCTGGGGCCTCACCTACGGAATCGTGCTGACCGTCGCCCGGACGCTGGGCGAGTACGGCGCGGTGATCATGGTGTCGTCCAATCTGCCGGGGACCTCGCAGACCTTGACCCTGCTGGTGTCGGACCGCTACAACCGGGGTGCCGAGTACGGTGCCTATGCAATCTCCACTCTGCTGATGATGGTCGCGGTGCTGGTACTGATCGTCCAGGTGGTCCTGGATGCGCGACGGCGCCGGGCGGCGGAGTGAGGAGCATCCCGTGACCGAC
>Ga0194063_10000891_pt1 | contig 20409 bp, 23 predicted proteins | sample SepL3720m_MetaG_FD_155459 | JGI IMG/M metagenome (GOLD analysis project Ga0194063, IMG submission 155459) | Anoxic zone freshwater microbial communities from boreal shield lake in IISD Experimental Lakes Area, Ontario, Canada - Sep2016-L373-20m | ecosystem: Environmental > Aquatic > Freshwater...
ATCGGAAATGAAAGCACGTCGGTCGGTCGGTCAATGTTTCTGTTTTGCATATTGATGAGACGCATTTCTTCATTATCTACAATTATGACAGAAACAGCAATTTTGTGATTGCATTTTTTAGAAAAATCTTTCACGCAATGTTCAACAACCATCTCAATGGTAGCTATATGGTCATCCAATATTTCAACTTTATCTTGTTTGTTTTCAAATAGTAACATCTCTTGTTCCTCTCTATGAACAGTTTTTTAAGTATTGCCATATTTTTCGTATGCCTTGATAATTCTTTGAACAAGTTCATGGCGTACAACGTCTTGGTCCGTCAATATCGTAAAATTGATTCCCTTTACGCCCTCCAAAATGTGAACCACTTCTTTCAATCCTGACTTCTTGTCATGTGGTAGATCAATTTGTGTCACATCACCATTGACAACAGCCTTCGAGCCATTCCCAAGCCGTGTTAAAAACATTTTCATTTGCTCAGGTGTTGTATTTTGTGCCTCGTCCAAAATGATAAATGCATCTTCCAACGTTCTCCCACGCATATATGCAAGTGGCGCTACTTCAATCAATCCTTTTTCAAAGTTTTTTGCAAACGTTTCGGCTCCCATGATTTCATGGAGTGAATCATACAACGGCCGCAAATAGGGATCCACTTTCTCCTGCAAATCGCCTGGAAGAAACCCGAGTTTTTCGCCCGCTTCTACAGCAGGTCTTGTCAAAACAATTCTTGAAACCTCTTTATTCCTGAACGCATTCACTGCAAGTGCAACTGCTAAAAAAGTCTTCCCAGTGCCTGCGGGGCCAATTCCAAACGTGATGTCATGTTTGCGAATCGCATCCACGTATTGTCGTTGGCCAATGGTTTTTGACTTAATTTGACGCCCGCGTGCTGTCAAACAAACAATCCCATCTGCTAATCCATTCGAAAGTTCGAGCTGATTTTCGGTTGCTAAGTTGACTAAATACGTGACGTTTTGCTTTGTAACAACTTCACCTAGAGATGCTATATCAATGATTCTTTTCAAAACCTGTTGCGCTTTCGTTGCGTTGGCTGAAAGTCCAGAAATTTTAATTTCATTATCACGTGCAATAATAATGACATGAAATTTTTCTGAAATTAACTTAATATTCTCATCCATGTTACCGAAAATATTCATCAAGACATCAACGTTTTCAACGGGTACACTGACTTCAATTTTATCCTCAAAACTCACCGCACTCACCTCTTCAAGTGATTCATCATAACATATTTTTACACTTTATTCCACTAAAAAAGAACTCATTACGGTTTCACTTCTTTCATATACTGATCCTTCAAGACAATCCCGTTATCTTTCACAGCAGAAATCAAAATATCCTCACTTTTTGAAATGGAAAAACCGATGAAATACTCCTGGTTTTCTTTCACACCGCCGACCATTGTGATTGCACGAAATAAATCATTTGCATTACCGATTGCCTTAATTACAAAAGGTGAACTCGTTTGCTGGCTATTCACCATCATGTAGTTCCCAGCCTGTCTGACTTCTGAGGTCGCAGTCATTCTCTGTCCATTCACCTCAAGTGCTTCCGCGCCGGACGCTCTCAACTCGTTCAATACCTCGAGGATTTCCGCCTCGCCCACAGCCAAATCAGGTTTGTTTGTTAAAACGATTTGGACGCCTTGCCCTTTCACACTTGAGAGCCCAGCGAGTTGAGACGCTCTTTTTAAATCTTGCACTAGCTGATTATTAGCACTTTCCTTGTTTTTAATAGAATCATTTTCTTTTTTTAATTCTTCCAAACGATTATTGAGTTTCTCATTATTATTTTTTTGATTGATCAACTCGTCCTGAAGTTCAGTCATTTTAAGGTTCTCCACTTGCGAACGATCCTCATTTACCTGCACGCTTCGAAACTGCCAAACGACAACGGTACTGATAATCACACAGACAAGCGCAATTGCCAAACTATCGAAACTAAATATCTTCTTCCATTGGATCATTTCTATTCCTCCCCATTTCCTTTATTCAATAAAAACCGGTTTACTTGGATATCTTCAAAAGTTTTGATACTAATAGGTAACGAAAATTCTTTCAACTCGACATATTTCGGGCTGTTCACTAAAGTATCAAATAACAATTGAGGATCTCCAATTGCTTTGATTTCAAACGGAGTGATATATTTTTTATGGTTGATAATGATGGTTGGCCCAGCACAGATCTGAGCACTTGAAGAAACAACTCTTTCTCCATTGATTGAGATTGCCTCTGCGCCACCTTTTCGGAGTTCGTTGATGATAGCAACTATGTCTTGTTGATGAATCACAAAATCGTTGGAATTCGAGTTCTCTCGATCTTTCAAAGGAATACTTGCATCATCAATGGTCACAATAATTCCTTTGCCGTGTACATCTGTCATCCCAGCTAAAAAGAGAGAGCGCGCTAGTTGATTGTTCAATTTTCTGAATTCGCCATTTTTATCTAACCGGGAATAGGCTGCATAGAGTGAAATGTTATCCTTTTCAATCTTTTTGATTTCGGATTTTAATTGCTCAGAGAGTTTCGTTTCGCTAGAAATTCGTTGCATTGTTTGCTTGCGTTTCTCTTGGATTTTGTTAAACGTATTGCTGGCTTCCTTTTCTTGAATCGTGCGAAATTGGACACCAAGAAATATGCCCAAAATCAAAATTGGCAAAAAAACCAATAAACTATTTCTAGATATTTTCAAAGGTGCACCTTCCTTCGACGATTCTCACGCTTTCATTTCCTGAAAGGACATGCCCTTCTTGAGCATTTCCATTTCTTCTGGAATCATAAAATGCTTCTTTTTTGGCAATACATCTTTCAAAGCCTTTTCAAACGAATCTAGTGTCACTAGGTTCGTTTGTCCTATAAGGGCGCCCAATAGAAGAATTCCAGCATACGTTTTATTCCCTGCTTCGTTTGCCAACTGTGTCGCTGGGATTTGTATGAATTTTACATCGGTTCGAGTTGGTATGCGTGTCACCAATGAACTATCCACAATGATGACCCCGCCAGGAACAACAAAAGACTCGAATTTATCTAAGGAAGGTCCGTTCATCACGATGAGAGCATTACAAGCATTCAGAATCGGAGAACTCACCAGTTCATCCGAAACCACAACGGCGCAATTTGCTGTGCCACCTCGCATTTCCGGACCGTAGGAAGGCAACCAGGAAACATTTTTATCTTCAAGCAATCCAGCATATGCAATCAATCTGCCCATCGAAAGGATTCCTTGACCTCCAAATCCAGCGATGATTACTTCATTTAAAGTAACGTCATTTTTCACCATGAATTCACACCTCCAAGTCCTTTCCTTTGTAATTGCCGAGTTGATATTTTGGCATCATATTTTCTTCCAGCCATTTTAAAGAAGCAATGGCATCAAGACCCCAATTGGTTGGACAGGTTGATAACACCTCGACAATCGAAAAACCAAGACCCGCTAGTTGCACTTGAAAAGCCTTTTTAATTGCTTTTTTTGTACTGATGATGTTTTTTATGTTGTTGACAGCAACGCGCTCGACATAAACAGCCCCATCCAGTGTTGCGAGGAGCTCGCAAACCTTGATTGGATTGCCGTGTTGGGCGACATTTCTACCAAACGGAGAAGTGGTCGTCACCTGCCCTAAAAGTGTCGTCGGTGCCATTTGACCTGAGGTCATGCCGTAGATAGCGTTGTTGACAAAGATGGTTGTGATCTTTTCGCCACGTGCAGCCACGTGAACGATTTCAGCCGTCCCAATGGCAGCAAGGTCACCGTCTCCTTGATAAGTAAATACCGTCTTGTCTGGGAATACGCGTTTGACGCCGGTCGCGACGGCAGGTGCTCTGCCATGTGCCGCCTGCACCATATCACAGTTAAAATATTCATAATTATTGTACGTACAGCCAACCGGAGAAACGCCGATCGTGCTACCTTCAATACCGAGCTCATCGATCACTTCCGCGATGAGTCGATGTACAATCCCATGCGTACAACCAGGGCAGTAATGCTGAGGGATATCAACTAAAGCATGTGGCTTTTGAAATACTTTTTTCATTTTGCAACCCCTCCTAAAATCTCTTTAATTTTCGCAATGATTTCTTGATTTGTCGGCACCATGCCACCCATACGACCATAAAAATGAACTGGTTTTCTGCCGTTCACCGCGAGGCGCACATCTTCAACCATTTGACCAGCACTCAGTTCTACCGTGAGGAATGAATGTACTTGATCTACGTACTTGTCAAAAACTTTCGAAGGGTATGGCCACAGGGTAATCGGTCGAATGAGTCCCACTTTGATCCCCTCTTTTTCTGCTAGTTTAATGACGCTTTTCGCAATTCTCGCGACAGAACCATACGCGACTAGAATCAGTTCGGCTCCCTCGCAATTGAACTCTTCCACTTTCACTTCGCAATCCTCGATTAAGCGATACTTTGCCTGAAGTTTTAGGTTGTGTTGTTCGAGCACTTCTGGATCGATATAAATGGAAGTAATCACGTTATGGGGGCGTTTCATTTCTGTCCCCGTCGTGGCCCAAGGCTTCTCTGGTAGTTCAATTTTCTCTTGATCTTGAAACTCGACCGCTTCCATCATTTGACCTAGGATCCCGTCACCTTGTACCATCACTGTGATGCGATAGCGATCTGCGACATTAAAGGCTTCCACGGTTAATTCATATAATTCTTGCACACTCTCAGGGGCAAACGCGACCATCTTGTAATCTCCGTGTCCGCCACCTTTAACAGTCTGAAAATAATCACTTTGGGCAGGTAAAATACCGCCTAAGCCAGGACCGCAACGCACGATATTCACGACAACACAGGGTAATTCCGCCCCAGCAAGGTAGGAAAATCCTTCTTGCTTTAAACTGATTCCAGGACTAGACGACGAGGTCATCACACGTGCTCCTGTGCTTGCAGCACCATAAACCATATTGATTGCAGCAATCTCGCTTTCCGCTTGTAAAAACACGCCACCCGATTCTGGCATTCTTTTTGCCATATAATGTGCAATTTCTGTTTGTGGTGTAATCGGATATCCAAAATAATATCGGCATCCCGCTCGAATTGCTGCTTCTGCAATGACTTCATTGCCTTTCATTAATACTTTTTTTGACATGGGTAGTCCCTCCTATTTTTCAACTTCGATGACACAGTCTGGACAAATCATGGCACAAAACCCACAACCGATGCACAATGACATCTCTTTCACCCCAGCGGTATAAAAGCCCTTTTTATTGATTTCCTCTTCATTCATAATCACTATTTTCTTTGGACAAACCGTCGTACATAGTTCGCACCCTTTACATCGTTCTTTATCAAAAGTTACCAAAGCCATTTTATATCCTCTCCTATTCCTCAATGATTATACAATATTATTTGTTCCATGGTAAATGAATATTCTTATTTAATACAAATTTTTCAATTCCGCCTAGATTTGCTTCTGAGAGCGCTGGTTCCATCCCCGTAGCGAAAGCGATGGGACAACCGACTTGTTGCAATGCGGATAGTAATAATAAATGCCCCTCCTCAATCACTTCTTTTGTCGTATATTGCAATAGGTTGGTGTTGTTGATCAGACCAGTTGGTTTGATGCCTGCGCTATCTTCAATCTCTCTGCACATTGCAACAATTTTTTCAACCGAATCCGTCATAGGTCTTCTCGCGTTGACGACAAAAAACAAGTCAAAGGACTCCTTCAGAAATTTATCGCGAAATCTTGAAATGGCCTTCGCCCCTAAGTCGTCTCCACCCACATCGAAGATGGCAAAAAGCTCTTTATTTGCAAACACCGTATTTACTTCTAAAGGAAAGTTGGAGGCCTCCACATTCTTATTTGCGTTTTCTGGAAGAAATACTGAAATCCCTTGGGCCTCTAATGTTTGTTTTGCATCAGCAGTGCGAAAAAACGGATTGACGATATCAAAGTCAAGAATCGCAACTTGTAGGTGTATCGTTTTCATATGAAGTGCAAAATTGACTGCCACTTCAGTCTTTCCACTTCCAAAGTGTCCAGCAAAAATAGTAATTCTTTTCTCAAACAATGCCGCACACCTCCCGCACGACGAGTTGCGCAAGCAGTAAACCCGCGACGGACGGCACAAACGAAACACTTGCTGGAGGTCGTTTCTTTTTGAGGCAACTTTCCGGGTTCCATGTCGGGCAAGAATCTTGTTTCACACACCCAGTATAGGCAACAAAATCAGGCGTTTTTGGTAATTCAGTCGAGTAGACAACAGTCAAGTGCTCAATTCCACTTGCTTTCAAGTTCTTTCGAATGACTTTCGCCAAAGGACAAGTGTTTGTTTTTGAGATGTCAGTGACCGTCAATTTGGAAGCATCCAGTTTGTTCCCTGTGCCCATACTGCTGAAAATTTTTATCCCTTTCGCAACCGCGGTTTCGATGAGAAAGGTTTTTGCTTTCACAGAATCAATGGCATCAATGATGTAATCAATTTTCTGTTGAAAGAATATTTCATAATTCGTCTCTGAAAACCAGTCAAAGTGCACTGTGAGTTGAAGTGACGGGTTAATATCTAAAAGACGCGCAGCAACCACTTCAGTTTTCGGTTTCCCAATCGTGCTATGCAGTGCTGGTAGTTGACGATTGACATTGGAAATACAAACGGTATCCCCATCCACAATCACCATGTTTCCAACCCCAGCTCGCACTAATGCCTCTGCGGCATACGAACCAACACCACCAAGGCCAAAGACGGCAACGGTGGTGTTCTTGAGTTGATGCATTCCTTCGGATCCAAGCACAAGATTTGTTCTAGTAAACTGATCAATAATCAAACATTTTCTCCTTATTTCCCGTTATAATAGTTATATGCCTCTAGTGCAATCTTTGAGATTACTCTAATCGTATTGCCTCCGTTTGGCGCTTGCGCCAAAACAGAAATCGCAAAATCGCCGCCTTTAGAAAAAATGATGCCGGCGTCATGCTCATGATTCGTGATGCTTCCGGTCTTATGTGCAACAGTCGTCCCTTTTGGTAACAAAGCACAAAGTTTTGTTCTGTTGATTGTCTTTTTCATAATTTGTATCATTTGATTATCATAAACTGGCGAAATGCAGATTTTCTTATAGAGTCTTTTAAACAACAAATTCAAATCTTTCACACGAATCGTATTTGATTTCCCAGCTGGAACAGGAGTCAAACAAAAATAATACCCTAGTTGAGTGTCTGCAGTATACCCATATTTTTTGATGGTTTCATTAATATATTTAAAGCCGAGCATATCTGTCATTATATTTGCAGCACGATTATCACTATACATAATCATATATTCGATGAGCTTTGCAACGGAAATTTTGTAACCCGTCGGCTTGCCTTGCAAAATACCTGTGCCACCGACGCGCTCGATGGTGCGATCTCTCAATTTGATAATCTTATTTAACTTCAAACCGCCCGCTTTCACCTTCCGGTAGGCAGCCATCATCACAAAAACCTTGATGACGCTCGCTGCTCGGACTTTCACATCGTTGATGTAGACACTTTCACCAGTTCTTAAATTCAAAACCCCCACACTAAAAGTGCCTGACTTACCGCTGGTTTGCTTTAAAATTCTGGACTTCAAGGTTGCCTTTGCCGTTGCAGTATAAGGCATCGACGTTACAAGCAAAGCAAATATAAGGATGAAACACAAAGCAATTCTCTTTTTCATTTTAATAACTCCTCACATCAAATAAATACATATAAATTTTACAACACTTCAGGGTATTTTACAAATGAAAAATGTGATATATTGATACTAGATTAATACACAGGAGGCCCTATGAAATATATCATCATTCTCGGTGACGGCATGTCCGATTATCCGATTCCTCAGTTAGACAATAAAACACCATTAGAAGCGGCCTACAAGCCCCATATCGACGCCCTCGCAGCCTACAGTGAAATGGGCCTTGTCACAACGGTGCCCTCTGGTCTTGCCCCAGGCAGCGACGTCGCCAACTTGGCCGCCATCGGGTACGACCCGAACATCTTCTACACGGGTCGTTCGCCGCTCGAAGCAATGAGTATGAATATTGACATGAGCGACACGGACGTCGCGTTACGTTGCAACCTAGTGACTTTGGATGTACGCGACGGATACGAAAACGCAACCATGATTGACTACAGTGCAGACGAAATCTGTTCTGAAGATGCGAAAGTTCTAATCGATTTTTTACAAGAAAAACTTGGAACCCCACAATATAAATTCTATCCAGGCATCAGTTATCGACATTGCGTCATCTGGGCAGAAGGATTGTTGGAGTTGAAACTGGTTCCACCACATGACATTCTCGATCAACAGATTGCCAGTTTCCTTCCTCAAGGAGAAGTAAATGCAGATATCCTTACGCTCATGAAAAAGAGCTATGACCTGCTTTCTACCCACCCGCTCAACATCCAACGTGTGAAAGATGGACTCCGTCCTGCTAATAGCATTTGGCTTTGGGGCGAAGGCAAACGACCAAGCCTCGATTTGTTTGAAAAAAAATTCGGGATTCGCGGGGCCGTCATTTCTGCCGTCGACCTCTTAAAAGGCATTGGCAAATGTGCGGGAATGAAGAATTGTGAAGTGGAAGGTGCGACAGGCAATATCCACACGAACTTTACCGGGAAAGCGCAAGCGGCAATTCAAGCGTTTCGAGATGGGTATGATTTTGTCTATCTCCACGTAGAAGCTCCCGATGAGTGCGGCCATCGCAACGAAATTGAGAACAAAGTAAAATCAATCGAGCTCATTGACGAAAAAATCGTCGGCCCTATCATTGAAGCATCGAAGGAACTTGGTCCCATTCGCATTCTTGTGATGCCCGACCACCCGACCCCGATTTCTTTGAGGACCCACACTTCAGAACCCGTGCCGTATCTGATCGCAACTGCGGTTGATGGCGCAGTGAACGAGTCGCGTCCCCCTACAAACATGACCTACTCAGAAGCAAACGCGGCAAGCACAGGGATGCACGAAGAAAATGGATATAAAATGATCAATAAACTATTGTCTTAGTATTGACGTTCTCCGATAAATTGATTTTCCGTGATAATCATGTCAAGTTTGATATCATGTGCTTCGACAGGCATTAAATCAACAATTTGAAAATCATATGCGAGCCCCACTTTAAAGCAATTCGCTCTCAACCGCGGTAGAAATCTGTCGTAGTATCCTCCACCATATCCAAGTCGATATCTTCCTTGATTAAATGCGAGTCCCGGCACACAGATGAAATCAATCTCCTCAGGCGAGACGAGGTTTTTTTCAATCGGTTCAAAGACATCAAACGGACCAGTTTGAAGTTGTTGAAATGATGTAAATACACACGGCTGAATCTCTCCTTCCAGCAAAACAGGTAAAAGTACTTGTTTGCCTTCCTGGATGAATTGTTCAATCAAATCAACCGTATCCACCTCCCCACGCAGAGGAAGATAACACATCACGGTTTTTGCGTTTCGATAATCTTGAAAAATCTCAATTCTTTTCCGAATCAAAGTGGCGCAGACATCTGCTTCTTGTTTTGCAAAAAAGAGGCGTTTCGCCAACATTTCTTTCCTCATTTTTTTCTTGAAATGACTTTCCAATTCTTACTCATCTCCAAACATCATGTTTTCCATATAACAGTCGGAAAAACCAGGATCGAATGAAAGTTCAATGTATTTGACGGATTTTGCAAGTTGGTTTGACAATTCTAAAAAATCTTTATTAAGCAATGCCATAGATGCGCCCTGGCCAGCGGCGTTCCCAGCCGTCACGATGGAATCTTCCAAAATCAGAGGAATCAGGCCGATTTTAGTTGCAGAAAACTTGTCCATAAAGTTACCGAATCCACCCGCGAGAAAAGTATGTGTAATATCTGAGAGTTGGATGCCTGCGCGCTCCACAAGAATCATGATTCCTGCACATATTGCCGCTTTCGCATTTTGAATCTCACGTACATCTTTTTGTGTCACCAAAATGTCTCCGAACACTTGGAACGCATTGGCATTGTTGTGTTTGACAATTCTTTTTGCCATCCAGTCCGCTGGCACTTCGTCATCATCCACGATGCGACCCGAAAAATCAATGACTTCTTGTTCCAGTAAAACAGCAATCAAGTCCAAGACGCCAGAACCACACATGCCCTTTGGTTCCGAATCGCCAATCACTTGAAAGAGCAACTGGTCTTCCTCAATCCATGCCTTGCTGATTGCTCCATCCACTGCGGGCATTCCGTACGTGATGTTTGCGCCTTCAAACGCAGGTCCAGCCGCTGTGGAGCAAGCCCAAACAGTTTCTCCAGCGCGCAACGCGATTTCTCCATTCGTACCGATATCCACCAGTAGTTGTGCTGAATCGGCTTCGTAGATCCCGGTTGCGATGATTGCAGAAACGGTGTCCGCGCCAACATATGCAGAAACCGACGGCAGTACTACCGCTTTCGCAGCCGGAAGTACAAGACCAATTTCGTTTGGATCAAAAATATGCATGTCCGTTGATTCAGGAGTGAATGGTGCCACCGCAATACCACGCGCATCGAGATTCAGGAGAAAATGCATCATGGTAGTATTCCCTGTGAACAGAATGACCGAAATTTGTTCCGAAAACTTTTCAATTAATGTTTGCACGCATGTAACAATTTCGGTCTGCATTTTTTCTCGTTCAACAACGCCTTTCATCGTATAATCAATGCGAGAAATGACATCCGCACCAAATGCTTTCTGGGGATTGATTGCAGAAGCAATCCCGATGCGTTCTCCTGTTGAAAGATCGTATAAATAGGCAGCAATCGTGGTTGTCCCGATATCAACCGCGAGTCCTATGTCGCCATCTAACGAAGGGAAAATTTTCGATATTGGTATTTCTAATTTCCCAGTTCGCGTTAAAATGTGTTCGATCGATTTCTTTTTTGGCAACACCACGTGAATCCCTTCCATCGCTTGCGTTTTGCAAGCCTTGACAGGTTGTCCATCTACGATAACAAGACATTTTCCACAAGTGCCATTTCCACCACAGGTTGCTTCTATCGCAAAATCATTGTCCCGGATGACTTCTAGTAAGTTTTTCTGCCCGTTAAACTCTACAAAAAAATTTTCCCCATTAAATATTGTTAGCTTCCCCATCCAAATAAATCCTCCTCAAACCTGTGGTGTATACTGTTCGATCTTTGCATCATCAAAAGTTCCCATTTTATAGTAAGCTTCCAATGCCGCATCCAGTAGTAAAAAACTGAGCGCCGCACCAGTACCCTCTCCAAGACACATTTCTAAATGCAACGACGCTTCCATCTCAAGCGCTGCTAATACTTTAATCATACCCGGTTCCTTCGACTGATGTGATACAAAAATATAATCCCTCACCTGCGGACAGATGCGTACTGCTACAAGGGCAGCAACGGCCGAAATATACCCGTCCACGACACAAGGCAGGCGATGTACCGCCGCGCCAATAAAACACCCGGCAAGCCCCGCAATATCAAATCCACCTAATTTTGACAAAACATCAATCGGATCTGAATAAGGGGCATTTTGATCGATTGCTTTTTTTACCACATTCGTCTTATGAGAAAGCGCTTGATTCGAAAGACCAGCCCCTCGCCCTGTCATTAATCCGGGATCGCATTCGGTCAAAACAGTAGAAATCGCAGCGCTCGTTGTCGTATTGCCAATACCCATCTCCCCCGTACCAATGAGTTGGTATCCATCTTTGTAAAGCATATCAACAAGATCTATCCCCACTTCAATCGCACGAATTGCCTCATCCCGTGTCATGGCAGGACCTATCATGATATTATCCGTACCACAACGAATTTTACGATTTAGAATTCCAGGCACATCAGAAAGATCTTCATCAACCCCAATATCACAGATGACCAAGTCTGATTTCGTTATGTTTGCGAAAATGTTTACGCCAGTAAAGCCTTTTAGAAAATTTCGCGTCACCGTCGCCGTCACTTCTTTTGGACATGAACTGATGCCTTCTGCAACCACGCCATTGTCTGCACACATAACAACCACTGCACGCTTTCTGATATCCGGTTGAGAAGTTTGCTGGATACCAGCAAGTTGAATGACGTTCTGCTCAAGTTTGCCAAGACTATTCAAAGGCTTTGTCAAACTATCTAAGCGCAGTTTCGTAAGATGCATTGCATTTTGATCAAGTGGCAGAATTATTTCGATTGCAGTTTCTAAATTCATTTCGTTCTCCTGTTAAATTCTAATTCCACATTTTGGGCAAAACAATGCATCTTTCTTTACAGTTGCGTTGCAGGACTTACAAATCGTCGTTTGTTTCAGCTCTGCAATGGTCCGATTCAATAGGCGGATTTTTGCTTCCTCACTATCTACCTCTTCACAATAACTGTTGATATCTTCATCGAAACTTTGACCCGCACAGTGTTCTTCATATATTTTCTTGCCAATTGATGCATAAGTCTTTTCGATTTTATCTTCTTCAGTTGAAACGGCGAAACTTAGTTTTGCGCCCTCAATCATTTCACCTGTCTTGTGTGTCACATTCTTTGCAGTCACTTTTGCGTTGTTAAATAGGATGCTAAATATTGACATTCCGTTCCCCCTCTTTCTTCTTGCGCATTCATTATATTATTAAACAGGCAAAAGTTTCAATCTTTTTGTTTACCAAATCAAAAATAATGCTATAATTATGCTTGAGGTGAACTTTTTGAGAAAATCAATTGTTTTCAGAATTATGGGGTTATATATTCTCATATTACTTATTTCTATTACATCTACGGTTGTCATGTATTCCAATACAGCGAGTCAATATTTACGCAGACAAGCGCAATACATCCTTGATCGGGATCAGAAGATTTTAACGGATTTCTTATCGAAGAGTGCCAATCGTCAGGTAGAATTAACAGATATAACAGTCAGTTCACAATATAAACGTTTCTTTGTCGACCGCATCAATCGAAACATCAATAATGTATCTAGTCAATATGTATTTTATACAAAGTCAATTTTAGAACTCTACTTTAGCTCCGACGACCCTGAAAATGTAGATTTCTATAAGTCAAAGTTGAAAGAAAATGTGATTGTGAATGTACCTTCAAAGACGGTCGTCAATATCTCGAAGTTCATCAATGATTCTGAGTATAATATTCGGATTGTTCCATTGACGAAAAAAATGTCATCTGATTTGGTGGGGGGATACATGGTATTGTATATTCAATCCGCGCCCGTAAACGACTTGACTAACGATATGCAACAGGCAATTTTAGTCTCTTTTGCAGTATCCCTACTCTTAATTATTATTACTGGTTTTCTATTCGCAAAGCGTTTGTCTGCACCGATCATAAAATTGACAAAAAGCGCTGGACTCATTGCGAAACGAAACTTCAATACGCGCGTGAAAATATCAACAAAAGATGAACTTGGTGCACTAGCCGATTCCATCAACAAAATGGCAAGTTCCTTACATGAATATGACGAGGCACAAAAACGATTCTTACAAAATTCCTCTCACGAACTTAAAACACCGCTCATGTCAATCCAAGGGTATGCGGAGGGTCTCAAAGACGGCATTTTTGATAAAGATAGTCCTGCACTCGACATTATCATTGACGAAAGCAAACGTCTCAAGAAGATTGTCGATGACTTGCTTTTACTTTCGAAGTTAGAAACATTGGATGATTTCTATTTATTCAAGAGTGTTTCAATCTCTAGAGTTATCCAAGAAGCGGTTGAAAAAATCCATGGTGCCGCAGTCTATGATAATAAAATAATTATTGTCAACCAGATTCCTTCTGGCACGATTAAATGTGACGAAGATAAATTGATACAGGTATTCATCAATGTGCTAGGTAACGCGATTCGATATGCAAAAAGTGAAATCGTTCTCTCAGTAAAAAAGGAAGAAAAAGAATTTCTTATTATCATTTCAGATGATGGACCAGGCTTCAAAAGCGAGGATTTAGAAAACGTGTTTGATCGTTTCTATAAGGGAGTCAAAGGGGTCACTGGCCTTGGTCTTTCCATCGCGAAAGCAATTGTCGAACGACACGCAGGTACAATCATTGCCTATAATATGAAAAAAGGAGGCGCATGTATTGAAATACGCCTCCCTTATAAGTAAGATTACTATTCGTTATCGACGATTTTGTAGCCGTATCCCCAGACCGTCTTGATTTCAATCTCTGAAGCGGCTTCGGTCAATTTTTTACGAATCCGTTTCACCAAATCATCCACAGCACGCGTGTCACCGATGAATTCATAGCCCCAAATGCTAGAAATCAGTTGTTCGCGATTAAAGACTTTGTTCTTATTCTCACACAAGAATAAAAACAGACTGTATTCTTTTGACGTAAATTCAATTTCAGTGAGATTGGATACGACTTTTCTTTCATCAAGGAAAATCGATATATCGGCAATCTTCAATTTATTCTTTTCTAACGGTGTGGACGCTTTTTCATCCACTCTTCGGAAGACGGATTTGACACGCGAGACAAGCTCTCTAGGCGAAAAAGGTTTTGCAATATAGTCGTCACCGCCAATTTCAAGCCCAATAATCTTGTCAATTTCATCATCTTTCGCAGAAACCATAATAATCGGCACATTGCAGATTTTTCGAACTTCTTTACAAACGGTCAACCCATCCATTTCAGGCATCATGATATCAAGAATCAACATATCTGCCGGATTGCGTTTGAAGGCTTCGAGCACATCTTCTCCGTTATCAAACGTTTCCACGCGATACCCAGAATTGATGAGATACTCTCGTATTAAATCTCTAATGTTTTGCTCATCATCTACAACATAAATTAACTTCTCATTCATCAGATCACATCCTAAATCAAAGTTTATCAAGCTCTTCCTTTATTGCTTTATTCACCATTGCAGGGTTTGCTTTTCCTTTTGACTCTTTCATGACTTGCCCAACTAAGAACCCCATCGCCTTGTCTTTTCCAGCTTTGTAATCGGCAACGGATTGCGGATTATTTTGAATCGCACGTTTTACTATGGAAAGAATTTCGTCAGCATTATCTACAATTTCCAATCCTTCTCTTTTGACGATTGCAGCAGGGCTTTCGCCTGATTCAAACATCATTTTTAAAACGCGCTTTGCAATGTTCATACTTATCTTACTATTTTCAACGAGAAAAATCAAATCAGCCAAATCAGTCCCTGAAATCGAGATATCATTGAGTGCGATGCTGTTGTCATTGAGATAACGTAAAATTTCGCCCATAATCCAGTTACTCGCTGCTTTTGGGGAGCATTTTTGAGCAACCGCTTCCTCAAAGACATCGGCAAGATGTTTGGAAGACGTAATAATGGAAGCATCGTATTCCGGTATTCCAAATGCCTCAACATAACGCTTCAAACGCTGCTCACGTAGCTCTGGAAGGCTTTCTTTAATCTGCTTTAGCCACACTTCGTCAATCTCAATTGGTGCCAAATCCGGCTCAGGAAAGTAACGATAATCGTGCGCTTCTTCTTTGGAACGCATGCTAAAGCTGAATCCTTTGTCATCATCCCATCTTCGCGTCTCTTGCACGACTTCGTCCCCTGCTGCAAGCAGTGCAATTTGACGCTCTGTCTCATGCTCAATAGCACGCATAATCGATTTAAACGAATTCAAGTTCTTCATTTCCGTTCGAGTCCCAAGTTTCTCTTGTCCAAAGGGTCGAATGGAAAGATTGACATCCGCGCGGAGCGAGCCTTCCTCCATACGACAATCCGAAACCTCAGTGTATTCCAGAATCGACTTGAGTTGTTCCAAGTACAACTTCACTTCTTCTGCAGAACGCATATCCGGTTCCGAAACAATTTCAATTAATGGGACTCCACAACGATTGTAGTCCACAAGCGAACCCGTTCCCCACTTGTCGTGCATCAATTTGCCTGCATCTTCTTCGATATGAATGCGCGTGATGCCGATCCGTTTGGTTGTGCCATCTTCGAATTGAATGTCCAAGTGCCCTCCAATGCAAAGAGGCAAATCAAATTGAGATGTCTGATATGCTTTTGGAAGGTCCGGATAAAAATAATTTTTCCGGTCTTGTTTGCTGAAGCGCGAGATTGTGCAATTGGTTGCGATGCCCGCCTTAGCTGCAAACTCTACGACTTGTTTATTCAACACAGGCAATACACCAGGCATACCAATACAAATGGGACAACAGTGGGTGTTTGGTTCCCCGCCAAACGCGGTCGTGCAAGTACAATATATTTTTGATTTCGTTGCCAGCTCCGAATGGACTTCCAGCCCGATCACTACTTCATATTCCATGATTTTCACCCTGCCCGATCCTATAGTTTTGCACGCATTTTGTGCCATTCATGATTCTGTTCATATGTAAATCCAGCTCTAAGGATGGTGCCTTCATCAAACGGTTTCCCAATCAGTTGAATGCCGTTTGGCATGCCATTGGCATCAAATCCGCACGGAACCGAGACGCCAGGAAGGCCGGCGATGTTCACGGCTACCGTGAACATATCAACCAGATACATTTCAAGTGGATTCTCCGTCTTTTCCCCAAATTTGAACGCGCCAGATGGAGAAACAGGACCCGCAATCAGATCGTACTTTGAAAACGCATCCATGTACTGACTGTGGATTATGCTACGCACTTGAAGCGCTTTTTTATAGTACGCATCATAATAGCCGGAGCTCAACGCATACGTACCAAGCATAATTCTTCTCTGCACTTCTGGGCCAAAGCCCTCACTACGGGTTTGTTTGTATAAATCCAAAAGATCTTCAAACTGATTGGCCTTATACCCATATTTGATGCCGTCATATCGTGCAAGATTCGAACTTGCTTCTGCGCACGCAATAATATAGTAGGCTGGAATGGCGTATTCATTGATTGGGAAATCGAACTCTTCCACCGTTGCTCCAAGCTTTTTCATCTCTTCCAACGCCGTTAGAACGGATGCTCGAATATCGGGTTTCAAACCTTCGCTGTGAATGAACTCCTTTGGGACGCCGATTTTCATCCCTTTGATATCGTTGACCAGATATTTTGTATAATCCGGATACTGCGTGTTGACGGAAGTGGAATCCATTTTGTCATATCCACAAATTGCATTCATGACAAGCGCACAGTCCGTGACGTCTTTTGTCATCGGGCCGATTTGATCCAGCGAAGACGCGAACGCAATCAATCCATATCTTGAAACTGCTCCATACGTAGGCTTCATGCCGACAACGCCACAAAACATCGCAGGTTGACGAATCGAACCACCGGTGTCCGAACCAAGTGAAAATACCGCTTCACCCGCAGCAACCGACGCTGCTGCGCCACCGCTCGAACCGCCTGGCACACGGGAAATATCCCATGGATTGGTTGTCTTTTGAAAATGAGAGTGCTCCGTTGAACCACCCATCGCAAATTCATCCATATTGACTTTTCCAAGCATGATGGTGCTGTTTTGTTTGAGCTTTTCGACCACCGTCGCGTCATAAGGCGGAATGAAGTTTTCCAGCATTTTAGAAGCGCATGTAGTCTCGATGCCTTTTGTACACATATTGTCTTTCAACGCGAAAGGAATTCCTGCAAGGTCAGGTTGAGGCGTACCGGCATCAATCGCCGTTTGCACCGTTTGTGCCGTCGACATGGCTTCGTCTTCGCAAATTTTTAAGTATGCTTTGATCCGATCATCCACTGCGGCAATACGGTCAAAATGCGACTTCGTCAGTTCCATGGCGCTGAATTCTTTCTTGCGCATCTTATCTCTTAATTCATGAGCTGTATATTGAAATAAATCCAAGTGATCTTCCTCCTGTGTCTTGTTCAATCAACAATTTTCGGTACTTTAAAGCAACCGTCTTCTTGCACTGGTGCATTTGCTAAAATGACGGTACGGTCATAGGATGGTTCTGTTTCGTCCTCGCGGAACACGTTTTTGACAGGCAAAATATGTGCGGTCGGTGCTACGCCTGAAGTGTCGATTTCGTTTAATTTATCTACATAAACTAAAATTTTATCCAAATCATCTAGCATTTTTTGCTTTTGCTCCTCAGTGAGACTCAAACGTGCTAGATTGGCAACATAGTCAACCGTTTCTAATGTAATTTTCATTGCGATCCTCCTAGTAAAATGATCAACCAATAGTAATTCTAATGATAATGCATCAAAACGTCAATATCAAGTGCATCGAATTATTTGATTGCGTTTAAACGAATGCCGTACTGGTCTTTGAACGTATAGATTAATTCTGGAATAGATCCAAAATCCGATTTCCTAATCTGAATCAAATCATAGATTTTATAATCCATTTTATCATCCAATTTAATCTCATTTTTGACACTATTCAAACTGACACGGATGTAGATTTTATTCGACACCTGCAATATTTCACTCACCTTAATGCGATAACCCTGCGGACTTGGTACTGTGAGCATCACTTGGAGAACCAAATACTGATTGAAGTCGATGCGTTCAACGGGAAAACGTTTTTTGATTTCTGGGTCAACGTCACGCAAATAAGATTTCTGATCGCGCAAAAACGTCGCTTTCATCAATTTTTCATTCAACGGAACAAGCCACTCATCCCCACTCGTATTGCGTTCATCCGATACAAACGCATTGGCTATCTCAGAATACCAGGAAAAAGGGATCTCTTTCGTTTCGCTGATTTTTGCCAATGAAATCGAGGAAAAGAAGATTGTGATTGCTATTAATATCAAAATCACCACTTGCACTTGTTTCATTTCTACCCGTCCAATCTATGAATGCTCTTTGAATGATAGTAACACAATATAAAATGCTTGTAAATTCATGTTATACTAGTCTCGGTGATGAAATGACAGTGACGGCGATTATTTGCGAATACAATCCATTCCACTTCGGGCACGCGTATCAGATCAAAATGGCACGCGAAATCACGCAAGCCGATTTTATTGTCGTAGTCATGAGTGGAAATTTTGTTCAACGCGGGGAACCTGCGATTGTCAACAAATGGACGCGCGCCGAAATGGCACTTCTTGGCGGTGTTGACTTGGTGCTTGAACTGCCTGTCCCGTTTGCCACCTCGAGTGCAGCATATTTTGCGCATGGTGCAGCCCAATTGCTCGATGCAACTGGTGTCGTGGATTACTTGTGCTTTGGCAGCGAACTCGGTTCGATTGAACCTTTGCAAGAAATCGCCAAAATCCTTTTGGAAGAGACCCCTTCATACAAATCCTCTTTAAAAGAAAATCTTGCTGTAGGGCTTTCCTATCCTGCCGCTCGCGCAAACGCCTTGCCTGCGGCATACAGAGAAATTGTGAATGCGCCGAATAATATCCTTGGCATAGAATACATCAAAGCATTAACGGCTCTCAATTCTAAGATCAAACCGGTTACGGTCAAACGCATTGGCGCAGGTTACAATGAAACGACCTTATCGACAGCCTTTGCGAGCGCAACATCGATTCGAAACAGCATCCTAGAAACCAAAGGGTTCCAATCTATTTCATCGCATGTCTCTGAAGCAACGTACGCACTCTTAATGCGCGAGATTTCAGAAGGTCGCGGACCTGTTTCCCAGCGTGCGATGTTTGAATCGCTGCGCTATAAAATTCGTTCCACGGAAAACGCGCTTCTTGCAAATTACCCTGGCATCACGGAAGGGCTAGAAGCAAGAATGCGAAAGGCGTTTGCGCAAGCAACTACTTTTGAAGAGGCCGTTGCTGCAATCGCAACCAAGCGCTACCCGCGCACACGCATCGCACGTAGCCTTCTCGCAATTTATTTGGGGATTGATTGTAATATGCTAGACTGTTTTATCGATTCTGGTCCTACCTATGTTCGAGTCTTAGGGATGAAGGAATCCGCAAGCACTTTGTTGAAAGCGATGAATAATTCGACGACATTAGAGATTTCCATGAAACTCAAACCACTTGTTTCACACAAACAAGAAAGCATCTCGGCACTGGCTCGCACTGAAATGCTTTCTACTGATTTGTACGTCTTACTCTATCCAGCGCAATCATCGTTCAAACACGCTGGGCAGGAATTTCTCAATAACCCTATCATCGTATCAAAATCTTAAACTTCTGTAATCACAGGAATAATCATTGGTCTGCGCTTTGTCTTTGCATACACAAAATCTTTCAAATCATCGCGAATCATATTGCGCAAAATGTTTTTGTCGTCTTTCCCCTTGCGATTGTAAGCAGAGATTGTAGAACGAACGGCTCCCTTCGCCAAAACCATTAAATCTTCTGAGTCTTTGACGTAAACAAAGCCACGTGAAGTCAAATCGGGCTCAGACAAAAGTTTATTAGAACCTTTTTGCATGGTGAGAGTCACAATAATCAAGCCATCTTCCGAAAGGTGTTTTCTGTCTTTTAGGACTAAATTGCCCACATCGCCGACACCAAGACCATCAATGAGAACCCGACCAGCTGGAACGGTTCCCGTCACTTTGCCATAGGTCGGTGAGATTTCAAGTACATCTCCGTTGTCAAGGATAAATACATTTTCCATTTCAACTCCGGTGCCC
>Ga0194063_10000893_pt1 | contig 20382 bp, 26 predicted proteins | sample SepL3720m_MetaG_FD_155459 | JGI IMG/M metagenome (GOLD analysis project Ga0194063, IMG submission 155459) | Anoxic zone freshwater microbial communities from boreal shield lake in IISD Experimental Lakes Area, Ontario, Canada - Sep2016-L373-20m | ecosystem: Environmental > Aquatic > Freshwater...
TAGAGGCCCCCTCGCGTATCGTCGTCGTGTTGAACGACCGGGGGCGGTAGCTCAGTTGGTTAGAGCCGCGGACTCATAATCCGTTGGTCGTCGGTTCGAGCCCGACCCGCCCTACTAGTTCCTGGTAGATCCGGTTTCTTCCGGCTGGGACGCCTCCAGGCGCCCCTGGGTCATCGTTTATTCATCGTTTATGTCCACGGAAGGCCCCTGTAGAGCCGATCTATTCGGTCTCGGCCGGCGATCGCCGGCAGAAGAGCGATCTGCCCGGCCTTCGGGCCCGATAACGGTCCGTTGGGATCGCAGCAGTCAGTCCTCAAGAGGCCGAATTCCGATGAACGCCGTCAAAGCGGTGACATCGCGATCCCGATCGAAGTCTCGGAGCAATTTGATGTAGCGCCGCTTGTCGACGTCCCAGTCGTACTGATGGGTGGGGGAATCCTGGGCGGCGATGAATACCAGGTCGGCGTGCAGCCGGGTCGCCCGTCCGTTCCCGTCTGTGAACGGATGAACGCGGACACCTTCGGCGTGAGTGGCAATGCCAAGTTCGCGGGCAGTCCAGTCTTTCGTGTTACCCCAGCGGTACCTGATGTTTTCCATGGTGGTTCGCAGGTCGACAGCGATCTGCTCCGGTGCCACGCCGATATTTACCTCGCGTGAACGCCAGCGGCCGGCCCAAGTCCAAATGTCGCCGTAGAGCTGGCGGTGAAGATCGCGGAGGAACTGATCGGTCAGCAGTTCATCAAGGGTGAGGTCGCCGTTGAAAACGTCCGTGATCAACCCCTCGGCCACGTCCTGCAAAACGGCCGATTCAAGGTCGAAGATGTCCGCCTTGCTAACCGGCTGCCCGAGCGTGTCGACCACATGAGGAAGAAGCGCGTCAAGCTCATCGCCCGAAATGGGAGTTTCCCCATATCCGGGCTGCAATGGCATCAGCGTTTACGCGCTTGGCGTTCGGCAAGCAGTTTTTTCACGCCTCTGGTTCGGACGTGCCCCGCCGGCACGGCGCGATTCTCAAGCCGCGTCGATGTGGAGGCGGCGCGGGCGGCGATCTTGGCTACTCGTGCTGTCTTCAGCGGTGCAACCTTCTCGACGGCGGTAGCCTTTGCTCGCTCCATCGGTGCACCTCCCTCAACGCAGTAGAACAGGTCGGATTTTACCGTTTCCGATCGGCGGACGTCGCTCCCGCGATAAATGTTACCGATATGGTAACATCGGTGTCGTGAACGAAGTCTCGAACTTCCCGCAGCGGCTGACGGCGCTCCTCGCCGAGCGCAGCATGACTCAGCTGGAACTCGCGGCACGAATCGGGGTGACGCGGGCCGCCATGAGTCGATACGTCAACGGCGAGCGGGAACCACGGTTGGTGACTCTCGTCCGGATCGCTGAAGAGTTGGATGTCAACGTGGACGAATTGATCTCCCCGAAATCCAACTCTGTAGGCACGGCTTTACGGATCGTTGCACGGACCACGCTCACCGAAGAACAGAAGTCCCAATTCAGGGAAGCCCTTGACCGTGGGGGTCGACCGTGAGCCGGAAGCTGCCGTACCGCCGCTACGAAGAGTTGAAGTCGCTCGCGGCTGACCTCATTGAAGACTATGCACTCAGCTATCCGCTGGACCCTTTCGAGATTGCCGCGACATTGGGCGTGCACGTCACAGTTCACGAATTCGGCCTGCCCCCTGCGGCATGGTTTTGTGGCACGACTGATGGCTATACGACGCCTGTCCAGTCCGTACACGGCGTGAAGTTCAAGGCCCACCTCAACGGTGCGACATCACTCCTGAGGCGCAGATTCACGTTGATGCACGAAATTGCACACATCTGGCTTGATCATCCGAGAGTAAGTGCGCCTTCTTGCGAGAACGTGACCGAGGCTGAAGCGAATTTTCTTGCCGCGTACCTGTTGGCCCCGGATGCCCTCGTGGTCGCCTGGGTCCAGGACCTCACGGTCGCGGGTATCGCCCAGGAGTTTCAGGTCAGCGACGAGGCGGCCGGCATCATCCATCATCGCGTGATGAGGATGCTCAACGGCAACGCTGGCCACCGAAGTTATGACCGCCGAATCGCATCATCGGCAGTGAGGCTCCTCGACGCGACCGATAGCTCCTCAGCGCAAGTTCAGTGGACCGCATGACCAGTGCCAGACAAACCTTGCCTCCACCCGCTCAACCCGCGCTCTTCCCGCTCGAGGCTCAAGAGCTGCCGCGGCAACCAATTCCGCAGGCGACCTGCATCACCGAGCCAGCAGGCAATGCTCCGCGTGACCGTCGAGACGTCTTCAATGGACGGTTGATTAGAGGACTAACTCTGGTTGGGCACTACGACATTCCCAAGCTTGATGCCTGCACGCTCGTGCCTGATCGTTTGATCGCATTCTCAGAGGCTGTCGGAATGGGGGAGCCTGATCCCGCGGCGTGGGTGCACAGCTACGAAGACGATTACAAAACTGAGCGACTATGGCGCTCGCCGGAAGAATATTTCCCGAAGCTTCGCGGATTCGCAGGAGTCATCTGCCCCGACCATTCCACCTACCGCAATATGCCTCGGGCGCAGCAGATCTACAACATCTATCGCAACCAGTTGCTGGGCGCCAGCATGCAAGTTGATGGATGCAACGTGATTCCCAATGTGCGGCTCAGCGGCCGCGACTCGATTCCCTATGCCCTCGCGGGAATTCCGTCTCGCTCGACCCTCGCGCTAGGTCTACACGGCTGCACGAAGCTGCGAGAAAACCGGTCACACGTCATCGACGAGATTCGAATGCTATGCGACTTGTGCGAGCCGGCGAACCTCGTTGTGTACGGAAGTGCTGCTTATGGCGTACTCGACTACCCGCTTGCACTCGGCATTCCCGTGCATGTTTACGCCCCGGACAGCTTCCGGCGATCCGTATCCAGGGAGGCATCATGAGCAAACCGCGGAGCCGACTGATCGGCAAGGCCGATCACGAGTTCCGCACGATCAAGGGCTTCACAACTGCCCTTCACTTCGGAAAGCAGGCCAAACACCTGCCTGGACAACCCAACCATGATGCAACGAAATCCACTATCACCGTGTCGATCGGGGAGTTGCAGGAGCTCGTTGAACTGAACGCCGGCACCGGAAAGTGGTACCCGTCCAACCGAGAAGCTGTCGACTTTGGAGTCATCATCGGCATGTATCGGAACTTCAAGACCGGTCGCAGCAGGCCTACCACCCAGGGCACCATCCACTACTCCAAGACGGGCGCTCACGTCGTTCCTGCCAATCCGGACAAGGAGAAACCGCGATGACTTACTTCCACCCCGAAGAAGAGTTTCAGTTCGGAGTTTTGTCTGTCTATGACGATGAATACCCGGGCACCCGGTACTTGATCGAATTCCCCGATGGGGAGAGCTACATCTGCCGCTACTTCACCGATTACGAGAGCGAGAACAGCGGCGACTTGGACATTGAGATGGACGACCCTCGCTATGACGATTTCTATCAAATCGCTATGGATATCGTTGAGACGGTTCAGACCGGTGCTCGGCGTTACCACGACGGTCTGACACTCGACTACCGCGACTGGCCAGCGCTGATAAAGGACGTAGACAAAGACATAGTCGTCTATCCGGCGGGGTAGGGGATGAATTCGATGACGCCAGTGGAGCTCGCGAGGTTTTGCCGCGACTTCCGGTCAGGCCTTGCAAGCCCCAAAATCTGGGGGATTCCGGTCATCGTTTATTCATCGAATATGACCGGGAAATGGCCGGAATCGCCAGGTCCTATTGGGTTCCGGATATGTCGAAAGATGTTGCGGCACTGGATATAACAGGAAACGGCGGTCGTTCTCAAGAATCACCATTCGCTAATCCGTTGGTCGCGGGTTCGAGCCCCGCCCGCCCTACAAAATGCCTGTATTACTTCGGGTGATGCTTGCCATTTTGGCTTCGGGTGATGCCTGACAGTGTTTCGGCTGATTCTTGACAGTTACTTCGGCTGATTCTTGACACTCCCTTGATGAGGGAGATCAGCGTGGCCGAGCAGAGGTATCAAGCAGTGTTGGCCGTCATCAGTGACGGGTTGTCTATTTCGCAGGTGGCGGGCAAGGTCGGGGTGTCGCGGCAGACGTTGCATGCGTGGCTGGCCCGGTATGAGGCCGAAGGCCTGGAGGGGCTCGCGGATCGGTCGCATCGGCCGGAGAGGTGTCCGCATCAGATGCCGGCCGAGGTGGAGGCGGCGGTGTTGGAGTTGCGGCGGTCGCGGCCGTATTGGGGTCCGCATAAGAAGGCCGCCCGCACCCGCGAGCAGCCCTAAACACACATCCAGAGTGTCAAGGATCAACCGACATAGAAACGTCAAGCATCAACCGACTCTGAACAGCCCCTACTAGCCTTGCCCCATGGCGAAGGTCTTCGAGCAGATCGATGATCAGATGGCTGCGTGGCTTACCGCGCAGCCGATGTTCGTGGTCGCCACCGCACCGTTGGCGGGCGACGGGTTGATCAATGCGTCACCGAAGGGTGGGATCGGAACCCTTGCGGTGCTGGGGCCAAGGACCGTCGCGTATCTGGATCTCACCGGCAGTGGTGTGGAGACGATCGCCCATCTGCGTGAAAACGGCCGAATTGTGCTGATGTTCACGGCGTTCGAGGGTCGGCCGCAGATCGTTCGGCTGCACGGGCGTGGTCGAGTGGTCCTGCCTGACGACGCCGAGTTCGCAGAACTGGTGCAGCGGTTCCCGCGGAATCCGGGAACCCGATCAGTCATCGTCATTGACGTGGACCGGATCTCTGACTCCTGCGGCTACGCGGTGCCGCGGATGGATTACGTGGCCGACCGCGACGTGCTCGACCTGTGGTCGGAGAAAAAGGGGCCCGAGGGACTCGTCGCGTACCGGGTCAAGAACAACGCCGTCAGTCTCGATGGACTACCGGGACTCGACTGAAGCATCACAATCATCGTCCCCTACTCCATGCGGTATACGAGCTGATCGAACCCGCCCGCGGCCGCTGCAGCCACGGCCATGGATGCACCGCGACCACATCGAGGCGGGCAGCCCGGGACTTCCAGCCCGGGACAGGTGCGAAGGTGGCAGCCAGTCGCCGGCCCTGGAGCACCTCAACCGGGTCACCGAGCCACAGCTGAACTTCCCTGCGTGTGGAGAGGTCGGCAACCGACTGCGCAAGGAAGACAAGCCGATTCACCGAAAGCCGCAACCGGCGCAGCAGTGGCTCGTCGAACACGAACACCACGGGCAGATCCTGATGTGCCGCAGCCGCGGGGTCGCGATCGCCGAGGCTCTCCGCGGTCATCCACACGGCCTCCGGCGTCGCCGACTGCTGGGCTGTCGCGGGTCCGGCCGTCGCCTCGAGGTTGTCGTCGCGCCGCAGCCGGGGGTCGCTGAATGCCAGGGGCTCCCGCTCCTGGGTGGCAGGCCAGTCCGTGATCGGACAGTTGCGTTCCAGCGGGCACGTCGCGCACAGACCCGGTGCCCGCTTCTCCACCTGCCATCGGGAGAACCCGTACGCCTTGCCGGTGAGTGCGCCGACGGTCCATTGCCAGCCCAGCCGGTTGGCTGCCCGAGAGCCGTCGATTAGGTGTCGATACATGAGGTCTTCGCCATCGCGCCAGCCCTGCCCCTCGCGGACACTCCACTGCGAGGCCAGCCACATGCGGGTCTGGTTGGTGAGCCAACCGCTGGACACCAGCTCCGACCAAGATGAGTCCAGGCACCGCGCCGACGATGACCACGGATTGTCTATTGGTGCCCGACCGGTGTCAGCCGAGCGCTCGTCGACGGCGAACCGAAATGAGTGGCGGGACGCTGTGCCCAAGCGCGCGTAAAGATGTCGTGCGTATTCCTGCCAGAGCAACTCATCGCGAAACTTCGTCACATCGCTTTGCGGACCCCCGGCCACGTGATCCCACACCTCACGCAGTGTCAGTAGCCCATGCCGGATATAGGGCGACAGTCGCGACGCGCCGCGGGTTCCCGGCGGCCAGACGTTGTTGCGCCGCCGCGCATACCCTGCCACGTCGTAGGCCTGTAGCGCCGCATCCGCCGCTGACTGGCCGCCGCGCGGGGATCCTGCTGATGCCGATGCCTGGGGCTCGCACAGATCCCCGAGATGATCCGCCACCCACGCGTGGATCTCATCGTGCGCCGGGGGATCGGGGAGGCGCTGAGGCGTCATACGATTTGCATGCAGCGGGTAGTCATGCCATCAGTATCGCGGCCCGGGGCGACTAACGTGACCGCCATGGCTGTCGTCGTCGTGGGAGCAGGGCTGGCCGGTCTTGCTGCCGCCCGTCACCTCACCCGCCACGGTGTCAAGGTGACGATCCTCGAAGCTTCAGACGGCGTCGGCGGTCGCGTGCGCACCGATGTCGTCGACGGCTTCCGCTTCGACCGCGGCTTCCAGCTGTACAACCCCGCCTACCCCGAGGGCGCCCGTGTCCTCGACCACGAGGCACTCGACTTGAGGCCCTTCATCGCGGGCGCGCGCATCGTGGTCAACCGGGCCGGGCGCCGTCGGGTGGACCGAGTCGCCGATCCACGGCGCGCGCCGTCCTGGATGGTGCCGTCGCTGCTGGCGCGCATCGGCTCACCGGCGTCGACGGCTCGCTTCGGCGCCTATGCGGTCTCCCGTGCCGTCCGGACCGTTGAATCCCTGGAGACTGACCCCGACGTCACGACCGAGGAGGCGCTGCGCCGAGCCGGTGCGGACCGGACGCTGATGGAGCGGCTGCTGCGCCCATTCCTGTCCGGGGTTTTTCTGGATTCCGAGTTGACGACGTCGCGGCGGTTCCTGGACGTGGTACTGAAATCCTTCGTCCGCGGCACACCGGGCGTGCCGGCACTGGGTATGGCGCGCATCCCCGAACAACTTGCGACCGGTCTCGACGTTCGACTCGGCCACCGGGTTGCGTCAGTCTCGGCTCAGGCTGTCTCGGGTTGGACTGTGAATGTCGTCGGCGGCGACGCGCACCGCGCCGAGGCCGTCATCGTCGCGACCGATCCGACGACGGCCGCCGGACTCATCGAGGAGATCCGCGCCCCCGCGGCGCGTTCGGTAACAACCTGGTACTACCGGCCCACCTGTGCGCCCGAGGATCTCGCCGACGGGCAGGCGGTGCTCATCCTCGATGGCGATCGCCGCGGTCCACTGGTCAACACCGTGGTGCTCACTCATGCCGCACCCGATTACGCCCCGGCCGGCGCCGCGCTGATTTCGGCGTCGGCGCTGGGTGTGTGGGACTCGTCTGGGGACGAGCACGCTGTGCGCGAGCATCTTGCGTGGTTGTACGGCGTTCCGACGCGCGACTGGGAACTCCTCGCGAGTTATCCGATTCCTTACGCCCTGCCGGCGATGCCGGTGCCCTTCGAATTGCAGCGGCCCGTGCGCACGGGCGATGGCATCTATGTCGCCGGCGACCACCGCGATACGTCGTCTATCCAGGGAGCACTAGTGAGTGGGCGTCGAGCAGCGAGCGCACTACTCGCGGACCTTGGGCTGGCGATCGCTACGCACGCGGGCAGCCCAAAGCTCGAGAATTAGCGGGCAGGCCGCTTCAGCAGGTATTGGAGCCATCGGATATCGAGCAACATGACTCTGACGGTAGGTACGGAAATTAAGGCTGAGGGCCCCCGGGGCTAAAGCGTCGCTAAGAAGTTCTGCCATGAGCGCATTATTTTTGAGCGCTACAAATACATGGCTACCCTGTGTAACGAAGTCAGTCCGCAACGCGATTTGGTTCGTAGCGGTACTCCTCAAGCGTTAATCAGACACAGAAATGAGATCCCCATGAAGACCCGGCCACAGCTCAACCGTGCACTCGGCGCGTTCGCGTTCGCGTTGGCGGCCATCCCGCTGACCGCACTCGCAGCTCCCGCAGTGAGCCACGCTGACTGGTGCGATCCCGCCACCCTGTACTGGGACGCTGTGACGAATTCGTGCATGCCGATCCTCGGCCCGGCCGGCCCCATCGGCGTCGGGCCCGACCCGATCCTCGGACCTGTCGGACCTGTCGGGGTTGGTGGCCTCGGTCCGGTGGCAGGGCCGGTCGGACCGGTCGGGGTCGGTGGCGTTGGTCCCGTCGTCGGGCCCGTCGGGCCTGTCGGGGTTGGTGGAGTCGGACCTGTCGGCCCCGGCCGATAGGGCACGCCGGCGGATGGGAGTTCCCAGCATCCGACGCATCGGCGGTGCCACGGTCGTGACGGCCGTGGCACTGCTGGGCGGACCTATCGGCGTTCCCGCCGCCTCCGCTGACACGTGCCCGAACGTCGAGGTGGTCTTCGCTCGCGGGACCAACGAGGCGCCCGGTCTTGGCTTCGTCGGTCAGGTGTTCGTCGACTCCCTGAGATCGCAGCTACCGGGGCGCGCGGTTGCGGTGTACGCGGTCAACTATCCCGCGAGCGACGACTACCTGAGTAGTGCGTCCGAGGGTTCCGCTGATGCGCGTGCCCGCATTCAGTCGACCGTCGCGAGTTGCCCCAACACGAGCATTGTTGTCGGGGGATATTCGCAGGGCGCGTCGGTGACCGAACTGTCCACGTCGGCACTGCCCCCTGCGGTCGGCGATCGCATCGCGGCCGTCACGCTTTTCGGTAGTCCGTCCAGTGAGTTCTCGAGCATGCTGGCCGGCGGTGCCCCGCTGCCGACGGTCAGCCCGGGTTTGCGCACGAAGACCATCGACCTCTGCATGCCCGGCGATCCGATCTGCTCCGCAGGTGCGGACATGATGGCGCACGTGTCCTACGTCCCAGCCGGGATGGCGAACCAGGCGGCGACATTCGCCGCTGGCAAGGTCTATCAGTCGATCCCGTGACTTAGGTGCAACTGTCCGCGTACACCCAGAGGCCGTCCCAACCCAGGCAGGCCTGCAGATTGGGCGTCAGGTTGCCCACCTGCCGGTCGGGGCGCCCGGGTGTCACGATCTGGACGACGATGTCCGACATGTCCGCACACGTCGTGATGGTGGCATTGTTTCCGACCTGGGTGCACACATCCGCGCGTGCAGAACCACTGGGCAGCATCGCCTGAGTGGCCATCGCGAGGCTCACCCCCGCGACGCAGATCAGGCCACGTACCGAATAGTTCATCTCGGCTCCTCGTCGACTGCCGGGATTCGGCATGGAATTGCAAGTGTTTGCTGATCATAGCGACGAGGCCGAGGTTGATCGGGAATCCGAAGTGACGATGGTCCCTGACGCAACCGCCCACCGGTACGGTACGGTGGTGCAAGTTAGGCTAGGCTTTGCATAGAAACGAGAGGCGGCCGTGAGCACGTTCAATATCGCGGTCCTGGGTGCCATCGCGGGTTTCACGATCTTTCTCGGCCTGCCCGTCGGTCGGGCGCGGAGTCTGCCTACGGGGATGCGCGCACTTCTGAACGCGACCGCGACCGGTGTACTCCTGTTCTTGTTTTGGGACGTGCTCGTTCATGCCGTCGAACCTGTCGAGTCCGCACTCGTCGCTGTCACTCAGGACGGAACCGGCACCTGGATGGGATTCATTTCCCTGGCCGCGGTATTCGTGGCCGGTCTGGTCCTCGGCCTGATGACCCTCGTCTACTACGAGCAGTGGATGGCGGGCGGGAAGACGCCGGCACGGCCGTTCGGTCCGGGCGCGGCAAGCGTGGCTGAATTCACCGAACGTCACACTCTCTCCACAACGTCGCCCGCACGACGGTTGGCACTGTTGATCGCCGTGGGCATCGGGTTGCATAACTTCTCAGAGGGATTGGCAATCGGTCAGTCCGCCGCCGCCGGGCAACTCAGTCTCGCGATTCCGCTCATCGTCGGATTCGGATTGCACAATGCGACGGAGGGTTTCGGCATCGTCGCCCCACTCGCCGGTGAGCCGACCCGACCCTCCTGGGGGTTCCTGGCACTGCTCGGCCTCATCGCCGGCGGCCCGACATTGGTGGGCACCCTGCTCGGTCAGTCATTCGTGAATGAGACTGTCTCCGTTGCCTTCCTGGCGCTGGCCGCAGGGTCAATCCTGTATGTGGTGATCCAGTTGTTGCGGGTCGCGCAGAACCTCGGCCACCGGACGTTGATGTTCTGGGGCCTGCTGCTCGGCCTGATCCTCGGGTTCGGCACCGATTTCGTGATCGTGGCCGCAGGCGCTTAGCCGACAGCGATGTCACAGAGCGCCGTGTCTGTTCCCACTGCATTTCGTTGGCCGCAGGCCCGCGATGGGGGGCGGCCCGCCCGGCTTCGTTCCAGGGTCAAACGGATCACCGGCTTCGATCTTCTGCCCAACGATGCCGTGGCGGCCGAATACGCCCGGTTGCTGAACACCGGTGATCCGGTAGCAGAACGCTTCGTCGATGAGACGTTTCTGGGACCGCTGGGTCCCGAACGTTCCAGGGAGATGGTGAACCAAGCCTTGGAGCGCGGCGTTGACGATGTGCCGGACGCGCCCGAGTCGATGCAGGCGCTATTCGCCGAATTCGAAGACATTCCGGACTGGGTGAATCCGCAACTGGTCGAGCAGGGCGCGGCGGTGTGGCGACGATGGGGCTACACGCTGGGCTCGATCGGCAATGCCGGCACCCTGGACGCCTACACCGAAGCCTCGTTGGCGGTGCCGCTGTCACTGTCCGGCGGATACGCCGGTGACTCCGCGCTCAATCGCTACCTGGAGACCAGTCGGTGGTGGATCGAAGTCTGCCGGCCCGGTGCCGCGCTCACGCCCGGTTCACTGGGGCGGCGTATCTCGATGCAGGTGCGCGTCATGCATGTCAGTGTCCGACGCCGGGTGGCCGACCACCCGGAGTGGGACTCACAGCGTTGGGGCCTGCCGATCAGCCAGGCCGAGATGATGCTGACACTGCTCGGCGGAAGCGTGGGCCCCGGACTCGGCCTGTACACGCTGGGCTACGTGACGTCGCCGGCCGAGATCAGAGCGGCCCTGCACTTCAACCGCTACCTCGGCCACCTCGTCGGCATGCGATCCGACATCTTCCCCGAGACCATCGCCGACGGAATCCGGATGCTGTATTTGTTCGACGCCACCCGCTCATATGACTCCGGTGCCATCGGTGCTGAACTGGTTGAGTCCTTTGTGCCCGCGTTCGCGCCACTGCCGGAATACCGGGGTCTGCAGCGCGTGCGTGCCCAGATGCACCTTCATGTTCAGGCCGCCTACGCCCGGTTATTCATGCTGCCCGCGAATCGCAAGCGTTACCAGCTGCCGTCGCCGTGGATCGGGTTGGCATTACTGCTGTTTCGGGTCCCGCTCATCTGGACGCTGGAGATAGCCCGTCGTCTCAGCCCGGCGGCGGATCTTGCCTGGCAACGCATTTCGGTGCATGCGTGGGAGCGCTGGCTGGGCTGGTCGTCGCAGCGCAAGCCCGCGCAGTACAGGGCTGCAGCACCGCTGCGCCGTTAGCGTTTCCAGTCGGGTAGCCGCACCATGGGCAGCAGCACGCCGGGACGCATGAGTCGGATCGCGCTCGTAATCACTCCGCTGCCGTAGGAGGCGTCCTCGATCAGGCGCAGTGCGAGATACCGGATCGGGTCGACGGCGGGGCGCCGGTCAAACCACTCGCGCGCGATCGGAATCAGCATGGCCGCCGCGACGAACCGGCCGATCCGGGATCTCGGTGTGGTGGCCAGGGCGAGCCATCCCAATGGCCACCATTCGCGGCGCAGCAGATGCCCGACGGCGCCCGCCTCGGCCACCAGTCCCTTGCCGACGACAACCGGGGCAACCGCGGGGCTGACAGCGGACGCGCGCAGTCTGCGTGCCAGTAGCCCGGTCGATACACCGGCCACCCCGAGTGCGGCGGCCACCGAAAGACCACGCGACGGCCGCCGACCCATAACCAGCAGACCGATGGCGAGATTCCATGCCGATAGGCGCGCGGGAGCGAGTCGACGTGGGTGCCGGCGATCCAACTCCGCGGCAGAGGTGCCGTAGTCGAAATGCCGCCCGGCCCAGTCAAGTAATTGGGGTCGTATCTCGTGGGTCACCACCGATGCCGGTTCGTAGCGGACAAGCGAACCGGAATTCGTCAGCCGCCACACCAGATCGACATCCTCGCCGACACGCAGTTCCTCGTCGAATCCCAAGTGCTCCAATGCAGTTCGCCTAATTAGCAGAGCCGCCGACGGCAGGTATCCCAGAGGCGCGCCTTCGGCCACCAACTCCGGTCGGGGACCCATGTCGAGTGCAGACCGGGTGAGTTCGTATCGGGGGAGCAGGTCAGCGGAGTCCGATCGGGGTCTGATGCGGGGTGCAACGGCGGCGACCCGCGAGTCATCAAAGTGTCCGACGAGTGGGTCGAGCCACCCGGGCGTCACCGCGCAGTCGGCGTCGACGAATGCGACGATCGGAGCACTCGCCGCCGCAAGCCCGGTGTTGCGAGCCGCGGCGGGCCCGCGGTTGCGCGGGTGTCGGATCAGGATGACACCGTGCGCGCGCGCCACATCGCCGACCGCGTCATCCGGTGACGCGTCGTCCACGACGATGATGCGCAGGTGCGGTGTGCTGGCCCGAAGGGCGGCCAGGCATGTGTCGAGCAGTTCCGGTCGCTGGTAGACGGGGACGATCACGTCGACCATGTCGTCCGGCGCGGTCTCTCGAGTCGGCTGCGGATGGACGATCCCGCGGGCCGTCAACAGATCAACCACGGCGCGCTCAACACCCGGCGAGGGTGCGAGCCCGGCAGATCCGGCATCCTTGAGGCGGCGTAGGAACGGACGTGCGGCCGGTGCGATTCGCAGGATGCCCCACGGTGACCCGCCGAGTACCACGGAGTCGTCGCGCCAGAGGCGTGCCCGTTCATCGAGGGCCACCAGCCGCCCGGTCGGCAGACCGGCCTCGGTGTTCAACTGATCGTTCTCGCGCATGGTTGCGCCCAGTATCCCAGTCTCGAATGCACCGTTCGCGGCTCCGCTTCCCGGGTTCCGGTGCTTTACCCGGTTACGATCCGGGCGTGCGCCAGTTCAAGACACTCGTGAGGATCGTGCTGGGTTGTGCGGTCCTGCTGCTGTCTCTGGCCGCACCGGCGCCTGCAGAACCGCCGGTTGCGCCTGCCGCCGAGACCTCGCAATGGATCGTTGTCGGGGTTCCCGCCGCGAGTTCGACGACCGGAACCCTCACCGCGTACCAGAGGTACGGCCAGCAGTGGAAGGCGGTCCTGGGACCGACGAAGGCCTTCGTCGGCGAACTCGGCATCGGCGCGCCCGCTGATGGTGTCTACCGCACTCCCGAGGGAACGTTCGCCTTCGACCAAGCCTTCGGCCGCGAGCCCAACCCCGGCACCAAGATGCCGTATTTCCAAGCCACCAAGCAGGATTGGTGGGACGAGGACGCCTCCTCACCCACCTACAACACCCATGTCCGCTCAGCGAACAACCCCTCGGGCATCACCGAGAACCTCTACGACTCCGGCCCGGTGTACGACTATGCGGTCAACATCGCCGTCAACCCGCAACGCATCCCGGGGAAAGTGTCCGGGATCTTCCTGCATGTCACCAATGGGAGCCCGACGTGGGGATGTGTGGCGATCGGGCTTGACGAGATGCGGTCGATACTGACGTGGCTGGATCCGGCGGCCGCACCGCGGATCACCATCGGCGTCGGCAGTCCGTCGTTGGTTCCCACCGGGTCGTAACCTCGGCGCACGGTTCGGCATCCCGTAACCGCCCGAAGTGTGGTGTATCTCAGGTGTATCGTGAGTGTATGGCGCGCACCAATATCGAACTTGATGACGAACTCGTCGCCGAGGTGATGCGGCGTTACGGCGTCAGCACCAAGAGGCAGGCGGTCGAACTGGCTCTTCGCCGGCTCGTCGGAGTCCCGTTGAACCCCGAGTTCCTGCTCGGCCTTGAAGGCATCGGTTGGGACGGCGAACTCGATGGCATCCGGCGAGAGCAGCCCGACGAGTTGTGATGATTCTGATCGACACGTCGGCGTGGATCGAGTATTTCCGCGCAACCGGGTCGCCGGCCGCGATGGAGGTCCGCCGGTTGTTGTCCTTCGAAGCCGAGCGAATCGTCATGTGTGAACCCGTTGCCATGGAGATTCTTGCCGGCGCCATCGACGAGGACAGATATGCCAAGTTTGAGCGACTGGTGAACGGGTTACCGTCGCTCAAGATCGATGATGCGGTCGATTTTCGGAGTGCGGCGGCGATCTACCGGTCCGCCCGGCGCGCTGGTCAGACGATCCGCAGCATCAATGACTGTCTGATTGCCGCGGTAGCGCTGCGCCACGGCGCGCGAATCATTCACCGCGACGCCGATTTTGAGGTCATTGCGGCGATCACAGACCTTGTCGGAGAATCATTCCGCTAGAGCCGCCCTTGGCGCGGATATCCTTGGTGTCATGACGCGATGCATGAGTGCTCTGATCGGGATCGCGACCGCGATCCTGGCGCTCTCCGGAATGCCGAACCTGCCGGAGAACACCGACGGCAGTCCGGCGACATGTTCCAGCCAGGTCGTGGCGGACGTCGAGGTCGACAATTGTGTGGCCGGCCCCGACGCGCCCACCTACGGTGACGCCCCGCGCCTCGGTGTGGAACTGGGTGTCGGTGCCGGCTTGGGCTGATCGGCCCTGTCGGTGAAGAACTCCAGCAGGTACCTGCTCTCCTCGATATCCCCGATCGTGCGACGGGCTTTGATCCGGGTGCCCAGGATGCCCACCACGGCTACCGCCCAGAGGACGTACTGCACGCACCAGGCCAGCCGGAAGGAGTCGAAGGAGTAGCCGCCGGAGGCTTGGATCACCAGGCCCATCGCCTCCATCACCAGCAGCGCAGCCAGGAAGCCGCCGACGTTCACCGCGCCCTGCGCGGTACCCAGGGTGGCGCCCGGGTTAAAGCTGCGGGCGATATCGAAGCCCACCACCGATCCCGGTCCGCCCGATGAGATCACCGTGACCAGCACCACGAGCAGCCAGTAGGGCGCGGGGGAGTTCAAGGCCAGCACCGCTGTCCAGGTCAACGCATTACCGGCGATGATGCCCAGTACCACCCAGGATCGCCGGTGTGGATGGCGGCTGGTGATGACACCAATGAGAACACCGGACGCGATCGCCGCGACGACTGAGATGGTCAACAGAGTTCCAGATCCGGTGCGCGAAACATTCTGTGCCACAGTCAAATAGGGCACACCCCACATGAGCGCGAACACCGTGATGGAGAACGGTGTTCCCATGTGGCTGAAGAAACCCAAGCGGGTTCCCGGTCGAAGCCAGACGGTCTTGATATTCCGAAGCGTTGCGCGCAAGTCAGTGACCGGATCGTCGACGACCGTGCCGTCGGGAGCGTTCCTGACCAGAGCCACGGTGAGTATCAGTGACAGCGCCCCGAGTGCGGCGGCCGAGGCGAAAGCGGTTGTCCAGCCGGGACCGGCGAGCAGGCCCAGGAACGGCACTGCGGTCAGCACCTGCCCGAACTGCCCGGACAGGCCAGTCAACTGACTGATCAGCGGTATCTGGCGGGGCGGAAACCAATGCGGAACCAACCGCAGCACCGAAATGAACGTGAACGCATCGCCGAGGCCCACCACCGCTCGCGCCGCCACCGCCACCGGAAGCAGTTCGGTGAACGCCAGTGTCACCTGGCCGACGACCATGAGGGTTCCGCCGGTCAGGATCATTGCCTTGGAACCGAAGCGGTCCAGCAGGACCCCGGCCGGGATCTGCGCGGCGGCATAAACGGTGAGTTGAAGTACGACGAACGTCGACAACACGGCCGGACTGGCGGCGAATCGCTGAGCCGCTTCCAACCCGGCCACCCCGAACGTGGTGCGGTTCATCACCGCGACGGTGTAGGCGAGCAGACCGGCCGACCACACGAGCCATGCTCGCCAGTGAATCGAAACCGAATCTCGGATGTGCTCGTCCGCACTCACCGACAGCCGCCCTGGGAAAACACGTCGTGAACCTACCCCTGTTTCCTGACGACGGGTGATCCGGCGGTGCGACAATCCGGGTATGAGTGGTGACGGGGAGATTGTCGATCCTCCGATGGAGGGGTTGCAGTCGAAGGGTCTGAAGAAGGGGTCGGTTTCGCTGATCGGGGCGGTGGCGATCGGTCTTGCGGCCACGGCGCCGGCGTATTCGTTGACCGGTGCTTTGGGGCACGGCGCCGATGAGGCCGGCTACCAGATGCCGGTGGTGTTCATCATCGCGGTAATTCCGATGTACTTCATCGCCCTGGCCTACAAGCACCTCACCGACGCCGCACCGGACGCCGGCACGGTATTCACCTGGGGCTCCAAGGCGATCCTGCCGCACATCGGCTGGATCGGCGGATTCGCGCTCATGCTGTCGAGCATCCTTGCCGGCGTCGGTGCGGCCGGAATCACGGTGAGCGCGGCGACGTCGGCGTTCGGAATCGACGATCCACCGGACTGGCTGAAGGTGGTGATTGCTGCGGTATTCATCTTCATCACGACGTGGTTGGTGGCCCGTGGCGCGGAGGAGTCCTCGCGCACCACGATCATTTTGACCGTCATCCAGTACGGCGGGCTGTTGGTTTTTGCCGCGATACTGGCGATCAACATCTTTCGCAGTGAACGTAATGCGACGGCGGAGCCATTCTCGTGGGAGTGGTTTAATCCGTTTGCCATTACCTCTTTTAGTGCTCTGCTCGGCGGATTTCTGGTGGCGGTCTTCATCTTCTGGGGCTTCGATGCCGCCCTGTCGATGTCGGAGGAGACCGAGGGCACTGCCGAGCAGTCCGGTCGCACAGGTGTGACGGCGATCCTCATCACCGTGATCACCTACGTGGTGTTCAGTGTGGCCGCGCTGGCCTACGCCGGGATCGACGACAGCAGTGAGGGAAGCCTGACGAATTCGGCCAACATCGATGACATCTTCTCTGGTTTGGCACGCGATGCCGTCGGCCCTGCCGGGGCGCTGATCGCCGCGGTAATCGTTGGCCTGTCGGCATTCTCGGCAACCCTGTCCACGGTGATGTCGACGGTGCGCGGGGTACTGTCCATGGCCACCTACAAGGCACTGCCCGGACGCTTTGCCTCCGTCGATGACGTCCGGCAGACGCCGACGTTCGCCACCTGGTTCATCGGTCTGACAACCCTGGCCATCTACGGCGGTCTGGTCATGGTCAGCGACAGCATCGTGGAGGACTGCGTCTACAGCGTGGGTATTGCGATCATGACCTACTACTCCGTGGTGGCCGTGTCATCGGTGCTCTACTTCTGGGACACCGCATTCGGCCACTGGCGCACCGCACTGGAGCAGGTGATCCTGCCGGGCATCGGCGCTCTGGTGTTGATCCCGGTCGGTGTGATCGAGGCCTATCAGATGATGAGCCCGGAGTATGGTTCGGGCGGTTCGCTGGCCGGGATTGGCACCGTGTTCGTCATCGGTGTGCTCAGCCTCATCGGAGGAGTGGTCCTGATGATCATCTGGAACCTGAAGTCACCGGCCTTCTTCCGGGGCGAGACTCTGGCCCGTGAGCGCACCCACCGGGTGAACAAGACCTGAGCGTTGTTAGAGGAAGCGGACCGTTGCAGTCTTGATGTCGTAGTAGGCGCCGACAATTTTGAAAGTTGCTGCCAGCTCAGCTTCTCTGAGCAGCGTGCTGTCTCTGCGGACCTGGTCTTTCACTGCTCTCACATTGCGGACGATGGCGTCTTCGAGGCTTGTCGCGCTGGCGATACCGGGCTTGATCACGTCGATGATCGACTGGATGTTGGCGCCGGGTTCGGCGTTCGTGAACGCAGCATTGACCGCGCCGCAATCCGAGTGGCCCAGGACCACCAATACCTTGGACTTCAGCACCGCCTGGCTGTACTCGAGGCTGCCGAGGTTGGTGGGTGAGTCGGCGATGTTGCCGGCTTCGCGGACGACGAAGATGTCGCCCACGAACTGATCGAAGATTAGTTCCGGAGCCAGCCGACTGTCAGCGCAGCCGAGGACGGTGGCAAACGGTTCCTGATTGGCGTAGATCCCGGTGCTCCACAGGAGTTCGATATCGGCAGTCTCGCGGATCTGCGGTGTGCGGGCCGCAAATCGTGCGTTGCCATCGGCGAGCAGCTTGATCGCCTCGTCAGGTGTCTTCGGATTGGGCGGTGGACCGATGCTCTGGCGTACTTCTTCGGCCGTTCGATTCGAGCCACAGGCTGCAACCGCCAGTGCGACCACCGGTAGGGCGCCGAGGAACTGCCGTCTGGACGTCATTGCAGCGTTTCGATTGTTCAAGGCTTCATCTCGTAGGCGCTGCTGTAGGACAGCACCTCGGAGACGAACGACTGCTCAGCCTCGGGTTCGATGCGTGGCTTGCGAATGATCGTTAACGCGGCCGTGCTCTGCGCGGCGGTGGCCGATGCCTGGCCGTGTAATTGCACCGCCTGATCGGCCATATCTCGCACAAACACCGCGAAGATCCGATCGAGATGCGCCTCGGTGAGGTCGGAGAGATCGCTGACTGAGCCGGGGCGCGTCTCGCCGTGGTCGAATGCCAGCGCAGCGGACTCGAGAATCAATTCGGCATACACGATCTGGGCGAATAGCTGACCGAGCACCTGCAGATAGTCGAGATCCTTCTGCTGAGCGTCCGTCGGCGGGGCGGTCAGAACCAGCTGGGTGAATGCGTCGATCTGCTCACGGAAGATCGCCACGTTGGCAAGGTGTGCGAACCGCTCGAAGGTGGGACGCCAGTCGGCGAATCCTATCGAACCCAGGCCCTTGGCCGGACCCTGACGGAACAGATACGCGTCATCGCCGCCGTCCTGGCGAACCGGGATCACCGAATACTGTTGTGCCGCTCCGTGTGCCGCCCCTAGGTAGCGCGGCATGAATTTCAGCACGAGTGCGATGTTCACGTGTACCGTACCTTCGAGTTTGGGCAGCGCCCGGATATCGGCGGTCGCCCGGCTGAAGTAGGTGTCGCGTTCGAAACCGCGCGCCGCGATGACATCCCACAGCAGATCGATGACGCGCTCGCCCTCGCTGGTCACCTTCGCCTTCGTGATCGGGTTGAACAGCAGGAAGCGCCGGTCGTCCCCGTGCGCGGTGCGGAAGTAGTCAGTCGACCGGGCGGCGAAGATCTTCATCGCCACCAGTCGTGCATAGGCGTCGGCGAGCATCCGTCGCACATGCGGGAAATCGGTGACCCGGTTGCCGTAGAGAATGCGGTTGTTGGCGTGCGTGACGGACTCGAAGAAGGCGTGCTCGCAGATGCCGATACTGGCCCAGCCGAGGTTGACCTTGCCCACGTTGACCGTCGCCAGGGCGGCGTCGAATGCGGACTTTCCCACGTGCAGGATGTCGGACTGCGTCACCGGATAGGAGTGCAGGTTGAACGCGGCGACGAACATCTGCCCGGCGACGACGTTCCTAATCAGTTCATAGGCCCCGTGGCTGGGGTCGACAAGGAAGAACACATGCTCGCCCGGATGCTCAGGATCATCGTCGGCGAACTTGCCGTACACGCTGAGTCGACCGGCGGCGTTGCCGTTTCCGATGTACCACTTTCCGCCACTGGCACTGAACCCGTCGGCGGTCCGGCGAAGGATCATGTCCGAGGAATAGATGTCCGCACCGTGTTCGCGTTCGGACAACCCGAAACCGAAAATGTGGCCCTCGTCCAACAGGCCGGCGACGAGTGTGCGCGCGACGTCGTTTGCGCTGAGCCACACCGGGCCCAGACCGAGCACCGAGACCTGCCAGGCATACCAGTGCGCCAGTGAGTAGAAGCCCAGGATCTCGTTGAGTTCATTGATCCGGGCAAGATCCCAGCGCGCATCGTCATTGCCGACCAGTGCGCCGACCTCGGCGGGTGTGCCGAACGTGGCGAAGATCTTCTTGTCGGCGATTAGCTTCAGGAAGTCGCCGTACCACTCACCGGAGTAGTACTCCTCTTTATTTCTCGCCAGGCCCTTACTCTCGAAGAAGTCGATGAGCGCCAGCAGTTGCCCCCTGGTGACCTCATCGAAGGAGCTTGGGTCGTAGGTGCGGGGATTGAACAGCAGGGACATGTGATCCTCCTGGGTTGTCAGCCTAACGCGTCGGTTCGTGTCGGTGGGTTTCTCGACCTCGACCACTGTGTGGCAGCTGAGAATCCGGCCGCCGCCGCCTAGGCCACCATGTAGCTAAACCTCACGGTCTTGTCTCTCCGCCGGTGCCGGTTTGTTGGCCAGTTTCCAGTGCATCCAAAATAGTGGAACCACCAGTAGGTAGGCGGCCATATTGCCCACTAGGCCGACGACACCGGATCGGTGCTCGCTGAGCCGGTTCTGCTCCTCGAGCAACTCCCTGTCGACCTCAACCGGTTGGGCGCTGTAGGGATCGATATACGGCGGGCTGGGGTACACCAGGCTCATGACGTTGTCGACCAGGGACAGCGTGGTGAAGATGACCACAACGATGCAGACGAAGCAGACTGCGTAGAGGTATAGGGAACGCCACTCGGTCAACTTCGGCAT
>Ga0194063_10000894_pt1 | contig 20337 bp, 18 predicted proteins | sample SepL3720m_MetaG_FD_155459 | JGI IMG/M metagenome (GOLD analysis project Ga0194063, IMG submission 155459) | Anoxic zone freshwater microbial communities from boreal shield lake in IISD Experimental Lakes Area, Ontario, Canada - Sep2016-L373-20m | ecosystem: Environmental > Aquatic > Freshwater...
GCCTAAGAGCGTCGCGCAGTCTGGGAAGGGAGTTTCGTAGGTGCCTTTGCGAATAAATTTGAGGGGTTTTGGCCGCACGTGGAATCTTGAAAATCAGTGATCTGTAGGGTTGTTCCCGGTCATTCACAGGTTGTTCACAAAGGCTGAAGATTGACCTCCGCTACTCATTTTTGCCATCTTGCCGATCCGCCCATGGCTGCCGCAACCAACGAACCTCTTACCTTCCCTAAGACCGCAGCCCTCCAGCAAGGAGCGACGGCGGTGGATGATGTGACGCGTGCACTGCCGCATGCGCTGGGGCCGGAGAAGAGCTTGCTGTCGTCGATGTTGCAGGACCCCCAGGAATACATCGGGGTGGCGATCGAGGAGAAGCTGACGCAGGAGCATTTCTATCTGCCGGCTCACTCGACCTTGTTCGGTTTTTTGATCGAGTTGTTCGAGGGCGGGCAAGAGGTGGAGTTGGTCTCGCTGGTGCAGCGTTTGCTCGACCGTGGCTTATTGGATCGGGTCGGCGGGCCGTCGGCGCTGACGGATCTTTACACCTATGCGCCCAGTCCGGGGCATTTCCGCCACCACCTCCAGCACGTCAAAGACAAGTTCGTGCTGCGGTCGATCATTCAAAATTCGAACGAGGCCATTGCCCAGGCTTACGATGCGCCGGATGAGGTGGCGGCGTTGTTAGACTCGGTGGAAGCCAAGGTGCTGGCGATCCGCGAAGGTGCGGAAACCAACAAGGCCCCGACGATCAAGATGTCGGTCAATGAGGTGATCGAACAGTTCCAAGCGCTGCTGGCCGGGGAAAAAGGTGCGCAAGGGATCTCGACGGGATTTGAGGAGTTAGACCGCATGAGCAGCGGTCTGAAGCCGGGTGAAATGTTCGTCGTGGCAGCCCGTCCGTCGATGGGTAAAACCTCTTTCATGATGAACATGGTCGAGCACGTCTGCCTCGACCAAGGCAAGTCGTCGATGGTGTTTTCCTGCGAAATGAGCGCGTTCCAACTGGTGCAGCGTCTTGTCTTTTCGCGCTCCAAGTTCGCGATGAGCCAGCTTTCCCGTGGCTACACACCGACTAAGGGCGACCTCCAGCGCATCCAGCGCGCCGCCGTTGAAACGTCGGGAGCCAAGCTCTTCATCGACGACACGCCTGGCATTTCGATCAACGAATTGCGCGCCAAGGCGCGCCGCAAGAAGCGCGACGAGGACATTCAGTTCATCGCGATCGACTATCTCCAGCTGATGAAGTCGCGCACCAAGCAGGCGGAAAACTCACGGGAGCGGGAAATTGCTGAGATCTCCGCAGGCATCAAGGGACTCGCTAAAGAGTTGGGCATTCCGATCGTCATCCTCGCCCAGCTCAACCGGGGGCCTGAAAGCCGCGCTGGCAAAAGCCTCGGCGTGCCCCGTATGTCGGACCTTCGGGAATCCGGATCGATCGAGCAAGACGCCGACATGGTCGGCTTACTCTATCGGACCGCCTACTACGCGGAAGACGCCGAGCAAAAAGAGGCCGAAGCAGGCAAGGCTGAACTGGTGCTGGCTAAGAACCGCAATGGTGAGACCGGCCACATTCCGCTGACCTTCATCGCCGATCTGATGCGCTTCGAAACAGGCATGCCAGCCCGCGAGGAGCACTAGGCGAATCTAACGATACTCTAAGGGCGTCGGGTTTTGTGCCAGATCGAGGTGTCGGGGTAGAGCAGCGAGTCGATCGATTGTTCGGCGAGTGCGTGGGTTTCGACCAAGTGCGCTAGCAGAACGAGAGAGGCCACGGCATCAAACAATGCGTCGTGCCACGATTTCTCGGGTACAATGGATCGAATGGTCTCGCTCAAGCCCCGCGAATCGCAAAGCGCACCGAGCGAGTGATCCGGCAGATCGGGCCAGGCTGCGCGGGCTAGCAACAGGGTGTCAATCCACGGCCCGAAACCGTGTCCGGGAAAGGCGCGGAGGAATCGTTTTTCCGTGCCTTTGCCATGGGCGACGACGATGGCCCCAGCCAGACGGCGTTTCAATTCCGGCCAGAGCGTGAGCAAGGGCGGTGCGCCAGCCAGTTGCCCGGGGCCGATGCCGTGGACTTTCTGCGCCGACCATTGGATCGGTTGGTCGGTGTATAAATAGGAAACGAAGGTGTCGTTGTGCCCTTGCTCCGTTGTCCAGGAAGCCAGTCCGACTTGCACCGGGCTGTCAGTTTTGCCGCGCGCCGCCCCCGCCGATTCGAAATCAATGGCGGTGAAACGGCAGTGGCGGATGAGTGACATGGCTGACGCAGCGACTATTGGCGGCAGTGACGGATCAGGCAAGCCGTCAGAGACGGCAGTCGATCATTGGCGCCGAATGGCGAGGATCTGGCTTGATTTGTTAAGAATTGCGAAATAATATTGGACCTAACACCCTCCACCGCGCTTTGAAAAAACGTCTCGCTCCGCCCCGCACTGCCAAACGGGCGCCGCAAAATCTGCGGCGGACGCGGCCTTCGTTTGCGGAAGTGCTCAGTTCGGCCAATCAACGGGCGCACGAGCAGGCGAACCGCCGGATGGGCAAGCGGGGGGAGAAATTCGTGTGGGCAGCGGTGGCTTCCGAGTCGGATTTTGATGAAGAAAGCGCGCCTGCCGAGTGGTTGAAGCGCTTGACTCGCTGGTCCGTGGCGCTGCTACTCTTGCCTCTGTGCTGGGTGACGACGTGGACGTTTCTGTCACGATTCTCGCAGGCTACGGTGGAGTATGATTTTTGGAAGACTGCGGAGTTTTGGTACTTTGCGACGGGGGCTTTGCTGATGATCGGGTGGTTCTGGTCAGGCTTATTGCAGTCGTTTTTCCTCTATCTCTATGTACTGGGCCATGAGCTGACGCATGCGGTTTTTGTCGTGTTGCATCGTGGCAGGGTGACGGATTTCCATGTGAGCACCGCGGGCGGCTACATCACGACGAACAAAACGAACCTCGTCATCGCGCTGTCACCGTATTTCGTGCCATTTTGGTCGGTGATAGCGGCCTCGCTCTATTCATTGCTGAAGTGTGTGTGTGGTTTTTCGCAAGAATGGGACCGACTGTTGTTCGCCGTGCTGGGGCTGACTTGGACGTTTCATATGGTGTGGACGTTGTGGATGATTCCGCGCGACCAACCGGACTTGAAGGAGAACGGTACCTTCCTATCTCTGGTGATTATTTATCTAGCCAATATGGTGGTGCTTGCGGGCTTGTTGTGCATGGTGGGGGACAAGCCGCTGGATAATAGCTGCGATTTTGCTCGTGAGTGGTTCCGCCACGCCAAGATTTGCGGCGACGTGATTCTGAGGCAAGTGGCCGAATGGGTCATTAGGCTGCCCTCGGTAGGAAGGTTTTGATCTGCCATTTTACGGGTTGATCTCCGGCTTGGGTGGAAGAATGCTTTGAACATGATTTATCTGGACGCCAACGCGACGACGCAACTTCTGCCGGAAGTATGGCAGGAGATGGAACCGTGGCTGCGCGACGAGTATGCCAACCCGTCTGGCTCCTACGGCGCGGCCAAGCGTGCACGTCAGGCGATCGAGAAGGCACGCTGCCAAATCGCGGAGTCGATCGGTGCGGACCCCGAGGAAATTCTTTTTACCGGGGGAGGCACGGAGAGTGTGAATACAGCGCTGCATTCGTTGGACCATTTGACCGGGCCGGGAGCGGCGGTGGTCTCTGCGATCGAACACAGCGCGGTTCTGCGCTACGTCGAAAGCCTTGCGCGGGAGGTCATCTACGTGCCCGTCACGACAGGTGGGCGCTTGCAATTGGCCGCTTATGAAAAGGCGCTGGATCGGGCATCCTACGTCTCGTTGATGGCAGCAAATAATGAAACTGGCGTGATCCAGCCGCTGCAGGAAGCTGCAGCCATGGCGCGCCAGCGCGGGGTGCCGATCCACTCGGATGCAATCCAGGCGGCGGGGAAGATTCCACTGGATGTGCGTGAGTTGGGGGTAGATCTGCTTTCGATTTCCGGGCACAAATTTTATGGCCCGAAAGGGGTGGGGGCGCTTTATGTGCGGAAAGGATTGCGGTTCCTGCCACTGTTGTATGGAGGCGGTCAGGAATTGGGTCGCCGCAGTGGCACGGAAAATACAGCGGCCATCGTCGGAATGGGTGCCGCTGCCGAGCTCCTGCCACGCATTTCAAAAGGCTCTGTCGAGGCGCTGCGGCTTGCCTTCGAGACTCAGGTGATGAGGGAAATCCAAGGGGTGACCATCAATGGTTATGGGGAAGACCGACTGCCTAACACCAGCCACCTGTCCTTCGCTCAATGCGATGCGGCGGGCCTGCTGATCTTGCTTGATCAAGCGGGTATTGCTTGTTCAGCGGGTTCTGCCTGCATGACGGGTAAGCAGAAACCGTCGCACGTGCAGTTGGCGATGGGAATCCCCGAAGAGCGGGCCAAAAGCAGTCTGCGGTTTAGCTTTTCGGTCTTCAATACCCTGCCCGAAGTGCAGAGAGCCGCAGATCGGTTGATAGCCGCGGTCGAAAAGCTGCGGCGGGTGCAGGGAGCGGGGGTGGGGCCGGTCGTGGTCTATTCGCCGTGAGAGCTGATTTCAGGGTTGGCTTGCAGCAGACTGAAGGCGCATTAGGGATTCGCGGATTTTCTGATTTGCGGTGCTACTGACCGCGTCGGCGATGAGTTTGGCAAAGGCTGGGCGTTGTTTACTGCGCGAGAGGATCGCTTCAGCAGATTCTACGGCAGCGGTGCGTAGCTCGGCGTTGGGATGGTATTGAACCACGGCGAGAAAGGTCTCGAACTCGCCGTCACCCGCGGCCCCGCGCATCGCCCGCATGGCCGCCGCTGCGGAGTTGGCGTCATTGGTGGTGCGTGCAAATTCCGTCAGCGTGGGAACGATGGCTGGCGTGGCGCGTTTCGCGATGATGGCGCGGAAGATTGCCTCGCGCAATTCTGGAAGAATCTGGGTACTTTGGGTGGCGAACTTGGTGATCGTCGTTTCGAAGTTGGATCCATCGTTGGGCTTGGCGAGTGCCAGTGCTCTGAAGACTGCTTCCCGCTTTTCATCGGTATCGGCTGCGATGACCTCGTCGATGAATCCTGTAAACTCGGTTGCCGACATCGGGATTTCGTGGGTGCCGGTGTTGGCTACTGCTTCGAGTATTTTTTGATGCCGCTTGGCGCTTTCGTTGGCTTTGGAATACTTGTAGAGAGCGAAGCTGCCCCCGCCTACCAGCAAGCAGCCCGCGACGCTGGCTGCAATGATCAATTTGAGGCGATGGGTAAACTGGAACGAACCTTTCGGTTTGATTGTCTTAGGAACGACCACCGGCTTGGCGACCTGCGGCTTAGTGGCCTGCGGCGTGGCTGCCTGCGGCGTGGCAATGGCCGCGGTTTCTTGAGTAGGCGTTGGCGCGTTGTAAATACTAGGCTTCGAGCCTTCCGGGGGAAGTAGTGGTTGTGGGGCGATTGCCTTACGAGGCGCTTCGGCAGTTGTGGCTGGTGGTTGGGTAGATTGGGGTGCGACGGTGCCGACCCTGCGAGGCATGGGCCGCGAACGCGGTGCTGCGGGGGGCTTGCCCTGACTGAGCGGAGGATTGGGAGTCTTGTCGTTTTGGAGAAATAACTGGAGGGCCTCCCTTGCAGATTCCGGCCGATCTGTGGGCTGTCGATTCAGGTGCCACATGATCCAGTCGCAGGCCCAGAGCGGGATGTCGTCGCGAACTTGTTGGATGGGAACTACGTTGTGATGGAGGTGGGAGATCATCACATCTTTAACCGTTTCACCGTTGAACGGGTAGGTGCCTGTCAGCGCTTGGTAGTAGACGCAACCCATCGCATATAGGTCGGTTCGAAAATCGATGGGGACTCGTTCGAATTGCTCGGGTGCCATGAAGAAAATCGAGCCGTAGACGGATTCGACTTCATCCAGCTCTTCTTTCGTTTGGGCATGGGGCAGGGTGGCTAATCCGAAATCGACGATCTTGATTTGAAATTTGCCCGATGGAAGCCAGGTCAGCATCAGGTTGGATGGCTTGATGTCGCTGTGGATCAAGTTGAGTTCGTGGGCCGCGATCAAGGCTTCCTCGGTCTGAAGCGCGAGTTCTCGGAAGTCAGGCCATGTCAGCGGTGCGTTGTCGATCAGTTCGTCGAGCGTCTTGCCGCTGATCAATTCCATCACGACGTAGGGGCCTTCTTCATCAGAGTCGACGTCGTATATGGTGACGATGTGCGGGTGCTGGAGCGAGGCGAGAGCCGCAGCTTCCTTGATTAGCTGGCGCGTCGATTCCTCGCGCAGCTCGGTGTCGCTTTCCTTGATCGAGATTCGTTTGATCGCGACTTCGCGGTTCATCCGGCTATCGTAGGAGCGATAGACCTCTCCTAGACCCCCTTGACCAATCTTATCACCGATCACATAACGCCCATTCATGAATTAACTGTAACATAGGTTGCAGCAGGATTTTACGCTCTGCAATCACGAAAATGCCAAGGAAAATACGCTGGGAGCGGCTACTTGTTTGGTAATCCGTTGATTAGCCAGTGACAATCACTTGCCCCACGCGCCGCTTCATGCTTGCCTCCTGGCCTCATGAAAATTCTCGTCGCCTACTCGGGAGGTCTTGATACCTCCGTCCTCCTTCTCTGGCTCAAGGAAAAGTACAACGCTGAAATTATCGCTTATTGCGCCGATGTCGGCCAAGGCGACGAACTCGATGGTCTCGAAGCCAAGGCGCTCAGCACGGGTGCTTCCAAGTGTTTTATCGGTGACCTCAAGGAGGATTTCGCCCGCGACTACATCTTCCCGATGATCCAGGCCGGTGCCATCTATGAAGGCCGCTATCTGCTCGGCACTTCCATCGCTCGTCCCTGCATCACCAAGGACATGGTCGATGTCGCCATCCGCGAAGGCGCGGATGCCATCGCCCACGGTGCTACCGGCAAAGGCAACGACCAAGTCCGTTTCGAACTTTCCGCTGCCGCCCTCGCGCCGCAAATCAAGTGCATCGCCCCATGGCGCGACGCCTCGTTCCGCGCCCAGTTCCCTGGCCGTTCGGAAATGATCGCCTACGCTGATGCCAACAACATTCCGATCAAGGCTTCGATGAAAAAGCCCTACTCGATGGATCGCAATCTCCTCCACATCTCCTTCGAAGCCGGCGCCATGGAAGACCCGTGGTATGACGCCACTACCCCCGCCGATCGCGATATGTACGTGCTCTCCGTTTCCCCGGAAGACGCGCCCGACCAAGCCGAATACATCGAGATCCTCTTTGAAAAAGGCAATGCCGTCGGCCTCAAACATGCCGATCTTGCAGCCCTTCTCGCCGAGCTCGGCGACGTCAAGTCGTACGGCCAGCAGGACGGCTACTCACTCTTCACCCCTTACAGCATCATGCGCGTGCTTAACCTGCTCGGTGGTCGCAACGGCATCGGCCGTGTTGACATCGTGGAAAACCGCTTCGTCGGCATGAAGTCCCGCGGCATTTATGAAACCCCCGGCGGCACTATCCTCTTTGCCGCCCACCGCGACTTGGAAACCCTCGTCGTCGACCGCGAATCGATGCACATTCGCGACAGCCTGATCCCGAAGTACGCTCAGCTCGTCTACAACGGCTTCTGGTTCGCCCCCGAGCGTCTCGCGATCCAAGCCCTCGTTACCGAGACCCAGAAAACGGTCACCGGCGAAGTCCGCATGAAACTCTACAAAGGCAACGTCATGCAAGCGGGCCGCCGCTCACCTTTCAGCATGTATTCCGAAGCTGTCGCCACCATGGAAGGTGGCCAGGAGGAAGCCTACAATCAAGACGACGCCACCGGCTTCATCGCCCTCAACGCTCTGCGTCTCAAGGCCACCGCTCGCCAAGGGAAATAAGCCGTAATTCTCCTCTCAACTGCACTCGCTGATTGCGGGTGCAGTTCAGGCGGATTTGCCGTCGGCCTTGGGTTTTTCAAATTTGGGCGGAGTCGGAGTCTGGTCGGGGATGACTCTTTCGATCGATTCGATCGGGACCCAACCGCGGGTATTGGTGGCCAAGGCGATGTAAACCCAACGGCCTGATTGGCGAATGATCTGGCAAATCGAGCCGGGTGGGGCGTCGATGACTTCGGGTGCCGTGCGGGCGGCGTCGGCATGGACGGAGACCTTTTCTTCGATAATCACCGCTTGGTTTTGCAGGGGGGCGAATTCTCCATCCTTGGGAAAATAGTGCCAGCCGAGAGCACCCGCCGAGGCGAGGATCGGTCCTAACACGAGTGCCAAAGCAGCGACGAGACGCAGTCGGGCACCCGGGCGGGTGGCTGGAAATACGAGCAGGGCGAGGACGCATAACCAAATGCCTAATCCACACAAATTCTGCCATGTGGTGAGCGGAAACCTAGCGAGGGCGGATTGGTAGTCTTGCCGCTGGATGGTGATGGAACCGTATTTATGTTCGATGAAACGGAGGTTTTGGCGGGCTTCGGGGTGGCTGGAATCCCGAACGATCGCTCGTCGGTAATAGAGAGCTGCACGCCCCGGTGAACCGGCACGGTAGCAGGCATTGCCAATGTTGTAGAGAGTGTCGGCGGTGAGGTCTTCGTATTTCCCCGCACTGAACCAGAGCCTTGCTGCATCCTCGTACTTGGCGGATTGGTAGGCTTCCAAGGCCAGGTGAGAGACATCGTTGGCGCGGGCAGTGTTAGGAAATACCAAGGCAGCCATAAGGAGGGCTGAGAATGCCGCCTTGCGCAGGAGGTCGAGGATTTGATCGCGGCGTGTTCGATCAAATACGGATTTAGGTTTTTCCGCACGGAAACAAACCGAGTCGCGCTGGGCGAGGATGTCTTGAATCTCCGGGCTTTGGTTTGTACTGAGCCATTGTTCGATAAACTCACCGGCAGATTTCAGGAACGCGCTGTCGTCTATGGAGGTGGACGCTTCGATCTGGCGAAGTGCCTTTAAACGTGCCATGCGGGAGGAGTCCTGACCGTGGCGAGAGCCATAGTGCCGCAAGTAAACTTTAACCAACAGTCCCAGTGCCAGCATAGCGGCGATAGAGTGAACGATCCAACGAGGAGACTTGGCTGCTTTCGTAGCGGTGAGTTGGTCGGACTGAATCACCGAGAGAATATCGGTCATCTTTTCCAGTGGCACGGAAGGTGCTTGGACGATCGGGCTGGCTGGCGGATTGGACGGGGGGCTCGCGCGCATTGTCAGGGGGATTGGCGCGGTGATCGCTGTTTTGTAAGTTTCGTCCTTCGGGTCAAAGTAAACGAGGTGGAATGGCGGAATTTCCGTCTTCATTGCCAAGGGCCGGATCGACTGATGAAAGGTGATACTCCCCGAGAGCTGGCGTCGTTCATCGCCGCGTGGTTCCGTGGTCGTCGCATAGATTTTCCAACCCTTGGCATCGGCCAAAGACGGCGGCCGCAGGATGTCAAGATTGCCGCTTCCCGTTACCGTGAGATCCACGGCGATCGGATCGCCTTCCTGGACGTCGGTCACCGCGCAACTGGCGCTGATTTTGAAAGAGCCGACCGCATTTTCATAACCCGCTTGAGTGCGATCGGGCAGGGGCCTAGCCTCGATTTCGAGTTTGGGGACTTGGAGGTAAACCTCCTTGTTCACTTGGCGTGGCGTAGGGTCCATAATGACCTCCCGCGTCGTGAGACGAATCTTTGCCGGGCCGATGCCAACTTTTCCGGAGCGGGTGGGTGTGATCGTGCTCGGGTAGGCGATGGAGACGTAGCGCATCCCTAACAGGTTAATGCGGCTGCGCATGTTAGTTGGCTGGAACCGCCATGCTGCCACGCCATCGCGTTCGAAGTCGGGGATACCCCAGTCTTCGATGATCATCTCCTCGGGGACGAAAACCTTAATTTCAGTGGTAAGAGTTTGGTTTTCGTAGGGTTTGTCATTGAGTGTTCGGAAGGAGCTGGCGTAACGGATGAGTTTGTTATCGCTTTGGACTGTATACCACTGGAGTTCATCGGGATTGAAAACCGCGAAGTTGAGTGGCTCTGTGAAGTTCTTCGCATTGTTGACCGTTACCTCGATCGGGGGAATGACGTGGCTGCCGATTTCATAACTGGTCACCAAGTACTCAAAAATATATTCGAGTTTTCGGCCCGGTAACATCCTCGTCAGGGGCGGCCTGCCCGTCGGGCGGATTGAGACGTTGGGGATGTTTGAGATTTCTGGTACTTCCGTGGGCTGGGCTCCGACAGACGAGACCTCCAGTAACGCCTGCTCACCTCGCGCGAGAAATGAGGTGGAAAGTCGGCTCGACGTTTGGGCGTGGCCGTAAGGGGTAAGCAGCGCCCATAGCGCGAGTGCCAATAAATTTTTCCAAGTATTCATGATGTTACCAGTCTTTCTCGGCATTTTTGAATTCACGGCGTCCAGGTGCAAGCTGGCCTTTTTCGAGATCTGCATTTTCCTTAAGGATTCGAGTGGCGCGTTCTTCGGGGGACTCGTTCGGATTTTCAATCTCCTTTTCCTTGCCATCGGTTCCATCGGCGTCGTCCTCCTTCTTTTTACCATCCTTGCGACCCCCATCCTTGGGGTCTTTGTCACCATTGCCTTTTTTACCATCCTTGCGCTGACCTTCCGAGCCATCCTGGCTCTCGTCATCACCACCTTCGCCTTCTTGCGGCGGGCCGTTGCCTGGCATGCGCTGGGGCATTGATTGTTCGGTGTCTTTTTTCTCCTGCTTCAAGAGTTCTTCGAGCCTTTTCAGATAGGCCATGGTGAGCTTGCGGTTTTGGCGAGCGACTTTGTCGGCTGGGAAACGAGCAAGCGTCGAATCGTAATGGCGGACTGCGTCCGCCCAGCTGGTGATCAGTGAATCGATTCGGACGTAGGCACCGGACTCGCCTTCTTCCGGGGCATCCGCGGCCCGCAGCTTGGCGATGGCCTCCTTGACGAGGGTGTCGAAGCGGGCCATGTCCGGCAGCGCTGCGGAGTCGCTGGGGTAATTTTCACCGGACAGGCCTTTCCAGCTGAACTGGAATAAGCAATTGCCGAGGCCGAGATGGCCGCTTGCCTGGACCTCGGAATCGCTCGAAAGCAAGGCTTGGCTGTAGGCACTACGCGCCTCGCGGAAGTCGCCTGCGCGATAGGCGGCAGTTGCTTCGCCGAGTCGATAGCGTGCCTGCTTCTCGCTGGAACCGGATTTTTCGGCAAGTTGGTGATAGGCGTTGCGAGCTTCTACGTAGTCTTGGCCTGCGAGACTATTGCCGGAGGCATTTGCATCATTTGCCCGCGAGTGGGGGATTGTTAGAATAGCACTTGCTGCAAAAATCGCGGTGCGGACTCCCTTCCATCGCGTGCCCACCACGATGGTCAAGGTGAGGAGTAGAATCGCCGGTAATAACAGCCATTGGTAAAACTCGATGAACCGTCGCTGTTCGCGGCCGGTCATCTCAAAGGCATCCATGCCCATCACCACAGATTTTACCATGGCAGGGATGTTCTGACCGGAGCCTGCGATGGTGAAGCGGCCCTTGGTCTCTTCCGCCAGTTGGCGCATGATCCCAGGTTGCAGGCGGCTAATGATCGCATGGCCGGCATGGTCGGTCATCTGGCCGCTCTGAGAATTTAGATTGGGGACCGCCCCGCCGTCCTCCGTGCCCACGCCGATCGCGATGATGTAAACGCCGGCTTGTTCCGCTTCGGCGATCATGGACGCCAGTTCGCCGGAGTGACTCTCGTCTTGGATTTCTTCGCCGTCGCTGATGATGACGAGCGCGTTATTTTGTTGGCCAGTTTTTTTCAGCGTCTCGGTAGCCAGATGCACTGCGGCAGCCAGGTCGGATCCTCCGACCGGGGCCCAGGTTTCGTCGATCTGATCGATCACTTCTCGTACGGCATTGTGGTCAATGGTGAGGGGGGCGTAAACGTAAGGACTGCCCGCAAAGCCGAGGAAGCCAATCCGCTCGTTCGGCATCGATTCCAGCAGTTCGTAGATGATGATTTTGGCCTGAGCGAGTCGGTCGGGCTTCACGTCGCTGACGCGCATGCTTTTCGAAATATCCAGTGCGACCATGACATTTCGGCCAAGGGTTTTCTCCTGTTTGATACCTACATCGGCCCTTGGTCTTGCCAGCGCCAGGATAGTGACGGCGCAGGCCGTGAGTAGAAAAAAAAGTGCCAACCAAGGTGGCAGGGGACTACTGCGTTTGAGCAGGGCAGACCTTAAGCGCGGGGCGACAAAAACTGCCCAAGACTTTTGACGCAGCCGCGACACAATTACGGCTGCTACCGCCAAGATCGGTATTAGAATCAGCAGGAAGAGGTAGCCTGGCTGGGCGAAATTCATGGGATTAGGCGGAGGGGGGAGGGTTGCTGGCAAAGTAGGTTGCCGAGGCGAGGGCGAGGAGCAGTGAGAGCCCTACAAACCACGGAAACAAATCAGTGTCATCGGTGACCACCATGCTTTTGGCATCGCTTTTTTCCAAGCGGTCGATGGTGGTGAATGTCTGTTTGAGCGCGGCAAGATCCTGCGCCCAATAATGTTCAGCACCGGTGAGTGTAGCAATCTTTTGAAGCGTGGGCAGATCAAACTCTTGGTAGGGAAAGCGCATGATGCTCGTGTCCACGCGGCCTTCGGTGGTTCCGATCGCCACGGTGTAGATTTTGATCCCCAAGGTCTTCGCGTGTTCCGCCGCCTCGAGCGGCGAGATTTTACCCGAGTTGCTGGCACCATCGGTGATGAGGACAATGATTTTGCTTTTAGCGTCGCGGGCTTCAAGGCGAACAGCCGCAGCCGCAAGGGCGGAGCCGATGGCGGTTCCTTGCTCCTTGATGGTGCCCATGTCCCGCTGGTCATTGAGGCGCAATTCGTCCAACGATTTTCTCAGCCATGCGTGGTCGAGGGTGATCGGGCTGGCGTTGCGCGGCCTCCCGGCAAATGCCACAAGTCCCATGCGGTCCTCCGGGCGGCGACTGATGAAGTCATCGACGACTTTTTTGGCCACTTCGATCCGTTTAACGTGCTCCCCACGGTCGATGAAGTCCGCAATATCCATCGAGAGTGAGAGATCCAGAGCGATCATGATATCAATCCCGCTGGCGGAACGGCTCTGGTAATGCTTGCGCCAAACGGGGCGGGCCATGGCAAGAATCGCGCAAAACAGGGCGAGAAACGCGAGAGGTAGACCCAGGCTCCATGCGACCTGCCGTGCGCGGCTTCCTAAGCTAACTAGAACCGATAGATTGGGAAAGATCACGGCGGCCTCGCTACCACGCCCACGCCGCAGGCCAAGCAGTAGAAAGCATGGTACGAGCAGAAATAACCACCCCGGCTGTGCAAAACGAAAGTGTTCGAAAAATGCGCTCACGCCTTGAATCCTTGGTGGAAGACTTTCAATAGCCTTTGGGATTCCACGATCACATCAATGACGCGGACATAGGTGTCACGCGGGGCATATTTCAGGGCGGCGAACGTGGAGAATCCGCGCTGGGCTTCCTGTCGCGTTTCTTCCGAAAAGTCGTTCAGGGCTTCATGGCGTGATATCGATTCTTCGTGCGTCTCAAATAGCATCGGTTCCCCGGTCGCCTCGGATAGATAGCAGCGCAGGATCAAGGACGCTTGCACCGCCGCATCCTGCACCACCGTGCATAGCATGGTTTCAAGTGCAGTGGCGGCTTTTGCGCGCGCGGCTTCTCTCCGGTCAATCGGCTTGCGCGCGCGCGCTTTATTTTTTTGCAAAATGAGCCCCACGATCACCGCGAGGGTGCACGCTACGACGACAGCGATCATCCATGGCTCCATCAACCCGTGAGGCATTAACGCCTCGGGCGATGGGGCTTCTAGCAGTTGAAATGGGCTGGAGTTCTCGTTCATCGGGCAGGTGTTATCCAGAGCGCTTTCGGCCACGTTTTTTGAGAAGTGTGTGGAGTGCGGCCAAGGTATCGCCAGTGGTTTTTAAGTCAGCCGCATCGATGCCGTGCTTTTTGAAAATCGAGCTCACGCCTTCGCGCTGACGCTTTTGCAGTTTGGAGTAGCTCATCCGCAGATTCGGGTTCGCCGTGTTCACCAGCGTTTCAAATCCGGTCTCCGGATCAATCATGACCACCCTGCCTGCGGTCGGTAGTCTGGATTCCAAAGGGTCGAGGATCCGCAGCGCGATCGTCTCATGCTTCCGCGCCAGCTTGCCTAAGGGCTTATCCAACGGGTCGGCGTAGAAATCGGAAATCATGAAAACTAACGATTTGCGGCGCATCGTGCTGAGCAGAAAGTCACAGACTTCCAGCATCGAGGTTCCCGCCTGTGTCGGTTTGGTCACCAGAATTTCGCGGATCATTCGCAGCAGGTGGCGGCTGCCTTTTCCCGGCGGGATAAAAAGGATCGGCTCGTTGGCAAAGATCAACAAGCCCACCTTGTCACCATTGTGCAGCGCACTGAAGCCTAACACCGCCGCTGTTTCGGCGGCGACCTCGCGCTTGCTCAGCGAGACGCTGCCATAGTCCACCGAGCCTGAGATATCCACCGCCAGCACGACCGAAAGCTCGCGCGCTTCGCGGAATTTGCGGACGAAGGGATGGTTCATCCGGGCCGTTACGTTCCAGTCGATGAAGCGCACCTCGTCACCGTGTTGGTATTCGCGGAATTCATCGAAATCCAAACCCTGCCCACGAAATGACGATGAATATTCGCCTGAAAAGGATTCTCGCACCATGCGCCGAGCCTTGAGCTCGAGCTTGCGCACGCGCACCATGACTTCTTCGATTTGTTCGTCAGTCAGCATCCTTTCATTCGAAATAGATCATCTCAAATCTTCAGGGCACGGCGATTTTGTTCATGATTCGCCCAATGACCGTATCGGTAGTCATCTCTTCGGCCTCTGCTTCGTAAGTGAGCAGAATCCGGTGGCGCAGGACATCCAGTGCCATGTCCTTCACATCCTGCGGCGTGACAAATCCCCGGCCTTGCATGAAGGCTCGCGCCCGCGCGGTCAGCGCCAGATTGATCGTGCCGCGCGGCGATGCACCGGAACGGACCAAATTTTTCAGCGCCGGATCAGCGAGTTCAGGGAAACGAGTGGTATGAATGATTTGAACGATGTATTTACGGATCGCTGGGTCGATGTAAATTTCGTTCACCAAGTCACGCGAGGCGGCCACCTGCTCGGGAGTGGCTACGGTCTGGGTTTGGTAGGGCGGGGTCGAGGTCGCCATTCGGTCGAGAATTTCCAACTCCTCGTCCTTGGTCGGGTAACCGACGGTGACTTTGAGAAGGAAGCGGTCCAACTGCGCTTCCGGTAGTTGATACGTGCCTTCTTGGTCGATCGGATTCTGCGTCGCCAGCACCAGAAAGGGGTTAGGCAGGGGATAGCAGCGGTCGCCCAGGGTCACTTGGCGCTCCTGCATCGCCTCCAATAGTGCGGATTGAACCTTCGCCGGAGCGCGGTTGATTTCATCCGCCAGGATCAGGTTGTTAAAGATCGGCCCCAGCTTTGGCTCGAATTTGGTCTCCTGTGGGTGATAGACCATCGTCCCCACGAGGTCGGCGGGCAATAGATCGGGGGTGAATTGAAACCGTGCGAATGAAGCGTGCAGCGAGCCGGAGAGCGCCTTCACCGCCAGTGTCTTGGCGAGGCCGGGAACGCCCTCAAGAAGAATGTGGCCATTGCAAAGAAGCCCGATCAACAATCGATCAACCAGTCTCTCTTGGCCGACGAGGACCTGTGCCATTTCATTTTTAACCGCTTGGATCCAGCCACTGCTTTCCACGATCCGCTCTTGCAAGTTTTCTGTAGTCATCGATTTCTTAGCAGACTCTGCCACGTCAGCGGGCCAGTGCAACCGGCAAAATATGGAAAAAGTGGCAGGAAATCCTGCATCACTGGCGAACTTTAGCCGATAATTTGCAAGCCTCGTTTGACAATCCGCACGGGCATCCTCTACGTTGCCCCTCCCGACGCTCAAGTCGGTTCAATTTATCATGAATATTGTTGTCGAGAAGCAGCCAAAATGCGTCGCCACCCTGCGCGTTGAAATTCCAGCGGAGAAAGTCAGCGGTCAACGCGATCAGATCGTCAAAGGTTACGCCAGCAAGGCCCGCATTCCGGGCTTTCGTCCGGGCAAGGCACCGCGCACCGTCGTCGAAAAGCGGTTTGTCAAAGAAATCACCGACGAACTCAACGAGGCGCTGGTTAACGAGGCCTTTGACGAGGCGATCAAGCAAGAGTCCCTCAACGTCCTCGATTTCGGCGCTCCTCAAGACCTCACTACCCACGCCAATGGTAGCCTTAGCTTCGTTTCCAAGCTGACTCTGGCTCCGGAAGTCAAACTTCCTGAGTACAAAGGCATCACCGTGACCGTGCCGCCAGTCGCCGTGCCTGAAGAAGAAATCGCCGCTCAACTCAGCGCACTCCAAGAGCGCTTTGCCGATTTTAACGCCATCGAAGGCCGCGCCGCGGCCACTGGCGACTTCACCGTCATCGACTACAGCTCCACCGTCGAAGGCAAACCTACCGAAGAATTCCTCGGTAAGGCCGCTGGCTACCTGACCGGCCGCGAAGGCTTCTGGGTTCGCATTGACGAAAAAGCCTTTCTTCCCGGCTTCGCAATTCAACTGATCGGCATGAATGTCGGCGACTCTCGTGAAATCACCATCACCCTGCCGGAGGACTTTGCGCTGTCCGATCTCGCTTCCAAGCAGATGGTCTTCCAGACAACTCTCAAAGAGCTCAAGGAAGCCGTGCTGCCAGCTCTCGATGACGAACTGGCCAACCGCCTAGCCCCCGGCAAGTCCATCGAGGACATCAAAAACATCGTCCGTGAAAACATGGAAGGTGAGCGCAAACGCAAGATCGGCGATATGAAGGTCAATCAAATCGTCGCTCACTTTAACGCTCAGGTCGATTTTGAACTCCCCGAAGAACTCGTCACCCAGGAAACCCAAAGCCAGGCCGACGCCATGGTCAGTCGCGGGGTCCAGTCCGGCATGACGCAGGACGAAATCGAAACCCAGCAGGCTGAAATCTTTGCCAGCGCCGGGCAACAAGCACTCATGAATCTTCGTTCCAATTTCATCCTCCAAGAAATTGCACGCGCTGAAAAAATCGTCGCGAGCGATGCGGAATTGATCAACCATCTCTCGCAAATTGCCGCTTCGCGTAAGATTGCGCTGAAAAAGTTCATCAAGGATATTCAACGTTCCGGCCGCATTTCAAGCGTCCGCAGCTCGATAGCCATCGGCAAGACCATTGACTTTCTCGTGGAAAACGCGAATGTGATCGAGTCCACAGAAACCACCCTCGATGATTAATCCCCACTTCCAATCTCCAACCATGACCGCGTCCGCTCCGCACAACAGCTATTTCGTTCCCGTCGTGATTGAACAGGATGCGCGTGGCGAACGCTCCTTCGACATCTACTCGCGCCTTCTCAAGGATCGCATCATCTTCATCGGCACCGCCGTCGACGATTATGTGGCTAACTCGGTGATCGCGCAGCTGCTTTTCCTGCAAATGCAGGATCCTAAGAAGGACATTCATATCTACATCAACTCGCCGGGTGGTTCAGTCACCGCCGGCCTTGCGATGTACGATACGATTCAATTCATGACCTGTGACGTGAACACTTACTGCATTGGCATCGCCGCATCCATGGGGTCCGTCCTCTTGACTGCTGGCACCAAGGGTAAGCGCTTCTGCCTGCCAAACTCCCACGTCATGATCCACCAAGTGTCGGGCGGCGCCCAAGGCACTGCATCCGATGTGGAGCGCACCATCGGCTTCATGTTCAACCTCAAGAAACGCCTCAACGGCATTATTGCCCACCACACCGGCAAGACCATCGAGCAGGTCGAAAATGATTCGGATCGTGACAACTACATGACCGCGGAGCAATCGGTGGCCTATGGTCTGGTCGATAAAATCCTCGAAAGTCGCAAGCAACTCCCTGACGTGGTCTCCGCCGCCATCGAGGAGAAAAACGCCGACGCCTGATTCCTTCCCTTTCGGAAACCCCTACCAACCCCACCAATTCATACTCCATGGCTCGTTCTTCTAATCTGACAATGTGTTCTTTCTGTGGAAAGAGTCATTCGGAAGTCAAAAAACTGATTGCGGGTCCTGGCGTTTACATCTGCAACGAGTGCATCGACGTTTGCGCGAACATTCTCGAGAAAGAATTGGCAGGGGGCAAGGCGTCCAAAGGTAAAAAGACCGCAGAACAAGCCGCCAACGAAATCCCGGCTCCGGCTTCGATCCTCGCCAAGCTCAACGAGTTTGTCATCGGTCAGGAGAACGCCAAAAAAGTGCTCTCCGTCGCGGTTTACAACCATTACCAGCGCCTCGGCCAGGATCAAGTCGCCCTCGACGACGAGTTCAAGGACGTGGAGATCGAAAAGTCGAACATCATGCTGCTGGGACCGACCGGCTCGGGCAAGACCCTTCTCGCCCGGACCTTGGCCCGCGTGCTCGATGTCCCATTCTGCATCGTCGACGCCACCACCCTCACCGAAGCCGGCTATGTTGGCGAAGATGTGGAAAACATCATCCTGCGCCTGCTCCAAGCCGCCGACTTCGATGTCGCCCGGGCCGAACGCGGCATCATCTACGTCGATGAAATCGACAAAATTGGCCGCAAGACCGAAAACGTCTCCATCACCCGCGACGTCTCCGGCGAAGGGGTGCAGCAAGCACTTCTCAAAATCCTCGAAGGCACCATCTGCAATGTTCCACCGCAAGGCGGGCGCAAGCATCCGCAGCAGGAATACATTCAGGTCAACACCGAGAAGATCCTCTTCATCGTCGGTGGCGCCTTTGTCGGCCTCGAAGACATGGTCCGCCGCCGCCTCGGCAGCCGAACCGTCGGTTTCCGCACCGATGTGAACCAAGAAGAACTCGACAATCCCGCCGTCAATCTCTTGGAAAAAGTCCTACCCGAAGACCTGCTTCACTTCGGCCTGATTCCCGAATTCATCGGCCGACTGCCCGTCATCTCATCGCTCCGCAAGCTCACCGAGGACGAGCTGATGTCCATCCTCACGGAGCCCAAAAACGCGCTCGTCAAACAATACGGCAAACAGCTCGCCATGAACGGCGTCAAGCTCCGCGTCACCCGCGATGCCTTCCGCGCCCTCGCCGAAGAGGCAGTCCGCCGCGGCACCGGAGCCCGCGCCCTTCGTTCTCTCTTCGAAAAAATCATGCTCGACGTGATGTTCGACATCCCGTCGCGCACCGACATCGAGTCGGTGACGATCAACCGCCAAGTCGTACTCGGCGAGCGCCCCCCCAGCATTCGACGCAAGCGCAACGACCAAGACGCGGCGTAAGCTGCTTGGGCGTTCCAAAAAGCCGGAGAGGGCGTGAGCGCCTTATCCGGCATGGCAGTTTTCAAAAGCGAAGCGGGTTGATGGGAAAACCGTCGGCCCCATCGACTATTCATTTCCAGCCTTTGTAGATGTCACCTCGCGAGCCGATGGTGCCCACGTAAAGCACTTCGTCGATCTCGATGACGGTCACTTGCAGGATGGCGCGGTAGCTGCCCACCCGCAGACGGGACCACCCGGCCATTTCCCCGCTCATAGGCCTAATGCTGGGATGGTCCGCAATATTGGGAAACGCGGCCACCTCCCGCAGCGCGTCGCGCACCTGAACGGCGCGATCACGCGGCATGCGGCTCAAGTAACGGGCGGCGCGACGGTGTAAGACGATGGACCGCATTCTATGCCGAGTTCCTTTTCAAGATCTTCCAGGGCGACAAAATTTTTCATCCGGCCCGCTTCATGATCAGCCTTGGCCTCGCGCACCGCGTCTTTTTCATCATCACTCAGATCAAGGCCGTAGGTCTCGACGAAATCAACGAACTCCTCGTAGGAGATCACGACTTCGAGCGGCTTGCCGCTCCGGTCGTAGCGAACGCTTTTTTGCAGGATGGCTTCTGCTGTCATGGATTCAGGATAGCGCATCCCCGTCGGTTTGCGAGTCTAGTTTTTGCTGCGGTCGGCGGGGTGGGTCTTGCCCCGGCAGGACAAGGCCCCGCTTGGGTTGCAGGCTGGAAGCATTCGGCGCTATCAAGAGGAGCTGCGGCCCGTGATCGCTACCCTCCTCGCACGTCCTCGGAACCCAGCGCCGCACCCTCAAATGGAGCACCCGAAGACGCGGGCCATCAAAATGAAATGTCTGCTATTTGGGACTGACCCCGCGCTTGCAGGTGAATCTGCGAGGACTGCCCCCTCCGCGGCGCTGAGGCGCGTGCTTCAGACGCTAGCCTGGTCGATCGATGAACTTGCGGCAGGCCGAACCGGTGCGGCAGCCCGTTTCGGCTTGGGGCCCGGCCGCTTGCGTTCGCTCGTCGGCTTGAATCCCAGCGAGCGATAAAACGCGCTATCCGGCCCGTGATTGGGATCCGAGCGCACCGCATTCGCCAACATCAGCAAAGTGTCC
>Ga0194063_10000895_pt1 | contig 20332 bp, 13 predicted proteins | sample SepL3720m_MetaG_FD_155459 | JGI IMG/M metagenome (GOLD analysis project Ga0194063, IMG submission 155459) | Anoxic zone freshwater microbial communities from boreal shield lake in IISD Experimental Lakes Area, Ontario, Canada - Sep2016-L373-20m | ecosystem: Environmental > Aquatic > Freshwater...
ATCTACAAGGCCTGATGGGGTTGGCCATAATCCGCGAGCGTTTGCCGAACCTCGTGCCTGTCGCCGCTGCTGGACTTTCGCTCGGCGAATTCACGGCCCACGCCGCCGCAGGCAGCTTTTCCTTTGAGGACGGGCTGCGGCTCGTCGCCCGCCGTGGTGAATTCATGGAAGCCGCTTGTTTGGCGACCGAAGGCGCGATGGCAGCCCTAATCGGCGGCGAGGAATCGCAGGTCCGCGCACTGGCGGCCGCGGCCGATGTGGATGTCGCCAATCTCAACGCCCCTGGCCAGATCGTGCTTTCAGGCAGCGTCGCGGGGATCGAGAGCGCCATCGCCCAAGCCAAGGACTTTGGCATCCGCCGCGCGATCAAACTGAACGTCGCCGGTGCCTATCACTCGCGCCTGATGCAGAGCGCCCAAGACCAACTCGCCGCTGAACTGGCCGGCGTGAACATTCAAAACCCTGCCCTGCCCGTAGTTTGCAATTACGGTGCCTCGTTTGTTTCTGACCCCGCCGAAATCCGCAGCATGTTGGAAAAACAGGTCACAGGCTCCGTGCGTTGGACGGAATCGATCCAAGCTCTGATCGCCCAAGGCCACCGCAACTTTCTCGAACTCGGTCCCGGCAAGGTCATCGCGGGTCTCGTCGGTAAGATCGACAAGGATGTCACCGTCCATTCCGTGGAAGATCTACCTTCGCTGGAAGCTGCGGTTCAAGCACTTGCCTAATCGTTAGAAGCCGCGTCATAAAAAAAATCAAAAACGGTAAAAAAGAGATTGCGCAATCTGAGGTCGCCCAATAGCTTCCGCGCACCCGATCGGGACATGGAGCGGTAGCTCAGTTGGTTAGAGCGCCAGCCTGTCACGTTGGAGGTCGCGGGTTCGAGTCCCGTCCGCTCCGCCATTCCCGAATCGGTAACAAGCCCCGCCTGCAAAGGCGGGGCTTTTTGTTGCACCGACGCAGGCGTAAACAAGGAGCTGCGACCTTATTGTCGTATCTTCCCGCGGATGAAGAAGGGACAATAAGGTCCCTACTCCTCACTGGCATTGAGGCCCGGCATCGTCCGGACTGGAAGCTATTTCGCAAAATAAACCTCCGACCTTGCTATTCGCTCGCTTCTGCCTTTCTATCCCGCCTCATGTCTACTGTTGCCATCGTCGGACGCCCAAATGTAGGGAAATCCGCCCTCTTTAACCGCCTTGCTGGGCGGAAGATCGCTATTGTCCACGATCAGCCGGGCGTCACTCGCGATCGCATCTCGGCGCCTTCCAAGGCGACGCAGGTTGCCTGCACCCTGATCGACACGGGCGGAATCGGCGGTAACATCGACGACGGGTTCGATGAACAAGTCACCATCGAGGCGGACATCGCCATGCAAACGGCGGATTTAATTCTGTTTGTGGTCGATGCCCACACCGGCCTGACCGCAGTGGACCAAGCGCTGGCGCAAAAACTGCGCAAGGCGAAGCCTCCTGTCCTGCTAGTCATCAACAAGGTGGACGACGACAAACACGAAAACTCTCACTCTGACTTCACCCGCTTGGGTCTCGGCAACAGCGTGTTCGTTTCCGCCGAGCACGGCCGCAACTTCGGCGTGCTTTGCGACGAAATCGACGCGGTGATCGCCCCGCTCGTTTCCGAAACAGAGGCCGAGGCCGAGGTCGCCGAAGCGATTGGCATCAAGCTGGCAATCGTCGGCAAGCCGAATGCGGGCAAGTCCTCGCTGGTCAACGCGATCCTCAAGGACGAGCGTACGATCGTATCCGACATCGCCGGCACTACCCGCGATGCGGTCGATCTGCCCTACACATTCGAAGGTGAAAACTTCACCCTCATCGACACTGCCGGTCTCCGCCCGCGGGCCAAGCGCGATAACTCGGTGGAGGTTTTCTCCGCCATGCGGACGGAAAAAGCCGTGCGCCGCGCCGACCTCTGCGTGTTGGTGATCGACCTGGCTGCGGGTGTCAGCGCGATGGATCGCAAGATCGCCCAGCTGATCATGGAGGAGAAAAAGCCCTGCCTCGTCGTGCTGAACAAATTCGACCTCTTCCACCCGGGTGCCAACCGCACGGCGCGTCTGGAAGAAGCGACCGAACACGTCCGCAAGGAGCTGTTTTTCCTCCACTACGCACCCTTCGTCGCCTGCTCGGCCAAGACCGGCGGCTCGGTGGAGCACGTGCTGAAGGAAGCCCTAAAAATCCGCAAGGGCGCGCAAAACATCCCCACCACTGGCCAACTCAACCGCATTCTGCAAGGCGCCTTCGAGGCGACCCCGCCGCCGATCGACAACAAACTGCGCAAGCGCCTCAAGCTCTACTACGCCACCGCCGCGGTGGAGGAGAAGTACAGCGTCATCCCCGTGCCGACCATCGTGCTCTTCGTCAACGATAAGCGCCTGATGGCCGCCAGTTACGAATCCTACATCATCAACCGCTACCGCGCCGCGCACCCCGCGCCGGGCATTCCGGTGGTGCTTTCCGTGCGTTCACGCTCGCGCAAGGAGTGGGAGCCGAAGAACCGTAGGCCACAAGGACATTGATTTAACTAGCAAAAATGATGCGGTTACAATACGGTCCTTCAGACTTTTTACATCATCATTAATACGCTTCCATGATTCGCCCCCTCGTAGCCCTCCTCGTCGCAGTATCTGCGATGCCACTGTCCGCTGAAACCCGCACTTGGAAAAGTGCGGATGGTAAATTCACCCGTGTCGCAGAATTCGTCAGCCGCGATGCCGGCCATGTCACGATCCGCGACGCCAATGGCAAGCAAACCAGCGTCGAGATTTCCAAGCTCAACCCGAACGACCAGAAATGGCTGGATGAATACCATTCGTTAAGTGCTCCAAGTCCACAGTCCGAGCCCGATCCACGGGCGCTATTTGACACACTAAAATTCAATGACAGCCGCGAAACGGTGCTCGCCAAACTCAAGGCAAGCAAGTTCGCCGAGATGACGGTGGACGAGACCTTCATCGGTCGTTCGGGCCTCAACGGAGTTTTCCGCACTCGCCAAAAGATCGGCGATCTCAATGCCTCGCTCTACTTCGACTGGACGGAAGGGGGCAAGTTGCGAGAGATCAACCTGCAAACCGATGCGCTGCCAGCCGAGAACTACCAGACCGCCATTGCGCGGAGTTGGAAAAAATCCATCGAGCTACTCAGCGACCTATACGGCAAGCCCATACAAAAAGGGCCGCTGCCTGCGTCAAACAGCCTCAATAGTGGATCATTCAACCCATCCCACCTCTGGAATTTGAATGGCGGCTCGGTCCTACTCGGAACCGCACGCGAAGGCCCGCGCTACCTACTCGTCGTGCGCTTCACCCAGAAAAAGATCCAGCCGATCGCCCTGCCATAGGCGTTTTTCTATCTGACTCCGCGCTTGAAAGATCGATCTCAAGCCTGAGAATACGTCCATGGACGAGCTTGATCTTTTTTCAACTGCCGCACCCAGCCCGCAGGATCGGATCCGCGAGCTGCGCACGCTGCTCGACCGCCATAACCGGCTCTATTACACTCAGGCCGAACCGGAAATTTCCGACGCCGAGTACGACCGACTGTTCCGCGAACTGGAAGCGCTGGAAGCGAAGCACCCCGAGTTTTACGACGCGAACTCCCCCACCCTCCGCGTCGGCGGCGCGCCCATTGAAGGATTCCAGCAGATCCGCCACGCCGTGCCGATGCTCAGCATCGACGACGTGTTCGAGCTGAGCGCCGAAGCGGTCGAGAAATCCGGCGCGAACTGCGCCGAACAAGAACTCATCGAGTTCTATCAGCGGCTCCAGAAAAACCTCAAACGCGACGAGATCGCCGTCACGGTGGAACCCAAGATCGATGGTGTCGCGGTTTCCCTACTCTATCGGGACGGCAAACTCGCCTATGCCGCCACCCGCGGTGACGGACAAACAGGCGACGATGTCACCCACAACGTCCGCACGATTCGCAGCATCCCCTTGGATCTGCCGATCGTGCGGCAGGCGACTGCCGAAGTTCGTCCGACAGTTGACTTGGACAGCATTCTACCTTATTTAGAAACCCATGGACGGTATTCAAAAAGCTCAACTCTTGGCAGAACGGCTCCGCAAGGCCAGGGACAAAGCTTGGCGCGCAAGCTTCTCGATGACCTCCGAGGAAGCGATGGAACAGATGTTTCGCAACGGATCCGACAGGAAGCCCAATCCGTGGTATCATGGGCCAGAGAGTCAAACCGACTCCTCGACCCCCAAAGATTCGGCCGACTCGCAGCTCGTTACCCTCAGTTAGGCGGTCAATCCGAGCATACGGTTTTCCACGTACAAAGTCGGCATCGGGTGATTAAATTCACCCTGCCTCCGGACTTTGGTGCTCAAGGTCAGGCTGCCGCCTACTTAAAAAATCTGGATGCCGCTAACGCAATCTTCGGCGACAACATCCTCCTCCACGGAGTTTTAGAAACAAAGCGCGGGCCAGCACTCGTCATTTCGCAGCCCTTTGTGCTCGGTGATGTGCCGACTCTAAAGGAAGTCGCCGCGTGGTTCGAAGCAAACGGCTACCATTCCATGGGGCACAACCGCTGGAAAAATGATGAAACTGGTGTCGAAATCGCCGACGCCCACGTCGGCAATCTCATCAAGACCGCGGACGGCGAACTTGTCCCGATCGACCTTCAGGTTCTATCCAAAGGTAAATTCGTACCTTCTCCCGCGACCCTCAACCCTTCTTCCAGTATTCCCAGCCTACTCGAAGTCCGCGGCGAAATCTTCATGCCCAACGAAGCCTTCGCCGCACTCAATGCCGAGCGCGACGAGGCCGGGCTGCCCACCTTTGCCAATCCGCGCAATGCCGCGGCGGGCACGCTGAAACAGCTCGACCCGCGCATCGTTGCCAAGCGCCCGCTCGCGTTTCTCGCTCACGGTCTCGGCGCTTACGAGGGACCGCCGCTGGAGACCGAACACGAATTCCACGCACTGCTCGAGTCGCTCAGCATCCCGCAAAACCAGCCGATCCTCAATGCCGGCAATCTCGATGAATTGTTAGAAGCCGTGGCAACGATCAACCGCGAGCGGCACTCGCTCGGCTTCGGCACTGATGGTGCGGTCGTCAAAGTGCTCGAACGCAGCGAGCGCGATAAACTCGGCTTCACCTCGCGCGCACCGCGCTGGGCCGCTGCATACAAGTTCCTGCCCGAACAGAAGGAAACGACGCTCAACAGCATTAACATCCAAGTCGGTCGCACCGGCGTTCTCACTCCCGTGGCGGAGCTCACGCCCGTGCTCATTTCCGGCTCCACCGTCTCCCGAGCCACGCTGCACAACCAGGACGAGATTGCCAAAAAGGACATCCGTCTCGGCGCGACGGTGCTGGTTGAAAAGGCAGGCGAAATCATCCCCGCCATCGTCAAAGTCATCCGCCACGCGCCGGGTGCCAAACCGTTTTCGCTCTACGACAGCGTCGGCGGCAAGTGCCCGTCCTGCGACGGCCCGATCGAGCAGGAGGAAGGATTTGTCGCGTGGCGCTGCGTCAATTTCCAGTGCCCCGCGCAAGCGGTCACCCGCATCAAGCACTTCGCTGGGCGCAAGGCGCTCGACCTCGAAGGCCTCGGCGAAATCGTCGCCGAAGCACTGGTCCGCCATGGCCACTGCCACACGCCGTTAGACCTTTTCCGGCTTACCGAAGAGACCCTCGCCAACCTCAATCTCGGCACAGAAGAGGCACCGCGCCGCTTCGGTGAAAAGAACGCGGCCAAGCTCTTAGCCGCGCTCGCAGCCGCCAAATCGAAGCCGCTCCACCGCTGGCTCTTCGCGATGGGCATCCGCCAGCTCGGCGAATCTGCCGCCAAGGAACTCTCGCGCCTACACCTTACACTCGCCGAAATCCCCGATTCCCCCATCCTCGCCGAACTCCTCCGCGACACCCGCGTCGACGCCAAAAAGAAAAACGAGCTACTCGCCCAATACTCGATCACCGGCGATGTCGGCCCCGCCGTGGCGGAAACGATCATCACCTTTTTCAAATCCGCCGCAGGCCGACACGCACTCGACCGTTTTGAAGAACTTGGCATCAACCCGGTTTCAGACAACTACCTGCCCATCGCCGCGGAGGCGGATCTATCAGGACTTCCACTGGCCGGAAAAACCTTCGTCATCACCGGCACCCTCAGCATCGATCGCGACGCGATGAAGGAGCTCATCGAAGCCAATGGTGGCAAAGTGAGCGGCTCAGTTTCCGCCAAAACAGGCTACGTCGTGGCGGGCGAAGGCGGTGGCTCAAAGCGCGACAAAGCCGAAAAACTCGGAGTCCCGATCCTCGATGAGGACAAACTCCGCCGCATGATCGCGTAGTCGGAATTCTCTAACGATTCAATCGGCCGGGCCAGCGTTCGATTCGCGCGACATCAGACCGCGCCAGTGGTCGAGACGTTCTTTGATGCGCTTTTCCATGCCTTGGTCGCCGGGATGATAGTAGCAGCGTCCTTCGGGCAGATACGCCTGGGGAATGTAGGCACCCTCGAAGTCGTGAGCGTAGAGATACTCCATCGCCGACTCCGACTCGCCGGAAGCCGCAGCGATTTTTTTGCGGGTGTTCGTCCGCAAATGCACCGGCACCGCCAGCGTTCTGCCACTTTCGACGTCTGCCATCGCCTGGCCCAGTGCGGCGTAGGCGGTGTTCGACTTGGGCGCCGTCGCCAGATAGACGGTGGCATGTGCTAGCGGTATCCGGCCTTCGGGCATGCCGATGAATTCAAATGCCGCGTGGGCATCCATGGCGACCCGCAATGCGTTAGAATCTGCCAGACCGATATCCTCGGAGGCGGAGATGACCAGCCGCCGCGAAATAAAACGCGGATCTTCTCCGGCGTGAAGCATTTTGGCCAGCCAGTAGAGCGCCGCATCGGGATCGGAGCCGCGGATGGATTTGATGAAGGCCGAAATCGTGTCGTGGTGGGCGTCGCCATGCGCGTCATAAACGACGGCTTTGCGCTGGATGGATTCTTCCGCCACGGCCAATGTCAGAAACCTCGTGTCCCCATCGCCCGCAGGCGTGGTTAGGGCCGCGAGTTCCAGCGCACTGAGGGCTTTTCTAACATCGCCATCCGATTTCTCGGCCAGATGCCGCAGCGCCTCGGGCGCAGCGTGAATGTGATAGCCCGCCAGCCCACGCTCCTCGTCGGCGAGGGCACGCTCTAACACCATGATGACATCATCCACCGGCACCGGCTCGAGCTGGAAAATCTGTGACCGCGAAACGAGTGGCGAGTTGACGTGGAAATACGGATTGTGCGTCGTCGCGCCGATGAAGCGCACGACGCCGCGCTCGATGTGTGGCAGCAAGACGTCCTGCTGTGCCTTGTTGAAGCGGTGGATTTCGTCGATGAACAGGATCGTCGTCTCGCCGCGCAAATCGCGCCAAGTTCGGGCCTGGTCGATCTTGGCGCGGATCTCCGCCACGTTCGACTCCACCCCATTGATGGATTCAAAGCGCGAGCCAGTCGTTCGTACGATCACGTTGGCGAGGGTGGTTTTGCCCGTGCCCGGTGGCCCGTAAAAAATCAACGAAGTAAAGCGATCCGACTCGATCGCACGCCGCAGCAATTTCCCCGGTGCCAGGATGTGCTGTTGGCCCGCCAACTCGTCTAGCGATCGCGGGCGCATCCGCGCCGCCAGCGGTTCGGCAGGATTGGGCTTGCCGGAAATAGCCGCAGGAGTGGTGAAAAGATCGGACACGGTGGAGGCCACAGTCTCATGGCTCCCAGCCCAGCCTTCCAGCTCATATTTCGCCCCTCAAATGCAATGAGACCTTTTGCGGCTGGCGAAAGGCTTTTGACACGCTCCGGGAGGTCCTCCCGACGTTCCGGGAGGTCTTACCGACGCTCCGGGAGGTCTTACTGACAGGCCGGGAGGTCCTACTGACGCTCCGGGAGGTCTTACCGAGAAGCCGGGAGGTCTTACCGACGGGCCGGGAGGTCTTCCCGAGAGGCCGGGAGGTCCTCCCGACGGGCTGGGAAAGACCCCATTGAGTCCATTCATGCTTGCGCCAGTTCTGGCGTCCTTAAGAATTCACCGCGGCTCCGGCAGCTGAAAGTCCGACAATAGCCCCTGGAGTCCGCTCTTTTTCGTATGGAGCCAAATTATTGAATAATCGTGTTGCACCACTGAAAGATGACACCGGAGGGGGGTAAAGTCGTTGATCCAGGATTTATGACACCCGGACTTGGTTGATTCCCTCACGTTCCGGAGTGGATTTGACAAGGATTTCCGCAGCCTGCTCCTGCGGTCGCGCCGGAGAATTCTCCGCTCACGACACACGGCTCCGGAGTTGACCTTGCGGCTTCGCCGGGTGTTGATTCGCGCCTGCAATGTCCCCTGCCCGTACTGAAGCCAAAAAACTCTTGATGACGCCGCATGAGGCGTTGAAACGGTATTTTGGCTTTTCGGGTTTCTTGGAAGGCCAGGAGGAAGTCATCACCGACATCGTCTCGGGCCGTGACGGGCTGGTGGTGATGCCGACGGGCGGCGGCAAGTCGCTCTGTTTCCAGATCCCGGCACTGTGTTTCGGCGGGGTGACGCTGGTGATTTCGCCATTGATCGCGCTGATGAAGGACCAAGTCGACGCGCTGGTTGCCCGCGGCATCGCGGCGACGGTGATCAATTCCACCCTCAGCTGGCCCGAGCAAAAGGAGCGACTCGACGGCATGCGCGCTGGCTTATGGAAGCTGGTCTACGTCGCTCCCGAGCGGTTCCGTGCGGAAAGCTTCCTCAATGCGCTGCAAGGAATTGAGATTTCGCTCTTCGCCGTGGATGAGGCGCACTGCTTGAGCCAGTGGGGCCACGATTTCCGGCCCGACTATCTGCGGCTCGGGCGTTCGTTAGAAAAAATCGGGCGGCCGCAGTGTGTCGCCCTCACCGCGACGGCGACGCCGATTGTTCGGGATGACATCTCCAAGGTGTTAGACCTCCGCGAGCCCTTCGAGCGCGTCAGTGGATTCTCCCGGCCCAATCTCTCGCTGAACATCTCCGCCATGGAAAAGGCGGCGCAAAAGGACGAGCGGATGCGCGCCGTCATCGCCGCGCACAAGACTGGCATCATCTACTGCGCCACCCGTAAGAAGGTCGATTCCGTGTCCGAAACTCTGGCCAGCTGGGGCCTCAAATGTGTCGCCTATCACGGTGGCATGAGCGACCAAGAGCGCGAGCGGGCGCAGGAAATCTTCATCCAGCGCAAGGCCGACGTCGCGGTGGCGACCAACGCGTTTGGCATGGGCATCGACCGCTCCGACGTGCGCTTTGTCATCCACTACGAGATCCCCGGCAGCGTCGAGGCCTACTATCAGGAAGCGGGCCGCGCCGGGCGCGATGGCGAAAACGCAGTCTGCGAGCTACTCTTCAACTACGCCGACACCCGCACGCAGGAGTTTTTCATCGACGGTGCCAACCCCACCGCCGCCAACGTCCGCGCGATCTATCAGTACCTGCTCAACGAGGCCGATCGCGACTACGAGGTTCACCGGACTTTGGAGGAGATCGCCGAGGGCGCGGATATCAAAAACTCGATGTCCATCGGCAGCGCGATGACGATCCTGATGCGCGGCGGCTACGTCGAGCGCTTCGACATCCCCAAAAAACGGATGAAGGGCACCCGCCTGCTCAAGCCGGAAGTACTGACCCGCGCGCTCCAGTTAGACGAACTCGCGATCGAAGAAAAAGACCGCCACGACCGCGAAAAGCTCAAGGCGATGGTCGAGATGTGCTATGCCCGCACCTGCCGCCAGCAATGGATTCTCAACTACTTCGGCGAGGAGGAAGCCGGTGTCTGTGGGACCTGTGATGTTTGTCGCGACGCAGGGGCAGAAGACGCGCGACCACCCACTGGCGAAGAAGCCATTGTCGTCCGCAAGGCGCTAAGCGGCGTCGCCCGCATGTCGCGCCGCACTGCGGCAGGCTGGGAAGCGCGCTTCGGCCGCGGGCGGATCGTGCAGATGTTAGCCGGCAGCCGCTCGCAGGAAATTCTCAGCGCCGCCCTCGACCAACTCACCACCTACGGCATCCTCAAGGACAAGGGCCCGGGCTACCTCAACAGCCTGATGCGCTCACTGGCCGATGCAGGACTGGTCATAACCGTCACCGGCGATTACCCGCTGCTGACTCTCACCCCCTTCGGCGACAAGGTGATGCGCGGCGAGGCGAATTTTCAACTCGTCTGGCCCGACTCTGAAACCGGCCGCAAAGAAGTGGCGCTGAAAGACCACGGCTTCGACGGCCAACTCTACTCGATGCTGCGCGACATCCGCGAGAAAATCGCCAAACGCGACGATGTGCCGTCCTACGTCATTTTCGGCAACAAAACGCTTGAGGCCTTGGCGCGCTACCAACCGATCAGCACCGAGGAAGCACTCCATATCCCCGGCATCGGCGCGGCCAAGGTCCAGCGCTACTGCAAACCGTTTCTCGAGGCGATCCGCGTTTGGAGAAAGTCCAATCCCGTCTGATGCGGGACAAAACGTAGCGCCATTCACATGGGTTAGGGCGAATACGGTCACTCTTGCGGTTTACCCGTAAGCGGACTAATAGGCCCGCGACATGGAACCGATTCGCTATTTCAACCGCCACACGGGCACTCTCGAAACTGAACAAGTTTACGGCGAGGGATTCCTGCGTTGGTCGTATGGCAATCCGCTGGGCGCGATCTCGCTGAATGCTTTTGTGAAACGGCCATTTTTTTCGAAATGGTATGGCTGCAGGATGGATGAACCGAAGTCGGCCTCCCGCGTCGCACCATTCATCGCACAATACGGACTGGATCCTGCAGATTTTGCGGATGCACCGTCGTCTTACCGGAGTTTTAACGAGTTTTTCTACCGGAAACTCAAGCCCGAGGCGCGGCCAATCGATGCGGATGCGTCGAGTGTGGTGTTTCCGGCCGATGGACGACATCTCGGATTCGAGTGCGCGTCAGCGATCGAAGGGGTTTTTGTGAAGGGCCAAAAATTCGACCTCGCGGCCCTGCTTGGGGACCGTGAACTGGCCGCCCGCTACGCAGATGGAGCACTGGTCCTCTCGCGACTGTGTCCAGTGGATTACCACCGATTCCATTTCCCAGCGGCGGGGATTCCGAGCAAAACGCGAGTCATTGATGGCCCGCTGTTCTCCGTGAACCCCATCGCCCTGCGCCAGCGCCTCGCCTACCTTTGGACCAATAAACGCACCATCACTGAGCTGAAAACCGAGCGCTTCGGCACCGTGCTCTGTCTGGAGATCGGCGCGACCTGCGTGGGCACCATCCGCCAAACCTTCACGCCCGGTGAACCCGTCGCCAAGGGTGATGAGAAAGGCTATTTCGCCTTCGGCGGCTCTTCCACCCTCACGTTGTTTGAACCTGGAACCGTCCGACTCGCCGCGGATTTGCTGGAAAACTCACGCCGCCATGTCGAACTCTACGCGAGGATCGGCAGCCAAATGGGCCAGTCCGCTTGACCTCCGCATAAATCGAAGCACTTTTCCATCTCAGCCTGATGCTCAATTACCTCAAAAATCTCGAAGAACACGCACGCGAAGCGCTCGCGCCGGTGTTGGATGGTAAACTGACCCCTGCAGAGCGGATCGCCCTCTACAAAAAGTTTCTCAAGATTGAAGAGCATCGCATCTTGCTGCGTCATCGCGCAGGAGGTGGCGGCCTTGAAATTGCCGTGGCCCGTGCTGCTTTGATCGATACGATTCTGAGCTCAATCCTCCAAGGGATGCTCAACCACTCGGATGGACAAGCGTTGCCAATCGCCCTGGTGGCCACCGGTGGCTACGGGCGCAGCACGCTCAATCCCCGGTCTGACATCGATCTTTTATTTCTCCTGCCACGAGCCTCGACCAAACTCCCCCTGCCCCTCCAACAACTGGTGCAGGATGTGCTTTATCTACTGTGGGATGTGGGATTCAAAGTTGGCCACGCCTGCCGCTCGATTTCCGAATGCGTTGAACAAGCGCGGGCGGATCAGGAGAACAAGACGTCTCTGATGGATGCGCGACTGATCGCGGGCGATGCCAAACTCTTTGCGAATTTTCAGAGCCGCTTCGCCAAGGAATGCATCAGCAAGGGGCAAGATGCTTTCTTCGATCTGCGGCGCAAAGACTTACGCAGTCGTCACCAGAAATATTCGCGCACGGTTTTCCTGCAAGAGCCGAACGTGAAGGAAGGCTGTGGCGGAATGCGCGATTACCAAAATATTCATTGGGTTGCGCTGGTCAAACGCGGATACAGAAACCTCAGGGAGTTGGTTGACGCCAAGCTGCTCAACGCCTCGTCATACCGCGAGCTAGAGGACGCCTACAAGTTTCTCCACCGCGTCCGCAACGAACTCCACTATCATTCCGATAAAGCGACCGACCAGCTCACGCTGCAACTCCAAGGCGTGGTCGCCACCTCGTTCGCCTATCCGCAGCGCAGCATTTTACGCAGCACCGAGGCGTTCATGCGGGACTACTACCGACACACGCGCAACATCTATCAGCATACGGGTTCACTGATGGAAAGTTTCCAAATCGAACAAGAAGATCAGAATGACCATGGACTACGATCCTTTCTGACCTTTCGCCAAAAAAAGCGTGAGGAGTTCGATGGGTTCATCGCGCGGGAAGGACGGATTTATCCGGCCAACCTCGACATTTTCAGGGACGATCCGTACCGGATGATGCGCCTCTTCCAGCACTGCCAGGTGCGGGGTCTCCGGCTCAGCCCGCCGATCCGTAAACTCATCAAGGATCACTGGGGCGATCTGGACCGTCAGTTCCGCTACTCCAAGGCAAACCGCCAAACCTTTCAAGCGATCCTCGAACGCAAAGGTGATGTCGCGGGAACGCTACGCCAGATGCACCGCGTCGGCTTCCTTGGGCATTACTTGCCGGAGTTTGGCGCGCTCGATTGCCTAGTCCAGCATGAGTTCTTCCACCGCTACACGGCGGACGAGCACACGCTGCGCTGCGTCGAACAACTGGATCAACTGATCACCGAGACGGATCCACGGCGCGAGGTCTACCGCCGATTGTTTTTGAAGATTCAAGATGCGTACGCGCTCTATCTGGCCGTGATTCTTCACGACACCGGCCGCGCCGAAAACGTCCGCGAACACATCGACGGCTCTGCGATGCTGGCTTCGCGACTCTGCAACCGCCTACAAATCCAAGGTGCGCGGCGATCGTTGATCATGTTTTTGGTCGATAATCACCTCAGCTTCTGGCGCACGGCGACCACGCGTAATCTCGATGATCCCGAAGTGATTGCCGAGTTCGCCAGTGTGGTGAAAACGACTTCCAACCTCGACGCCTTATTTCTGTTCACCTTTGCAGACTCAAACGCGACCTCACCTGATGGGTGGACGGGCTGGAAGGAAAGCCTGATGCTTCAGCTGCACACAGCCACGCGTCGCTTCCTCAAGGATGGGCGCGAGGGTTATTCCCGGAGACTCGACGATGATCGACTCGCGCTGCGCGACGAGGTTCTCGGGATCATGCGTGCGGACTACCACCCCGACGTGAACCAGCACTTCGAGCAGATGCCGCCGCCGGCCTTCCATTTCCGCCAAGCGGCCCACATCGTTACCCAAGTCCGCACCGTCCGCCACTTCCTTCAGCGCGAGACAGAAAAGGACGATCCTTTTGCCTCCTGCATCAAGTGGATTGACCACACCGACAAGGGCTACACCGAACTCGTGCTCGCCAGCCGCGACAAGCCGCTCTTGCTCGAGAAAATCTGCTGCGCCCTCGCTTCCGAGCAGATCAACATCCTTTCGGCGGATCTTTTCACGCGGACGGACAAAATCGTCGTCAACATCTTCCGCGTCTGCACCACCAATTTCGAGACAGTCACCGCCGCATCGACCCGCAAACGCTTTCTCGATACCTTCGAAGCCATCCTCATCGCGGAAAAATACGAGCCCGAGCGCTATCTCCGCCGTAAGGCCAATTTCCTTAAGCCGCGCTCCGACAATGGCATCACGGTTCCCGTCCGTGCCTACGTCAGCAACAGCCTTCACCCGACCTGTAGCACGGTCGAGATTCAGGGCCTAGACCGCATCGGTCTACTGCACGATCTCTTCCACACCATCAATCGCCACCGCCTGAACACGGCCCATGCCCGGATCTGCACCGAAAAAGGCGTGGCCATGGATACCCTCTACATCACCACTCGCAGCGGTGACAAAATTGAGGACCCCGAGCTTCTTGCCCAGCTACAAAAGGAATTTTCCGCCCTCATCTCCCGCTCCGACACGCCCGAATGAGAACGATTTGCCGTCAAAAAGTTAAGTTTTCCTGATTAATTGAGAAATTCATCAAGATTCTCCTTGGCAATTCGCGTAAGATCTTGCAATTTCCGCGCCCGCCCATTTGGGCAAACGTAATCGACGCTTTAATCTCATGTCCGTATCCATCCGACTCAACCGCAAGGGCACCAAAGACCGCCCTTACTATAAAATCGTTGCTGTTGACAGCCGCAAGCGTCGCGACGGACGTTTCATTGAGCAACTTGGCACCTACGATCCTCTTCTGGAAGGCACCAATTTCACCATCGACCTCGCGATCGCCGACAAATGGCTCGCTGTCGGGGCAAAGCCATCCGAAACCGTCAATAGCATGATCCGCAAGGCTCGTACTGCTGCGGCCAAGGCTTGATCGGTTTCCGATTCCCTTAATTTTTTCTCTAGCAACCGCATTCCGCAAGGAATCGCGGTTGTTTTGTTGGAGAGTGCCGCAAATCCCATTTGGCTTGAATACCGACTCACCCATCACTTTTGAGCGCTTCATGGACTGGGCCCTCCACGACCCAGAACACGGCTACTATGCGCGGCGGATCTCGGGTGTCGGCCAGCGCGGTGATTTCACCACTGCGCCAATGTTGTCCGATGCCCCCGCCTGCGCGATTGCTGGCTGGGCCAGAAGGGCGATGCAGGAGGCTAGGTGCCAAAACCTGATCGAGATCGGCCCCGGTGAAGGCACACTGGCCGCAGCCGTACTCAAGAATCTCCCGTGGCATCTGCGCTGGCGGACACGGCTGCATCTAGTGGAAACGTCGGCACCGCTTGCCGAGCGCCAGCGCATGCTCTTAGGGAAGCGTGCCACCTGGCACCGCAGCGTGAAGGATGCCCTCGCGGCCTGTGGTGGCAACGCGGTGATCTTTTCCAACGAGCTAGTGGATGCATTCCCCGTCCGCAGGTTTCAAAAAACCACCGAAGGCTGGCAGGAAATGGCCGTTCATTTCGACACGCAGCGGCGTGCCCACGAGTCGCTGCTCCCCCCGGCTCTCTTACCTGATTCATCAACCTTCCACGAACCTCACGCGCTTGGCCAGTGCATCGAAGTTCACGACTCCTACCGCCGCTACCTGAGCGAGTGGCTGCCCGCATGGAAGTCTGGGCGGATGCTGACGATCGACTACGGCGCCACCGCGGAAACCCTCTATCACCGCCAGCCACGCGGGACGACCCGTACCTACCTTCTCCAACAGCGGCTCGAAGGCCCCGCGATTTACCAAAACCCAGGCCGCCAGGACCTCACCGCCGACGTGAACTTCACCGACCTCCAAAACTGGAGCCGACCCTGGGTCAGCGACCAAAGGCTCATGAGCTTTCGAGAGTTCCTAGGCGATTCGCTCAATTTGAAGGACCCGATCGATCGTGCACTGGCTGACGACCGCGGTGCTGGTGGCGCGTTTCTCGTGCTGGACCAGCGGCGATGAGGCCGTGTGTAACTCAGTGCCCGCCGCGACCACCCCACATACCTCTGCCAGAAAGGATGCGTTCTTTTTGCGAATCGGGTAGAGGCGAGGCCTCGATGTAAGCCCCGGCCGAAGTTGGGTCTTCTTTCATCCAACGGATCGCCGCGACGCCGAGCGTGCGATTGCGGTCGTCTTCATCGCTGATGCTTTCCGCGACTTTGATTAAATCCGTGGGAGCACTGGTATTGTTGCCCCAGACATAGAATTGAGCCGCGCTGTCGCGGATCGTTCCCGGCTCGAAGGAGTTGACATAGGTCAGCGCTGCCGCCGGATTTTTAGCGACGAATGCTGGCATCAACTGGTGCATTCCATGGCGCTGGACGCTTTCGCTATCCTGAAGTTTGAGGAGATCCGCAGCTGCTTGAGGATCCTTGCGCGCGAGGTCGCGCACCACATCGGGGATCAAGCGGTTTTTCGCATCCCCCTCCGCCATCAATGCAAGCTGCTCGGCAGCGGCGTTGGGATCGGTGTTAGAAAGTCCACCGATGGCCGATGCCAGAGCCTCGGACTGTTCTGCTGCGGGCAGGGTGCGAATCCATGACTGGGCGGCTTGGAAATCGAGTTCGCCGTATTGCGTTGCCACGGAATGATAGGCGGCGGCGCGCTGACCGGGGTCGATTCCGCCGACCATTTCCGCCGCCTTGCGCGGATCGGTTTTGGCAATTTCACCCAGAACGGTGGACATCGTTTGTTCCTGGTCAGCCGCCAGCGATTTGGCCCAGGCCGCAGCCGCGGCGGGATCTTGGCGTGCCCACTCGCCGGCAATGATCGAAGCGGCAGCCTGCCCGCCCGACATTCCCATTCCCATCATTGCAAACTGACGCGGGTTGGCGGCATAATACCTCGCCGCAGCGGCAGGGTCGACGCTGGCCCAGCTCTTTAGAATCGTCGGGCGCACCATCCCGCCGCCCATGCCCATCGTATTGGAAAATGCCATCGCGGCCGTGGGATCGACTTCCGCCCAGCGGCCGAACAATAGAATCGAGGCCGTCATCCGCTCATCCATCGGCAATCTCTCCAATTTTCCCGCTTCCTCGGCGAGCTTCTCAGCACTGAGACCGGCGTAAAAGTCCATCAGTGCCTTGATGCGATTCGTGCTCCCCGGCAAGCGCCCAATTTGTTCCACACTGGTGGGACGCTTGGTCTTTTTGATCGAGTTCGCGGCGGACACGTCGTTGCGGCTGGGGGATCGGTTTCGGGAGTTCTCGTGCTGCTCTATCGCTGGCAAGCTGGCCGCGCCAGAGTCTCTTCCAGAGATATAGCCACCAGTGGCACCAACCCCCAACGCGGCAACAGCAATGATCCATGGCGTTTTTTTCATCCGAGTATGAATAGGTGAAACCTGAGTTCTTTCAAGGGCTATGCGTTATTCCAGAATCTCGAAAATCACACGTACCCTGCGACCGGCACAGGATTGCCGCACCAACCGTTTATAATCCACGCTACACCTTGATTTCTTGGGAGTTAATTCCTCTTGATCTGGGGCACTGAATTTGGAAAAACTCTTTCCTCATGAAGGCATCCCTGCTCCTTGTCGCGATCTCAGTCGGCCTCGCCAGTCCCTGTGCGTTTGCGGCCAAGGAAAGCACTAAGCCCACTCCTAAGGCCGAAAAACCCAAAGCACCGGCGGCCGCTGGCTACACGGTCAAAGCAGGCGATAACTTCGCGAAGATCGCCCGCGCACTTGGCACCACTTCAGACAGTTTGGCCAAGGCCAACGGCCTCAGCTCCGACGCCATCATTCGTCCCGGCCAAACCCTCAAAATCCCGGCCAAGACAATCGCCAAGGCCGCCCCCCCCGCCAAACCGCAAACAATACCCGCTACCAAAGGCACCGGAAACACCCACCAAGTGCAGGCTGGCGATACCTTTTTCAGCATTTCTAAAAAATACGGCATCAGTTCGGCAGCCCTCGTCACCGCCAATCCCACGGCCGTTCCGACTGCCCTCAAACTGGGCCAACTCCTTAACCTGAGCGTCGCCACCGCACCCAAGCCAGAGAAGGCCGAACCCGATGCTGCCGCCACAACGCCCCCTCCAACGGAACCCGCAACCCTGACGAAAAAAATCGCCGTTCACGAAACTCCAAAAACGACCCAGCCCACCGAGGAGCCTCCCCCTGCCAAGCTTCCTATCGCAAAGCCACCAGTGCCCACCGCACAAAGCGTCGCCCCGCCCGAAACAAAGACCGTTGTCGAAGCCCGCAAGCCGCCTTCGCCGGAGCCCAGCGCCCTCACCGCTCCGCCCGCCACTGCCGGACCTAAATTCATCAACGCCACCGTCGACCACGAAATTACCCTTGGCGATTTTGCCGCCAAACACGGTGCCGACGCCAAGCGCCTCAACGAGCTAAACGGCCTCGATCTCACCGCCGAAACCGTTTTGGCCAAAGGCTCGGAACTCATCGTTCCAGTCCAGCCTTGAGGCGCCTCCCCAACACGATTTTTCAGGTGACTGATAGGCCTTTTGCAATAGCTTGGACGGTGCAGCTTCTTTCAAATTCGGTCCCATCAGCCGCGCTTTATAAGCCCCCCAGCAGACAATACTGGACAAACATTAGTGCGAGCCTTGCGCCGCGGCACATCTTCGCCTAAGCAAGCGGCAGATGATTCGATTTTCGATTTTTGGTATCCCTGTTGAAATCCAGCCGTTCTTCTGGATTACCCTCATCATACTTGGCGGTGCCATGGCCGCAGACAGTGCCGCGGCCATTTTCCGGATCGGCCTGTTTGTGCTGGCGGGTTTCATCTCCATCCTCATCCACGAGCTCGGCCACGCCTTGAGCGCCCGCGCGTATGGCGCATCCAGCGCAATCACCCTCCAGGCTTTCGGCGGATTCACCGCCTACACAGGCGTCCGTTTGAATCGCTGGCAGAGCTTTCTCGTCACCGCAGCGGGTCCCGCGGTTCAGCTGGCAAGCGGGCTGGCGGTGTTACTATTGTTGCCTTATCTTCTCCACCTCCAGCCCGACGGCCGCTACTTCCTAAAGACCCTGATGTGGATCAGCTTATTCTGGTCGGTACTCAATCTGCTCCCGGTCCTACCTCTCGACGGCGGCCAGATGCTACATGCCGCGCTCGGCCCCGACCGAATCAAAATCACGCTGTGGACGACCATTGTCGTTGCGACGGTGACTGGTGTGTGGATGTTCAAGGCGACAGGCTCAATTATTTTCCCGATCTTCTTGGGAATGTATGCGTGGCAGGCCTTCCAAGCTCTTCGTACAAACCGCAAGTCCTAACCATTTTTTCGGTGTAAGATGGCCCTCGTGACTCCGTCCGTAATCGGCGGATCTCACTCCGCCAACCCGCCTTAAAAATCTTTGTTCGACTCATCTCCGCTTCGGTGTTGCAAACTTCCGCGCGAACTACCAAAAGGTCGGCTCCCACAGAGCAACGCTCTCTAACAGGATCGCGTTTTTTCTCTAACGAAGCTCGAGCCGGTTCGAAAAATTTACCAACCTAGATCAAACATCCACCCCACCGGTACACCCTTTCTTCATGGAAACAATCATCAGACTTCCCGACACCAACACGCCCAGCACCATCGCGGAAATTCTCGCGTCGCTGCGCAAAGAACACTTCGAGCCGCGCCATGAGTGCAAGGCTTGGGGAGACTGGATCTACCTTCAAAGCTACACCACCGTCATCAGTATCGAATGCGTTCGCGGCCTGAGCAGTTCCGCCACCATCGAGCACGGCGAAGGCGAAGAGGAGGGTGAACCGACTGCCTCATTGTTTCGCGCCTTCGGCCGTCTCGGCTGGCAAGGCATCGACGACGACGGTGAATTCTCCCTCGAGTAAAGCGCGCAAGTGGCGTCGATCTCTGACTACCCATCAATGAATGATCTAAACTGGGTCGCGCATCAGTAGCAGGTGACTCAATTCGCCGATTCAGACAACTAGGCACAATTCCTGCTTGGCTCGGACATCTCACTGACGTTTATTCTCCGGCCCGCTCTATGACCATCGCCATGGTGAGGGATTTCCTGAATTTCTGATGAACGCGTTTTACCACTCAAGCACCCCACTCGTCGCCGGATCTTTGCACCGGCTTTCCCAAGAACACGACAACTGCGGCATGGGCGCGATCGCCCATTTGCAGGGAAAACGCAGCTATCAGATCTTGGATCACGCGCTGACGTCGGTTTGCTGCATGACGCACCGCGGCGCGGTGGATGCGGACATGAAGACGGGCGATGGCTCGGGCGTGTTGGCGCAGATCCCCTACCCGCTGTTCCGCAAGGCGGCGGCGAAACTGGGCCACACCGTCGAAAACGACGCCGATCTGGCGGTGGCGGTGTTCTTTTTTCCCGCTGAAAACGCGGAAACAGTCCCCACGATCAAGGCGCTGGCCGCTGAAGTAACTGACAAACGCGGCATCGCCCGCATCGGCTGGCGCGAAGTGCCGGTGGATGCCGAGGCACTGGGCAAAATCGCCCTAGCCAGCCGTCCACAGATCGAACATTTGCTGATGATCCGCCCCGCCGGGATGGATGCCGACCACTTCGAGCGCCAACTCTACCTCTGCCGCCGCGAGATCGAACACCGCACCAAGGAGATCCAAGGCTTCTACATGCCTTCTTTCTCCAG
>Ga0194063_10000896_pt1 | contig 20318 bp, 26 predicted proteins | sample SepL3720m_MetaG_FD_155459 | JGI IMG/M metagenome (GOLD analysis project Ga0194063, IMG submission 155459) | Anoxic zone freshwater microbial communities from boreal shield lake in IISD Experimental Lakes Area, Ontario, Canada - Sep2016-L373-20m | ecosystem: Environmental > Aquatic > Freshwater...
GCGTGTGAGGAGTTGCAGCGTGACGCTCATTGTGGGCGCACGCCGTCAAGAATGATCGACACCAGTTCGGCAATCCAACGCTCGTTGACATGAGCGGCCGCACCCGCAAACACCTCGTTCAGCACCGGACCAGCAATGAGCGAAGCAAGCACACGGGTGTCGACATCGGCACGAATCTCGCCGCGGTCTTTGGCGCGATTGAGGCGATCGATCACTCGCTTCGACGCCATCGCTGCGGCAGTTGATCGAGCCACTCGCTCAGACCGTGTCTCGCCCAAGATGCCAACCACCGCTGCTAACGCGGCTGGGCGGGCAAGCTTCTCGGCAGCCCAACGAACCATCGAGGCGATGTCGACAGCAATGTTGTCGGTCTCGGCCACGACGTCGTCGCCCTCGGTTCTAAACACGGCGTGCGCGACCAATTCAGACTTCGACTTCCAACGTCGATAGATAGCCGTCGTCGATGTGCCGGCGCGCTCGGCCACCGCGGCGAGGCTCATGTCGTTGTAGCCGCGCTCTTCGAGTAACTCGATCGTGGCGGCCACGATCGAGTCGTCGAGGCGCGCATCTCTGGGCCGTCCGGCACGTTCGGTCTTCAACGCTTGCTCCATCGTGGCGATGACCGTACTGCCGCATCGACCTTTCGTCCAGCAACGCTCGCAACGAGTTGCTCAAGAGTTCTTGGCGTGGTGAACTCATCAACGTGACGAACAGAATTGAAATCTCCCGAGATATAGCCGCTTCCCCACAAGAGGCCTATGCCGCAATTTCTGATGTCACCCGCATGGGCGAGTGGTCGCAGGAGTGCCACGCCTGTGAGTGGCACGACGGATTCGACGGCCCTGTCGTGGGGGCCATCTTCGACGGGCACAATCGCAACGACGAGTTCGAGTGGACCACACAGGGCAAGGTCATCGAGGCCGAACCAGGTGTGGCCTTTACCTTCGAGTGTTCCATGCGAGATTTTCACTTCTCCACTTGGGGCTATCGGTTCGAGCCAACAGAGACGGGATGTCGGGTCACGGAGTGGAGCGACGACCTGCGGCCCGAGTCGGTGTTGGAGTTCAGCAAGAAGATGTCGGGAATCGATGATCGAACAGAGCGCAACCGCAGCACGATGAGCCGCACACTCGAACGTCTCGCCGCAGCCCTCGAGAGCTCATCAAAGTCCGCGAAGCAATAGGCGGCAAGAACCAACGAGGTCTCGCCACTGCGTAACTGCCGTGTTACAGTAACCAAATGGTTACCAAAAGTTCGGCAGTAGTTCCCGATCCAGCGGGAGATCCCTTTGACGCACTCGGCGACCCGAATCGTCGGGAGATCCTGCGGCTTCTCAGCCATGGGGGCAAGGCCGTGACCGAACTCGCAGCTGTCATGCCCATCAGCAGGCCGGCGGTCTCTCGCCACCTGCGTCTGCTCAAAGAGGCAAAACTGGTGACCGAGCAAGCCGAAGGGACTCGACGCATCTACAGGCTTCATGAGCAGGGACTCGAGGCGGTTCGCGACTACCTGAACTCCCTGTGGAGCGATGCATCGGCCCGGTTCTCCCTGCTTGCGAACAATTCACCGGTGAAGGAGGCCGAATGATGGAGCCGTTGAGGTTCTCGTTTGAGGTGTCGTGCCCCCAAGCCCGAGCGTTTGAGTTGTGGACCAATCGGATCGATACCTGGTGGCCCTCGGACCACACGGTGTCGGGCCACGCTGGCCTGACCGTTGTGCTCGAGCCCGGCGTAGGTGGGCGGATCTTCGAGCGCACCCTCGAGGGCGACGAACACGACTGGGGAGAGGTGACTGCCTGGGAGCCGCCGCAGCAGCTGAGCTACCTGTGGCACCTCGCGAGCGATCGGTCTGACGCCACGTCTGTCACGGTCAGATTCGTCCCGAACGGTCGAGATGGCACCACGGTCGAAATCGAGCACGCTGGCTGGGAGCGGCTGGGCACGCTCGCCGAAGACCGGCGCAACCGCAACTCGGCCGGCTGGCAGTCGCTTGTACCCCACTACCTCATCGCATCATCATCCACATCAAAGGAGCAGCAGTCATGACAATCGGCACCAAGGACGATCCATGGAAGCTCACCACTCCCCCGGGTAGCTCGGCGTACGAGATGTACCGAGATCAAGCGACTGATCCACACCAACTGGTTTGCCAAGTGGGATCAACCAAGCTCGTCTACTTGTGGCGGGCGGTCGATGACCTACACGCGTGGCTCCAGTCATGACAATCGGCACCAAGGACGATCAATGGAAGCTCACCACTCCCCCGGGTAGCTCGGCGTACGAGATGTACCGAGATCAAGCGACTGATCCACACCAACTGGTTTGCCAAGTGGGATCAACCAAGCTCGTCTACTTGTGGCGGGCAGTCGATGACCTACACGCGTGGCTCCTCGCTCAGGGAGACTGGGTTCTGCTTGGTGCCGCCGATGAGAATAAGGAGGCTTCGCCCGGCACCGTCGAAGCGTTTGGACGAGCGACGGACAATCCGGTCGGCGGCTGGTACGGACTTCGCAAGGGGTATCGGGGCAGGTTCGGCATGTACCTCCCTCCCTTGCTCGAGGTCCTTGGCTTGGCCGAACTCACCCACGATGCGCGCAACAACAGCATGCGCGGTGTGTCATGACCGAAACTCGCGTCATCCGCTATCGCACAAAGCTCGAGTGTGCCGACGAGAACGCCCGACTGATCGAGTTGGTCTTTGCCGAACTCGCCGAGCGAGAGGTGCCCGATCTTCGCTATGAGGCATTCAGGCTCGACGATGGAGTCACCTTCGTGCACGTTGCAACCCTCGACGGTGAGCGGAATCCTTTAGCGGCTTCACCAGCCTTTGCAGCATTTCAGTCAGGCCTCGGTGCGCGTCTCGACGAGGGACCGTATCCGGCGCTTGCCACTGTGGTCGGCTCGCACGGCGTTGGCTGACCAGTAGCTGACGCAGGGCCAGCCCGACAACAACAAGTGAGCGCAGAGGGACTCGAACCCCCGACAGCGACCTTGGTTCAGCCCGCTTCGGCACTCGGCATGGAGGCCAAGATCACGCGCGCCGCCGCAGCGCGTGCGCGGGCGATCGGAGTCTCGTCGTCCTGCAACAGGAACGCCGTGTTCGCGGCGACCACCAGTGCGTTCAGCTCGAAGGCCAACATCGGTACGTCGGTGTCGGCCAGCAACTCGCCGCAGCGCACGGCTTCCTCGGCGGCATCCGTGAGCAGGCGCATCCAGTCCCGCTGGTTCGCCGCCACGCGAGCCTTCAGCGGCCCTTGGCGACCGCCCAATTCGGCGGCAGCAGCAGCGAAAAAGCAGCCGCCGGGCAGCGTACGCCGCTCGACGAAGTGCAGGAACGACTCACACAGCGCCCGAAGGCGTGCAATCCCCTCGCTTGCGAGTGCCGGCGCCACGACATCGGCGAGGAACAGGTCGCGGGCGGCGTCCACCGTGGCCAGCTGCAGGTCCTCCTTCGACTCGAAATGGGCGTACACACCGCTCTTGCTGATACCCGTGGCGGTGGCGAGCATGCCGATGCTCAACCCGTCGAGCCCCTCCACCGTGGCCAGACGGACGGCGGTGTCAAGAATCTGGTGACGTGTGCGCTGGCCGTCGAGCCGTACCCGGCGAGGCGCTACAACAGGTTCCGCAGTCATTGTTGACAACCTAGCACGATCGGTCGTACTGTCAGAAAGCACGACCGATCGTGCTTGTTAGGAGACGCTATGACCGCTATGTCCACCCCCGAGGCAGCAGACCGCAGCGATTGGAGGGAGGCCGGGCGCGGTTGGGGCGCGCAGGCGACGGACTGGGCCTACCTGTTCGAGCCATATGCGCGGCCGGCCAACGACTTGCTGCTCGATCGCCTCGGTGTCGGCGCTGGCACGCGCTTGCTCGACGTGGCCTGCGGCTCCGGTCTGGCGGCGAATGCGGCCGCCCGACGAGGAGCGACCGTGAGCGGACTGGATGCCGCGTCGGCACTGATCGACATTGCCATGGCGCGCACGCCGAAGGCCGATTTCCGCGTCGGCGACATGTTCGATCTCCCGTTCACCGATCGATCGTTCGACGTGGTCACCAGCTTCAACGGCATCTGGAACGGGTGCGACGGCGCATTGGTCGAGGCCCGGCGTGTCCTCACGGAATCCGGTCGTCTCGGACTGACCTACTGGGGCGCTTACGAGCGCATGGGCCTGCTGCCCTACTTCGGGGCCGTCATCCAACACTCCCCCGCCAGCCACCAAGCAGCGACGACGCGTCTCGGCGACACGTCCGCCGTCGCCGAGACGATGCTGACCACCGCAGGGTTCGAACTGACTGATCGCGGCACGGTCGAGGTGGTCAACGAATGGCCCGATGTCGACACTGCGGTCAGGGCACTCGCCTCCGCCGGCCCGTCGATCCCCGCCATCCATGCGATCGGCCGCGATGCCTTCTGCCAGGCACTCCGAGACATTGTTGCCCCGTGGCACGACCCTCGGTTGGGCGTACGAGTCTCCTCCGAGTTCGGCTGGGTGACCGCGCGGCCATGCTGACCCGCCCGCTCGTCGATGGACGATGCTGCACATGCACGTCGACGGGCGGTCCTGCAAGTACGAGCACGACTTGGTTACCGGGGGCCAGTCAACCATCGTTCAGCCACAGCGTCTGCGCCACGTCGGTGGGAATCGACGTGGGTACGACCGACGGCTGAGGCCCTGTCGTCTACGCTCAGTCGCGCCCCGTGTCGATCTCGAGCGACACCAGCTCAACTGCCCCGTCCCGGCCCAGTTGACCGACGACGGAGTACGCACGCACGAGCACTCCCGTCGAGATCAGGACGCGGTAGTCGCGCCGCCCAAGTATGAGCTCGGGCAGATCATCGAAGCCAGACGCAAAGCGTTCGACGATCTACAACAGCTCAAACGTCTGGAAGTCGTTTGTCGACGGCTCGCCGCTCGGTCCACGTTCACCGTGGAGTTGGCGATCAAGGTCCTGGAAGAATTCAAGCGTCGCGCGGACCTCGCGACGTTCACCGCTCACCCTCGCTGAGCCTCGGACTGAGCAATCCGCTGGTAAATCCGCGTGCGGGTCCGCTCGATCAAATCTTGGGGTGCCTGGTCAAGATCGGTCACGACGCTGGCGTCAAAAAGCGAGTGGCGCTCGGCCGGGCTGAGCTTCTCCAGTTCTGCTGCAGTCCATACCTTCTGTTCCATGCAGCGAACCCTACCTCGTTCGACAACCGACAGCGGTTCCAACTGCAAGCGGCGCTGGCTCCGCGTGACAGGAGCGAAGTGCACGGGCCGGAAGCGCTGCGGACCGGACGGAGACACCTTCGACTCCTCTTTCAAACCCGGCCATGACCAGAGATCGTGTTGTGAAATCGACAACAACGAGTGGGCGCAGAGGGACTCGAACCCCCGACCATTGCCTTGTAAGGGCAGTGCTCTACCAACTGAGCTATGCGCCCGCGAACGGAGACCGAATCCTAACTCGCCGTATTGCCGCAACGTACCGACAATCCCCCAAATCGGCGACCTTGGCAACTACGGTTCGCGTTAATGGCATCACGCAGCGGTGACTCCGGGGGGGACGACGTTCTCCGCCGCTATCTCGAAGAGATCGGCGCGCACGCTCTGCTCACTATCGAAGACGAGCGCACACTCGCAGCCCGAATCGAAATTGGCCGCGCTGCGCAAGAGCAACTCGACACCACCCCGCCGATCAGTGTGAAGCGTCGCGCCGAACTCGATGGTTTTATCGCCGCCGCAGCAGCCGCCCGCCAAACCTTTATCCAGAGCAACTTGCGTCTCGTGGTCAGCATCGCCAAGCGTTTCGATGGCCACGGACTTGGCCTGCTCGACCTGATTCAAGAAGGCAACGTCGGCTTGATGAAAGCGGTCGAGAAGTTCGACCACACCAAGGGCTTCAAGTTCAGCACCTACGCAACATGGTGGATTCGCCAAGCCATTGGTCGCGCAGTCAACGACACATCGCGCACCATCCGCGTGCCGTCACACGTTCGTGAGCAATACAGCCTCATCGATCAGAGCACCGCAAAGTTGTGGGAGTCGCTCGATCGCCAGCCAACCAGCGAAGAGATCTCTGCCGATACCGGCATCACCGCCGAGCGCATCGGCCTGGTGCAACAGCATCGTCGCGGCATCATGTCGTTGTCGTCCCCACTGGGCGACGACAGCGAAGCAGTGCTGGGCGACATGGTCGAAGACCCCGATGCAATCGCGCCTTTCGACGCCGCCGCCTCGGCACTTGAACGTCAGGCTCTGCACGCCCAACTCGCACGACTCAGCGAACGCGAGCGCGCTGTGCTTTCGGCACGATTCGGAATTGGCCACGACATTCAGACCCTGTCTGAAATCGGCGCAACCTTCGATCTCACTCGCGAACGCATCCGCCAGATCGAAGCCCGCGCCTTGGGCAAGCTGCGCCACCCCACTGCCACGCGCAGCTGGAACGATGGCGAGCGCAGTCCCGTCGCGGGCTGAGCGTGTTGCTAGATAAAACTGCTGCGTGCTGACATCAGTTGTTGCAGCAGTTGCGGCGTAGCGCCAGCCACCGGAGTGCGCTTCATAGCCGGGTCGCGAACCAACAGGTCTCGACCCAATGCATCGCTCACAACAGCACCGGCTTCGCTGCAGATGAGCACCCCGGCCGCGTAATCCCAAACTCCGTGAGCGTCGACACTGCAATCGATGAAGCCATCGAGCGCGCCAGACGCGACCAAACACAGATCGAGCGCTGCTGCACCAAGCGCACGAAACTGACGCCACCCAAGATGCCGCGGTGGCAGACCGCTGAGCCCCACAAACGCGTCGGCCAGATCGGTGCACGGCGAGGCTGACAACTTGGTGTCGCCGCACCACGCACCTTGGCCGCGAATTGCGGTGTAGGTCTCGCCGCTGGCTTGGTTACGCACGAGCGCCACTGCTGCGCCATCGGCATCGACAAGGCACAGCGATGTTGCGAACCACGGCACTCCGTGGCTGGCATTGGTAGAGCCATCGAGTGGGTCGACGATGACGAGATCGGCGCTGCCGCGAATAGTGAGCCCGCTCTCTTCGGACAACACGCTGAGATCAGCGTCGGCAAGCGCGCTCAGCACAATCTGGTCTGCAATGAGATCGGCGCTGTACTGGCCCTCACGCTGACCAGAGGGACCCCAATCGGTGACGGCGCGCAAGCCCGCACCGACCGCGTCGGCAATCGACCCAAAAAGCGCGAGGGTGTCGAGCAACATCGCTTCAGAGTAGTGTCAGGACATCGCTCGTCGAGCGAAATGCACACAGAAGGGTCCGACTTGGCTGTTATCGATGTTGCCGGTTTCATCGCCGATGTGAAGAGTCACGCGATTGACCATGGCTTTCACGTGCACGACGAACGCCATTTCGTAGAGACCTACTCCCTTCGCCAACTCTGGGAAGTAGACCTGCACCCCGAAGAAGCGTGCAGCGGACCCATCGACCTGCACCTGTCACTCGAGGTTGACCCCCGCGCGTTACTCGGCTTCGAAGACGAAGTACTGAAGATGGACGACCCCGACGATCAACCGCCGTCAGGGTTCGCGTTTCCCGTGCACTTCACCTGGACGCTTCCACCTTTGGTGCATCCACCCGATCTGCTCATCTTGGCCACCGAACTCGCTGGTGTTGGCGGCATCGATCTTCCGGTCGAAGTGTCGGCTATCGACTCGTTCGCCAGCGTCACCGATGCTCCCGATCGCAGCCTGTCTATAGTCGCCCGGTTGTCGATCGAGCTTGCCGATGTGTACTCGAGCCTCGACGAACCGCTGTGCGCAACCCTCGACCGCTGCAAAGATGTGAGCCTATTTCTGTTGGCTCAAGCACCCGCTTGGTTGGACGAGCACTAATAAGCCGGTAAAACTCACAGGCCGCAATGAAAGGGACTGATTATGCGTGTGCGAGAACTCATTGACATTTTGCGTGACCAGCCGCCCGATGCCGAGGTAGAGCTTGCTGTTGTGGCCCCTGTCGACGACAACCACGACGACATCACGGTCGACCGGTACTCGGTCGAAGGCGTGCTTCCGTGGGAAGACGAAGGCGACGACGGCATGGTTATCTGGCTCGTCGGCGGAGAAGACGACGACGTCGACTCATTCCTCGACGCCATCGAACAAGACGGCGAGTGATTCGCGGCGCTTAGGCGCCAAGCACTTCAAGGCCGAACTGCTTCACCACATCGCGAGCAACAACATCGGTGCCGGCAAGGGCCTGTGCCTCGGCTGAGCCAAGCGCCAGCCACACCATTGCTGCTGCTGGAATCTCTGGCGATTGTCCCGTCGCTTCACTGCCCGCTCGTTGCGCCCGCGCCCGACCCACTTCGGTGACCACGTGGCCTGGGTTCAGGTTGTAGGCACGGATACCTGACGCCGCGAGCTCTACGTGCAGCACGCCAACCATGCGATGTGCGCCGCCCTTGGCGATTGCGTACGCAAGGCCCCACCCGCCCTGACCAAACGGCGCTCTCGGCGCCAACGTTGCGGCGCCCGACGTGAGGTGAATCACCACTCCCCCGCTGCGCTCGAGCATCGAGGCCAACGCTGCGTGGACCAGGATCAACGGCGTGATGGTGTCGGCGGCAACCACGCGATCAACGTCTTCGGCCAGCGTGGCCATCACCGAATCGTTCAGGCCTGGGCCTTGATAGATGGCGTTGTTTACGTAGACATCAACGCGACCAAAGGCCGCCACCATTGCGGCCGCAGCAGCGGTGACCGAGTCACGATCGGTGAGGTCCATCGGCACGCATACGCAGCGCGCTCCGTGCGCTTCAATCGCTGCGGCAACCTCGGGTAAGCCACCCGGCAACACCGCTCCAGCATCGGGGTCATTGTGTGTGGTGCCAGCGAACGGCACCGACGTTGCAGTGACAGACCGAGCTGTGATCACCACGTCGTAGCCCGCACGCGCCAACGCGATCGCGGTTGCCCGACCGATTCCGCGGCTGGCACCGGTGACTACTGCTACTGGTCGATCGCTCATCCAACGCAAGCTAGTCGGCGGGCCACCTTCACCACCATCGACGGCAGCGCGCTGAACTAGATTGACGTTCTCATGCAGCACTGGTTGTTCAAGTCAGAACCCGAGTCGTTCGGAATCGAACATCTCAAGAAAGCCAAGACCACGGTGTGGGATGGCGTGCGCAACTATCAAGCGCGCAACTTTCTGCGCACCGCCACAGTTGGCGATCTTGCGTTCTTCTATCACTCGAAAGTTCAGCCGCCCGGAATCGCTGGACTGTGCGAGGTGATTGCGGTCAACGTGACCGACCCCACGCAGTTCGATCCCACGTCGCACTACTTCGACTCAAAGAGTTCTCCTGACAACCCGCGTTGGCAAACCGTGAAGGTCCGCTACACGGAGACCTTCGCCAACTACATCTCGCTCGACATGCTGCGCGACACATTCAGCGATGACGATCTGATGATCCTGAAGGCTGGAAGCCGTCTGTCTGTGACTCCCGTGGATAACAAAGTGGCTGGCCGGATCCTGAAGATGGCACGCGCATGAGTTCCGCTTCATCGGCCAACGCAACAATGCGTTTCGATGGCCAAGTCGTCATCGTCACCGGCGCAGCGCGTGGCATCGGACGCGAGCACGCGTTGTTGCTCGGAGCCCGCGGCGCCACTGTCGTTGTGAACGATGTGTCGCAGTCTCACTCAGACCGCACCGTGGCCGACATCGTTGCTGCGGGTGGCATCGCTCACGCTCACATCGGTTCGGTAGCCGACCCAGAAGCAGCGGCCGCTCTCGTCAACGAAACATTTGCGCGGCACGGTCGACTCGATGCGTTACTGAACAACGCTGGCAACGGCGGACCCACCGGACCCATCGACACTGTCGACAACGAGTTGCTGCACAAGATCGTCGACTCACATTTGCTCGGCTCGTTCTACACAGCGCGGGCTGCATGGTCAATCATGACTGCCGCTGGTGGTGGCCGCATCGTGTTCACATCGTCGGGTAGTTCTATGGGCGCCGCCGGCATGCCGGTGTACTCAATGGCCAAGGCCGGCCTCTGGGGCCTCACGCGAGCACTCGCCGTTGAAGGCGCTCCGCACAACATCAAGGTCAACGCGATTCTGCCAATGGGCTACACGCGAGCCGCTGCGCTCAATCCAAACGAAGACACGCGGCAATGGATGGAACACAACTTTCCTCCGCATCTCTGTGCGCCCGCGGGTGCGCTGCTGTGCCACCCCGACGCGCCGTGTACCGGCGAGTTCATCAGCAGCGGCGGCGGACGAGTGGCGCGCATCGCCACGGTCGGCGTGCCTGGTTTCGAGGTGGGCGCCGAACTCACTCTCGAGATGCTTCGCGACAACTGGACCGACGTGGTCTCAATGGATGAGCACAAAGTGTTGATGATGGGTCGAGACGAGTTGCCCTTCTATCAAGGTCATCCGTGAACCGACACGAGTTCATCTCGATGGCTCGCGAGAACATGACGCATGTTCTTGCTGGCAACACGCCGTCACAAGCAGCCGATGTGTATCGAGTACCTGCAGCCAACTATCTCGACGCAGCGCGGTGGCAGCGCGAGGTCAACATGTTTCGCCGCATGCCGCTAATGCTTGCGTTGGGTGGCGAACTACAAGCGCCGGGTTCATACAAGGCGATGACCGTGATGGACACGCCTGTGTTGATCACCCGCGGCAACGACGGCCACGCGCGAGCGTTCATTAACTCGTGCAGCCATCGCGGCGCCGTGGTGGTGCCCGACGGCAGCGGCACCGCGCGCCGCTTTGCGTGTCCGTATCACAACTGGACGTACAACTCCGATGGTGAATTGGTAGGGGTCACCGACCGCGAACACTTCGGCGACATCGACACGTCGTGCCTCGGGCTCACTGCGTTACCGGTAGCCGAACGCTCCGGGCTCGTGTTTGTGGTGCTCACTCCGGGCGCGCCAATCGACATCGACAAGCACCTGTGCGGATACGACCAAGTGCTCGAATTCTTTGGGTTCGGTACCTGGCATCTGATCTCCACCAAACAACTAGTTGGCCCCAACTGGAAGATTGCGTACGACGGATATCTCGACTTTTATCACCTGCCGTTTTTGCACCGCGACACGTTTGGCGCCGAGATCAGCAACAAAGCCATCTACCGCGCTTGGGGGCCGCATCAGCGAATGACATCTCCCGACCCGAAACTGTTGGCGCTGCGCGATGTACCCGAGGACCAATGGGATCTCAACGAGATGTGCAGTGGTGTGTGGACCATCTTCCCGCACATCTCGTTCGCCGGAACCAGCAGCGGCGGTCTGGTGAGCCAACTGTTTCCTGGCCCCACACCCGACACCTCGATCACGATCCAGAATTACTTCGTGGCACACACACCAACCGAAGCCGAACGAGCCGACGCCAACCGCCGGGCCTCGTTTCTCGAGATGGTTGTGCGCGACGAGGACTACCCCACCGGAGTGAACCAGCAACGCGCGTTGGCCACCGGGGCAAAGTCGCATGTGCTGTTCGGACGCAACGAAGGCGGGGGCCAACTGTTCCATCAGCTGCTCGACCAGTTTCTCGATGCCGCCCACGACGCCTGAGATGCCTGACATGCACCTATCTACTCGGCGCCTACTGTCGCGCACCCCTTTGACACACTGACCCCATGGGCAAAAGCAGCCACAAACGTCGCGCACAAGCAAAGCGCCAAATCGTCGATCCCGACACCCTCGCCACCGATAGCCAAGTGCACACTCCCGAGACCATTGGGCGCATGATCGCCGGCGCTTCGTACGCCGCTGTTGGGCACGGCGCCGATACCCCGTTGTTTAACCAGTTCATTCGGCGGCTCACCCAAATCGAGCTCAGCGTGGCCAGCGACATGCGCCCCACGGCGCTGTTGGCTCTCGACATTCAACGCCGCGTGAGCGCGCTGTATGAACAGGGTTGGCAGCCCGCCGACATCGCTCACGCCATCAAACGACAATTCACCGTGCGGGCGTGGCGGTTAGTGATTGCGTTCATCGCCGCCGATGCCCGCGCCACCGATGCAGTCCATCGAGCTCCCGCCGCATGGCTGAACCAGCTCGAAGAACTTCACGTCGTCAACGTTGCTCGCGACGCAATCATTGGCGGCCGCGACCAACCACTCGCGGTGTGGGCGCGCGTCGAAAAGCTCGACCCCGACGAGATCATCTCGGTAGCAATTCAAGTCAACGCACAACTGCTCCGCCTCCCCGTGGTTTCGGTGTTGGTCACTCCGCCGTCAGCATGGGGCGCCAGCAACAAGGGCCTTCCCCCGACCACACCTCGGTCGTCATCATCATCGGCTCCCCCGTCGGCATCGGCTCCCCCGTCGGCATCGGCCAGCACAGCCGACATCGATGCCAAGGCGCTCAAGCTCATCAGAGCGCTGTTGGCAAAAGCCGAAGCCACCACGTTTCCTGCCGAGGCCGACTCGTTCACAGCCAAGGCCCAGCAGATGATGACCCGCTACTCAATCGATGCTGCGGTGCTGGCCTCGGGAGCAGCGGGCGACAAACGCGCCAGCGGCATCGAGCAGCGACGCGTTCATATCGATAATCCGTATGCCGACGAAAAGGCCGACTTCATTGCGGTACTCGCCCACGTAAACGGCGCTCGCTGCGTGTGGTCGCCCAGCCTTGGCTTTGCCACCATCATCGGGTTTCCGGTAGATCTGCAACTCACCGACCTGTTGTTCACGTCACTACTGCTGCAGGCCACCCGCGCATCGGCCGAGGCAACGGCCAACGACCGCGACCTCCGCACGGCGTCATTTCGGCGAGCGTTTCTCATTGCCTTCGCCGATCGCATCGGCGAACGTCTCGAGGCCACCAAGAAATCCGCAGCGGCCGAAGCCGAGCAAGAGTACGGCTCAGCGCTGCTGCCAATTTTGGCCAATCGCCAGGTTGCCGTTGCCGATGCCTTTGCCGAGGCGTTCCCCAATGTCACGTTCACGCAGAGCCGCAGCCTCAACGCCCACGGTTGGCACGCGGGCCGCGCCGCTGGCGATCGCGCCACCATCGGCACCGGCGAAGCCATCACCTCGGGCTAACTCCTCCTACACGAGCCGTCGGTGCGCTCAGCTCGCCGACGGAGCAACAAGCGGCCATGGGCGCTCGCGCTCGAAGGCCAACGCAACATCGAACAACAGCTCGTCGCGGTGATGCGGCGCCAGCACCTGCATACCGACGGGCAAACCATCGATCGTTCCGGCAGGAATAGATACAGCGGGATTGCCATACAGATTTGAGATCATGGTGAGGCCACCCATCGACACAAGATCGGGGAATCGCTCAGCCATCTGACCCAACAAAGTCGACGGCAAGCGTGGCGCAACCGTGCTGGCGAGGCGCATACCAAACAGCGCTGCTCGTGTGCCGTAGCGCCCAAACGATGAGTCCTTCGCCCAGTCGATGAAGCTTCGCTCGGAGCTACTGGTCACCGCTTCGGCAGCAAAGGCCGGGCCGGGGTTGGTGGCACAGATAATGAAGTCGACCTCATCGAACGCCCGCGCCATTGCCTCATTGGCCTGCACGCGAAGTTGCTCGGCCACAGCAGCGGTATCGAGGTTGTACAACGAATGCGACAGGCGCATACCGATTTCGATTTCATCGGTGAGCAGCGATGCGCACTTCGGCCAGCGGTCGCCAAGGTCGGCGACAAGCGTGGCCATGTTGCCCACCATCCACTGCGCCGCCAGGTTCGGAAGATCGAGCCGCAGGTTTACCCGCACCATCCCGGTGGCAACAATAAGCGCCTCGGCCTGTTGCTCGATATGAGCGGCGACACCCGGCTCAAGCTTCACGTCGGAGATTGAGGGCAGCACCGCAACGCGCTTGCCGGCCAGCGGGTGCGTGCCCAGGTGGGCCTCCCATTGGCCCGACGACTCGAGGGTCGACGGGTCATAGCTATCAACGCCAGCACACACGTCGTAGTAACGAGCAGCATCACGCACCGATCGCGACAGGTTGCCGAAGAGCACGGTGTTGGGGCGCATGAACGCGTGCGGCGCGCGAGTGATGCGACCGAACGTGCCCTTCATCCCCAACAGGCCGGTGTATCCCGCCGGGATGCGAATCGATCCGCCGCCGTCGCCGCCGGTTGCCAGCGACACGAGGCCGCCCGACACCGCTGCGGCCGAACCGCTCGACGAGCCGCCCACCGTGCGGCCAGAGCGCCATGGATTGTGGGTGACACCGTTGATCTTGGTGACGCTCACGTTGAGGCCGCCGAACTCGCTCGCTGTCGTTGACCCAACAGGGTTCGCTCCACCGCGCTCGATGAGACGCAACACATGATGCGATGTCTCTGTGGCGAGGCGCCCCTTGAACACCATCGATGCTTCGGTGAACGGCCACCCCGCTACTGGCTCAAGCTCTTTGATTGCCGCGGGCACCCCACCAAACGGCATCGTGATGTCGGCCGTTGCTGCGCGCTCGAGAGCCGCCGTGAAATCACGGTGCACGAAGGCATTGAGGGCGGACGATTCGATTGCCCCGATTGTGGCCTGCAGTTCTTCAAGCGGCGACCGCTCTCCCGCCCTGAACGCATCGACCAACGAACACGCGTCGCCCTGCCAAGGCTGCTCAACTGCACTCATACCGATGACGCTCCTGCCTGTTCGTTGCGAACATTCAGAGTCTGCCTTGTTGGTGAGCCAGCTCACATGGTCAGACGTGATCAGTTCGCTTACGAAATCCGGCCCGTGGCAACTACCGTGCTACCTCGCGGGCGCACTATCGCTCCGCGCAACTCGGAGGACACCCAACAATGGCACTCATGGCATTCGGCACACACGAGGCGCGGCGCGCTCAAGTAGCAACAATGAGACTCGTCGCGACAGCGATGGGTACTCGCCCATTCGACGGCGGAACGGCCGACCTGGTTCGCATGTTCGCTGGGCTGATGGGCTGCGCCGGTTGCCACGGGTTCGAAGAGTCGCTCGACTTCTCTGACCTCACCGGCGACACCGTCCCATGGTCGAACAGCGATGAAGCCATCGCCTTGATCGGCGCATTGATTCCTGACTTCAACGACCGCGTCGAAGCCGCCAACTCTGGACTGCTTGTGGCCCTGTTCGCAGACACGCCCGATCTTGAAGGTCTGCTCACCGCCCGCGACATTGCACGCGGCCTTGGCTGCGACGATTCGTTCATCGACGGCGTCGTTGCCGTCGCCAGCGAACGCGCCGCGTCGGCAAAGGCCGACCTGTTTCGCCGCTTCCTGTCTGAGCGCATCGCTGTCGAAGCCGAGACCATCCGCGATCACATGGATCGTCACGATCTTGGCTCGATCACTCGACCACCAACCATCGAGCGCTATCACCGCCTCATTGCCGACGCACCCGAGGGTTCGCTCGGCGCCGAGATGCGCCGGTTCTACTCAGACGCACGCTTCGATATTCCTGGCACGCCGGGCACTCCACTTCCGGTCGAGTTCCTCGGCTCGCACGACGTGCACCATGTACTCGCCGGCTACAACACATCGGCGCAAGGCGAGGCATACACCGCCGTGTTCAATGCAGGCAACGCAACAGCCGGAATCGGTTGGCTCACCGTGGTGTTGTTGCAGTGGCATCAGGGCATCAAATTGGGAGTCTTTCCTCCAGGCCATTCGCACCTCGACCCGGCGATGGTGGCCGATGCCGCCTTGCGCGGTTCTCAAACCGGCACCGACGTATACGACGCACAGTGGGACTGGATGTCGCTGCTCGATCAGCCACTCGACGAGGTACGCGCTTCGCTCGGAATCCCGCCAGGCGGCCAGGTGGCCCACGGCGAATCCTGGAATAACTGACACATTGCGGCACGGAGCGGGATCCCTGTAGGTTGCCCCGCCATGAGCCACGACGACACCTACATCATCAAAGGCGGCATTGCCGGCCGTGACCGCTTGCGCGTGCTCGGACGCGCGTTGCAGCCCACGACCAGTGCGTTCCTCCAACGTGTCGGCGTTACCACTGGCAACTCATGTCTCGATGTCGGATGCGGTGGCGGCGATGTTGCGTTGCTGCTCGCCGACGCGGTTGGTCCAAGCGGCCGTGTCGTCGGACTCGATCTCGATGCCGAGAAGCTTGAGCTGGCGGCGGCCGAGGCCAAGGCAGCACAGATCGACCAGATCGAATATCGCGTTGGCTTGGTGCAAGAACTCGACGATCAAGGCACCTACGACGTGGTGTACTCACGCTTTTTGCTCACGCACCTACCCGACCCGGTAGGGGCGCTCAGGACAATGGCCGCTGCGGCTCGCCCCGGCGGCTTGGTGGCAATCGAAGACATCGATTTCGGCGGGAGTTTTTGCTACCCCGACAACAACGCGTATGCGCGCTACTGCGAGCTCTACACGCAGGCCGCAATCGCTCGCGGCGTCGACCCGAACATCGGTCGACGCCTGCCTTCGCTGCTCGCCGAGGCCGGCCTCACCAACATCGTGCTCAATGTCGAGGCTCCAGCAACGTTCAACTCCGATGTCAAAGCCGTGTCACCGCTGACCCTCGAGAACATCGCCGACTCCACGATTGCCGCGGGTCTTGCGACCCGCGACGAGATGGATCGGCTGATCGCCGAGATCTGGGCGTTCGCCGATGAGCCGATGTCGATCTTGAGCTTGCCGCGCATCGTGCAGGTCTACGGCACCGTCACGGGCTAACAGCTAACAGCTAACAGCTACTGGCTACTGGACACTTTTCGCGTCGTTGTAAATCTGCCCGAGGCGGTCGAACGACGAGTTCACGGCTCCTGATTTCATCGTTGCCAACTCTGCATCGGTAAAGAACACCATCTCCTTCAAGGGGATGTCCTGGGCAAGCTCTTTGACGCCCTTGATGCCTGTGTTGAAGCCGTGGTACTTCAGATCGTTCACGCTGTTGACCGGGTCAAGCATGAAGTTGATGAAGTCGTACGCGGCATCGACATTCTTGGCGCCCTTGAGAATGCACCAATTGTCCATCCAGATGTCGGTCACCGGCGCACCAATGCCCCACGCATAACGACTTGGGTCCCCGCCTGCATCGGCCACGCCCTGCAGCGCCAAGCGAGCCATGCCGTTCCAAACCTGCGCCAACGCAACGGTTCCGTTCACCACATCGCCAGAGCCGTACGAGTTGAACGCCTTCACGTGCGGGACGAAGTCCTTCATAAACGCCGCATACGCGTCGAGATCTTCGGTCTTCTCGGTGGTCCAGTCGATGCCATTGGCCCAGAAATAGATTCCCGACAACCAGTTCGGAGCGTCCATCACGTAGGTCTTGCCGCTGGCCTCGGTCTGTGCAACCTTGATGAAGTCAGCCCATGTATTGATCTCGGTGCTGATGGCCTGTTTGTCGTAGATCCAGCCAGTTGTGCCCCAGTCCTTACACACGCTGTACGTGTTGCCCAAGTCCCACGGCTGATTAATATTCAGCGGGTCGATATTTGAGATGTTCGGCAGGCGGCTCTTATCAAGCTCTAGCAGCATGCCGGCCTTGGCGACTTGCGGGATGTACAAGCCGGTCAGCACCACGATGTCGAAATCCGACGACGCGCCACCCTTCGTGAGTTCTTGAATGGCCTCTTCATTCGAGCTGATGATGGTGAGGCTGATGTTGCCCCAAGCCTTCAGCAACGCGGGATCGTGGTAGTCGGCCCAGCTCAACACGCTGAGATTCTTGTCGAACTCCTTCGGTGCTGTCTTTGCTGGAGCGCTGCTTCCGCACGCACTCAACGCGGCCAGCGCCGCAGCGCCTCCGCCCAGCGCAAGAAAGCGACGGCGATTGATGCTTGTCGCCAAGTGCTGCGCTGCCTCCTGTGAAAGCAGAATGCGAGTGGTGCTGTCTGAATGGCCCATATAAATCTCCCCCGTAGCAAGTGGCGTGACGATAGACCATCTCAGGGCACGCAAACGCCATGCTCCCGACTGCCATCCGAAGTGGCGGCGTACACGCCCTTCAGGGGCGTCAGCGCCGCAAGTTCGCGGCGGCCGCGGCGGCCGGGCCGGTCACGGCGTCACGGCGTCACGGATGTAGGTGCCAGATTTCGGGGGCCGGCGCCCATTGCTCGCCGTCGGGCGTGCCGGCAACTCGTTCTTGGCACGGATCGGTGAGTGCCCACCATCGCCGGGTGGCGGGATCCGCTGCCAGTGTTGCCATATCGGCGGCGTGATCGTGACCCAGGTATTCGTAATAGCCAATCAGTAAATCTTCATGGAGGAAGATCGAGTAGTTACTGATGTTTGCCACGGTGATCGCTGCACGCACCTCAGGCCACACCTCGGCGTGAAGCCTGAGGTATTCGTCACGGTGCTCAGCGCGGAGTCTGACGACGGATGCGAAACGCTGGAGGCTTGACGGTTGGTTCGACACTGCTCTTCCTGTTCTCCGCTCGAGACCCGCATTCCCGGAACCCTTCGCAGCTTGGCCTGCGGCAAACGTACGCCACAAACGTGGACTTGTCTTGAACTTCTTGGATGGATTCTGAGATGGCACCAGTCGGCTTCGAGTCGGCGGGTAGAGCCCGATCGTGCACCATTCGGCGGGGTACGGCACACTGGCAACATGGTGGAGTCGCTAGACCCGACGCAATGGCCGACATCGGCTTCTGGGCGATGACCGATCAGGCACCCAAGACCTGCGTCGCCTGCGGTCGTGCTGTCGAGTGGCGCAAGAAGTGGGAACGCAACTGGGAGTCCGTGCGCTTCTGCTCGTCCGCCTGCCGCCAGCGAGGGGTTCGCAAGATCGACCAAGCACTCGAGTCGGCAATCACGACGCTGCTCGACGAGCGAGCCCGTGGCGCAACGATCTGCCCGTCCGAGGCAGCCACGCTCGTGGCGCACGGCCAGGGTATTGATGACGACAGTTGGCAGAACCTGATGGAGCCGGCGCGGGCCGCTGCGCGCCGTCTGGTCGCAGCCGGCGAGGTCGAGATCGTGCAGCGGGGACGCGTCGTCGACCCGTCGACAGCCAAGGGTGCGATCCTGATCCGCCGCAGGGACCCTCGATGACGTCACTCCCGTCGCCCGGTCTGGGCCGCGTTGCGGCCGAAGCGTTTGTTGCGCAGCACCTCGCCCATCTCGCGTGCGATGGGGTCCGCGGTTCTGCATCGTTCACTGGCGGCCAGGTGGCCGCCGACTCGGCGCTCGCTGCCTTCGACATCACCGGTTACGCCAATCGCCGTAACGAGGTGTACCCGCCGTCGAGGCGTGGTGCCTCACGACTGTCGCCATACATCCGCCACGGTCTGCTGTCGCTGACGGATGTCTGGGACCACGTCGCCGATGGGCCCCGCCGCGACGTCGAGAAGTTCCGCGATGAACTGCTCTGGCAGGAGTACGCCCGGCACTGGTATGCCCGTCTCGGAACCCAAACGCGCAACAACTTTCGCCATCGCCTCCCAGAGTCGGATCTCGCAACTGGCGTTTCGGCCGACAACGGATGGTCGCGGCGGCTGTCCTGTCTCGATCTTGCCGTGTCGGAGTTGGAACGCGACGGGTGGCTCGTCAACCAGACCCGGATGTGGCTCGCAGGCCACTGGACGGTTCGCGAGGGCCTGCGGTGGACCGACGGCGAGGACCACTTCTTTCGACATCTGCTCGACGGCTCGCGGGCTGCCAACCGACTCGGTTGGCAATGGGTGACCGCCGCCGGGTCGTCGAAGCCGTACGGGTTCAGCCGGTATCAAGTCGAGCGACGCGCCCCGGGGATCTGCATGTCGTGCGAGCTCCGCGATGCGTGTCCGATCGATAGTTGGCCCCGAGATCCGGTGTTGGAAACGATCGGGCGAGTCGACCGGATCCACGTCGCTCCATCACCCACTGTCTCGGCAGGCCCGGCGGGCGTGGTCGCCAACGAGACCCCCAACGCCGTCTGGTTGACGGCCGAGTCGCTCGGTCACCGCGATCCGGCGCTTTCGGCCAACCGCCACCTTCCGGTCCTGTTCGTGTTCGACGAACGTCTCCTGGGATCGCTGCGGTTGTCGTCGAAGCGCCTGGTGTTCATGGCCGAGACGCTCGCTGAGCTCAGTGTGGAGCACGACCTTCAGGTGTCACTCGGCGACCCGGTCGAGATTCTCGCAGACAGACAACTCGCCGTGACCTTCGCACCGGTGCCCGGCTTCCGACGGCGCGCCGAACACCTGCAGCCCGCCGAGCTGCACCCGTGGCCGTGGCTTCGCCGCCCGACCGCAGGACCGATCGAGTCGTTCAGCGCCTGGCGACGCTCGCTCGGCTGTTGATTCATTTGAGCGACGGTCGCCATCGGAAGTGGCGGCGTACACGCCCCTCACGGGCGTCAGCGCCGCAAGTTCGCGGCGGGCAGCATCGCACACATGCTGGTAGTGGGGCGGGTGGGTATCGAACCCACGACCAAGGGATTA
>Ga0194063_10000898_pt1 | contig 20289 bp, 16 predicted proteins | sample SepL3720m_MetaG_FD_155459 | JGI IMG/M metagenome (GOLD analysis project Ga0194063, IMG submission 155459) | Anoxic zone freshwater microbial communities from boreal shield lake in IISD Experimental Lakes Area, Ontario, Canada - Sep2016-L373-20m | ecosystem: Environmental > Aquatic > Freshwater...
GTACCCCTGGGCCCAGATGAGATAGCTCAGCGGAAGCGTCGCAAGCATTCCCACGCAGCAGAGGAGCACGCCGGACACGGCCACCAGACCGACCAGAAATAGAAGGCCGAGCGCCGGGAGCCACTGGCTGTGGACGGTCTTCAAAGCGGTCGGGATCGCCTCCCGGAAACCGATCCCGCGGTCTACGATCAGCGGGAAAACAAAGCTGAATCCGACCAGAAAATAAATATATGGCACCAGGAAAAGAACCGCAAAAACAATGATTGGGACGGACGATTTCATGGTCGTGGTCAGAACGACCCCGGGAATAATAAAAACCAAGGCCAACGCAAAAATCGCCACGGCACAGACGGCGAGCGCGAGCAGGATCTGGAGCCAGTTCGAGCGGCGAAACCCTGCGAAGATGTTCTCGAGGCTGGCTTTTGTCCGCAGGGTCGTGATGAAAAAATACATGAACCCTGCCCCGAGAATCGAGGACACCGAGATAGCCAGCACCCAGAAGAAGAAGAAAACTCCTCCGGCGGCGGCCATCATCATCGGGTCGGCACTCTTCGCTTTGATGAACCGTTCCATGAGCGCCTGGGCGAATTGCATCGGCAACTGCACGACAAGCGAGATCCCAAGAAAGATCAGCGCGGCCAGCACGCACACGCTCCAATTTTTTGTGAACGTCTCCCAGCCTTTTTGCAGGCACTCGTCGAAGCGGATCTTGCCGGGCTGTTGCCGGTTGGCGGCGGGATTTTTGAACTCCGCGGGGATCGCGGGCGTGGCGGACGAGACGGGCGCTGCGGACGTGGGATCCGGGAGGTCGGTGAACGTCGAGAGCGGCTGCCAGGTTTCCATCCCCTCTTTCCACGCGAGGTCGGTCGGGAGGATCTCTCCGCTGCCCAGCGCGTTGGAGACTTCCTGTTCGGTGAATTGTCCAAGGCTCGTCCGGTCGCGGTTGATGAAAATCATGCCCATGCGCGTGATCGTAATAAAATTCCCGTCCGCGTCAAACCCGCGGTTTACTCCATGAGGATGGGGAAAAGGAACCGGCTTGCGAGGCGTTCGCGGAGGATTGCGGACTGTGCGCGATGGGTTTGGTCCGGGGTCGCCGGGGATTGGGGAAACGGGAGGGCGAGCAGCCTGGCGGCACATTCGGCGGGGGATAAAAACGATCCCGGAGGCGGCTCGGGTGGCGGTTGGGCGGCCAGGCCCGCGAGGGACGGATTTTCCCGGAAGCAGGCGTCGCGCGATTCGGCGGGCGGGGTGGCCAGCACGTCGAGCTGCGCGGACAGCGTGAGGCGGCTGAACGGAACCGGGCTGTCGGGGAACTCCAAAAAATGCGGCGTTCCCGCAAGGTGGCGGATCGGCTGCGGGAGTGCCCCGCGCCAGCGCCGAATGAGGACTTCCTGCCGGCGGGTTTCGGCGGCGGCATCGAAGAGTCCGCACGGAATCATCACCTCGTCGTAGAGCCCGGGCAGACGAAGCCCGAGCGCATCGAGGTCGGGCTGGATCTGCGGAAGGCACCGCGCGATGAGCGTCCGTCCGAGCCCCGCTCCCTCGAGATAGGGAAACCCGAACCCTTCCTGCACGGAGGTCATCACCAGCGCGTCGGCGGCCGCCATGAGCTCGAACACCGATGGCGCTCCGGCTTGCGAAAGCACCCCGAACCGCGCCCTCCACATCCCGCGCCCGGCCGCATCCACCAGACGACGTGCGTAGCCAGCCTCCCCATCCGAACTCACCCCGCCGGTCGAAACCAGCCACCCGCCAGGACACAGCCACCGGGTCAGTAAGGCCGCCTCAGCAAAATTTTTTCTTCTCAAAAATCGTGCCGGGAATACCCATGCCGGGGCCCCGTCGCCGAGCTGGCAGGCAAGCCAGTTTTTTGCGGCGCGCACCCGCGCATTCGTCGGGCGGACGGCACCATCCATCGGGTTCGGAAGCCACGCGGTGCCGGGAAGAGATTTCGCGAGGTGGCGGACGTCGGCCGAATTGATCCCGGCATGGACGGCGCGGGCGCCGGCCGCGAAGACCGCCCGCGCGACCTGCTCGAGCGAACGGAATCCGCAGGCGCGCATCTCCGGCCAACGCGCCCAGCGGTGGTCGCACCAGAAATCATGGTGGTGGCTGAGCAGCCGCGCGCCGGTCGCGGCGGAGAGCGCCGCCACTTCGTCCGCCAACAAAATATTTCTCCCGAGCGCGAGGTTGTGCGTCCAGACCAGCGAGTCCGCGCCAATGTGAAGTTCCAGCGCGCGGCGGATCTCCCGCCTCAACAGATCCGGACCGAAACTTCCCGCGAGGTAGCCAAGAGCCGGGTGGATCGCGAATTTTGAGCCCGGGATTTTTTCCAACAAGGCCTCCGCCCACGCCGGCTCCGGTGCCTCCCCGGCGAGCAGGGTGACATTTTCAAAATGCCCTGCGAGCTCGGGCAGCAGCCGCTCGATCACCCTCCGGACCCCGCCCGCGCGGAAGTGGTAGTGGATCACAACAAGTTCTCGTGGGGGTCCGTCCGGCATGGCGGCCCGCATGCTACCACGCCGTTTGATATTGAACAACCCGCCCGGCTGCCGGACTCTGGCCGCGCGATGGCGGACTTTTTTCAGGACGGCGCGGTGGCGACCTTGCACCGGCTCGGCGCGGGCGATCCCGCGCGGCTCGAACGCGAGCTCGAGGGGTTTTCCGCCGCGCGCCCGATCGCGCTCGTCCTGCCCTGCCATGCGGACGAGCTCGGTACGCCGGCCCTGAGCGGGATCCTCAACGAGCTCCGCGAGGTCCGCTACCTCGCCCAGATCGTCGTCGGCATCGATGCCGCCGATGCCGGCGCATGGGCGCACGCGCAAAAAGTTTTTTCCGTACTCCCGCAGAATCCGGTGCTTTTATGGATTGACGGCCCGCTCCTGTCGAAGTGGACCCGGGATCTCGCGCGGGCGGGCATCGATCCCGGGCCGGGCGGGAAAGGCCGCAACCTGTGGATGGGCTTCGGATACGTCCTCGCCGCCAACATCGCCCGCATGGTCGCGGTGCACGACTGCGACATCCCCACCTACAACCGGGAAATGCTCGCGAGGCTGTGCTATCCGGTCGCGCACCCGCACTTCGGCTTCGCATTTTGCAAAGGCTACAGCGCGCGCTTCACCGACCGCCTCCATGGCCGCGTCATGCGACTGCTCTTCACGCCGCTCGTCCGCTCGTTGAAATCTCTTCTCGGCCCGTGCGAAATCTTGTCGTTCCTCGACGCGTTCCGCTACCCGCTCAGCGGCGAGGTGAGCCTCGGCACCGACATCCTCCGCCGCTCGAGGATCCCCTGCGACTGGGGTGTGGAGACTGGCATGCTGGCCGAGGTCTTCCGCCTTTGCCCGCCGGAAAGCCTCTGCCAGATCGACATCGCCGAACGCTACGACCACAAGCACCGCGACCTCTCGCCCGACGATCCCGGCCGGGGACTCAATAAAATGGCGCGCGACATCGCCAGGCGCGTCTTCCAGTCGCTCGCAGCCCAAGGCGCGCATCTCGACCGGGGGATTTTTGAAAGGCTGCTGCCCGCCTACGCCCGCGCGGCGGGCGAGACGCTGCGGGCCTGCGCCGCCGATGCCGAAGTCAACGGGCTGCTCTACGACCGCCGCGACGAGGAACTCGCCGTGAGAACCTTTGCCGGGGCGCTCCGTGCCGCCGCAAACAGCCACCTCGGCGATCCCCTCGGAAACCCGATGATCCCGGAATGGCACCTCGTCGAATCCTCGCTGCCGGATTTCCTCCCCTCGCTTCTCGAGGCGGTCGCGGCCGACAACCGGCGGTGACGGGCACCCGAAAAGTGAGAGATCGAAGGTGTCTTCCCAGGGGGCATGGGCGTCCCCGCCCGTGAAAGACACTCGCCTGCGCTTGCAGAGTCAGTCCCCAAACGGGCGGGACGCCCGTTCTCCCTGTAGCAACACGCCCGACACGGACGTGGCTTGCCGCACTTAGGGGTCGCACTTCGCCATTGACGGCGGTTGGACGCGCGGCGACAAAGGACGGCTTACATTTGTGGACAGCATTTCGATTCATCGTCCCCGCAACCTCGACTGGAAGCGGGCCTCCGCCCTGCTTTACGGGGACTGGGGAACCAGCAAGGCCTACGTCATCGGGCTGGCATTCGCGGCGGGCGGGTTTTCCTCGCTGCCGATCATCATCGCCGTCTGCGCGCTGACCGCGCTCGTCGGGCTGAATTACCTCGTCGTCTGCCGGTGCTTTCCGGACGGCGGCGGCGTCTATTCGGCCGCCGGGTATCACGGCAAGCTTCTGGCGGTGGTGGGATCGCTCCTGCTGATCGCCGACCTCACGGTCACCGCGGCGCTCAGCGGCTGGACCGCGCTCAGCTACCTCGGCGTGCCGCAGCAGCACGTGATGGTCGCCACGATCGCCGTGATCATCCTCATCGGCATCCTCAATCTCTTCGGACCCCGTCACAGCGGGAGCTTCGCGGTCGCGCTGGCCGTGCCCACCGTGCTCGTGGTCGTCGCGATCATCCTGCTCAGCGTGCCGTTCCTGACGATTCACAATCTGGAGCCGCTCCACGCAAGCTTCAGCCACACCTGGATTTCCTTCTGTGGCGTCATTCTCGCCTTGAGCGGGGTCGAGGCGATCGCCAACCTCACCGGGACGCTCAAGCCGGACAAAGGCTCTGTGATCGGGCACCCGAAAGTCGGGTGGACCTCGGCCAAGGCGATCTTTCCGGTCGCGCTCGAGGTGAGCGTGGGCACAGCCCTGCTCGGCTGGGCGATGCTCTCGCTGCCGAAGGAGCTCGCCCCGGAAATGCTCGCCCGCAAGGAGGACATGCTCCGGTTTGTCGCCGAACAATACGGCGCACTGAATTTCGGACAGGGGTTCGGCTCGGTCTTCGGATTCATCGCGGGCGCCATTTTCGCTCTCATCCTGCTCAGCGCGGTGAACACCGCGATCGCGGCCCTCATCGGGCTGACGTTCATGATGTCGCGCGAGGGCGACATGCCGCGCGGGTTCTCGAAGCTGAACTCGCACGGGGTTCCGCTCGTGCCCCTCGTGATCGCGACCGGGCTTCCGGTGCTGGTGCTTCTGGTGAGCAATAATTTCGAGGCCCTCGCCGGGCTCTACGCGATCGGCGTGGTGGGCGCGATCTGCGTGAACCTCGGCTCCTGCGCGACCAACCTCACCCTCCCGATGCACTGGGCCGAGCGCGGGCTCATGGGCCTGACGTTTCTCATCCTCTCCGCCGTCGAGATCACTCTGGCGCGGACAAAGCCCGAGGCCCTCTTCTTCGTCGTTTGCGTGCTCGTCGTCGGGCTCGGGCTCTGGGCATACTCCCGGCGGCTCAGCGGAATCCGCACCCTCACGGTCAGCCGCGAGGTCGCCGAGCTCGTCCGCCCGGAAGTCGTCGAGACGATGCGCCACCCGGCCGAGCACGCCTCATCCATCCTTGTCTCCGTGCGGGGGCTCACACCCGCGCTCGCGTTCGCGTTCGACGAGGCGGAATTCCGGAAGGCCGCGCTCTACATCCTTTACGTCCGGGAACTCGCCGTTCTTTTCGAGGGCGTCTCGGTGTCTTCAAAAAACTGGAAGGACGACCCCGAGGCGAGCGCGATCCTTGGAACCGCGATGCAGATCGGAAAGAGCCGGGGCATCCCGACCGTCCCGATTTTTGCCACGGCCCAGAACGCGGCCGCGCTCATCGTGGACACCGCCGCCACCCTCGGGGCGGATTATTTGATCCTCGGGGCATCCCACCGCGGATCGCTGACAAAAATGCTGCGCGGAAATGTCGCCACCGAGGTCGCCGCCAGCCTGCCCGACAACATCCAGCTCGTGATCTACGGGTGATGATTCTCTGAATCACCGCTGCCCATCGGGCGGCCAAACGTCGGCGGAAGGCGGAAACGATGATCGTCTTTATCAACGGCAAGCAGAAGCGCGTCCGGCGGGAACCGACCGTCGAGGGACTCCCAGTGGACGAATTTATCCGCCGCAACGCCGACCCGATCTGGTTGCATCAGGCAGGCGACTGGGAAGAGTTGACCTCTCAGGCGCTTCAGTTACGTTCCTCTGGTCACTATGCACTTCACCCGGTCGAAGCCGCTTTACAATATCTCCGTGCCGAAGCCGAAATCCCCGGCGACAAAGGCCACGGCGGATACGGTGGCCCAAGCCATTGATCGAACACGAAGCTGAAGCGGAAGTCTTGGTCTGGACGGAGCCGCGCAGATCAAACGATGACCGGATCCCTATTTATCTGACCAGCCAGCGCTAACTGGTGGTCTTGGCGGATCGCGGAAAAGACATTCTTCCGTGGACGGCCTATTTTATCGAGCATGAAATCAATGTCGCGCTGGATCGTTTTCACCGTCACCTCGATCTCGGCCGCAAGCTGGCGACAGATGAACGCTAATTTAACAATCTACCGCTCAGGCACAGAGCCTGCTGGCAGAAGAGCAGGCCGAGTGCCTTCGCTCCCGATGCGTTCGATCCACCCGCCGTGCCAGCCAGCGATACCTGACGAGGGACGTCGCAGAAAATATGTCTTGCGTGACGTAGCACATTGAGACTACATTCGGTCATGCCAGTCAAAGAATCATACGTCCGTGCCAGAGTAGACAACCGCCTCAAGCGAGATTCCGAGGTGATCCTGCATGAACTCGGATTGACCACAACCGATGCAATCAGAATCTTCCTGCATCAGGTTCGCCGTCACAAGGGGCTCCCCTTTGATCTACGCCTGAAGGAAGACAACTCAGACATCCTGTTACCCGCTGCCATCCGTCAGTCCGCGCTTGATTCCGTTTATGACGACTGAACTTGGGCAGGTGTATCTGGTTAACCTTGGCATGGCAGCCAAGACGCGTCCTATGCTGGTCGTTTCGCGGCGCGATGATGATGCGCCCCGTGCCCTTTCTGTTTGCGCGCCGATGACGACATCCACCCGCGACAGCGAGTATGAAGTTTCCATCGGGAAGCCGAAGTTCCTGCACGAGACGAGTTATGTGAACGTGCAGGGTTTGCAGGCGATACAGCACCACGAACTCAAGCGGATGATCGGGCGATTGTCAGATGCGGATTTGCAGAATGTTATGAATGCAATCAAGTGGCTCTTCGACATCGACACAGAGGCACAAAGATAATGCGAACAGGGGCGATGGACCGAATCACCATGCCTTCGGCACTTTTGTCATGCCTCCTGCTGATCCCGCTTCGCGGGCAGGAGTCACGCCAAAAGCAAGTGGTGATCCGTCATCGCGGACGTTGGCAAAAAATATTCCCCTGCAACGTTGCGTGTGGTATGGTGAATCCATGCCGACAGTTCTGCACTCGGGGAGCTCAACACAAATATCGGCATCGAGGGTTGTTGTCGGCACGCCCTGAAGGATCGCCGCCGACATCCCTGCTATTTGAAACCGTATGCCTTCCTCGCGGAGGACGTGAACAAGCCGTGCGAGCGGAGAAACCTCTCGTGCCGATCCCACCGCTCGTCGGGGGTCGCACTCAGGCTCATCGCGAACAAAACCCTCTCGTCCGGCGACAGGTCGGGAAACTTTCCCAGCCTGCGATGCTCCGGGCGGGAATTTTTTGTCGGCCGGATTTTTTTCAAAGGATTTTTTTATAATGGGTGAGGAAAACGATTTGCCGCCGAAGCCGGCCTGGTTGCAGGTCATGCTGGCCGCGCTGGTTTTTCTCACCGTGTTCGGCGGCGGCTTCGTTCTCTGGAACAGCCGTCCGCCGTCCGAATCCCTCAAGGAGCGCCAGCCCGGCATGGATCGCACGGGCGGGGCCGGACAGGAAGCGCAGGCGTCGCCGTTTCTCTCGGGAAAGCTCATCGCCGGCACCGGCACACCGGCGGCGCTGGACGGGGCCTGGCCGAAGTTCCGCGGCCCGAACGGCGATGGCATCGCCGCCGGACGCGTCGCCATCGGAAAAAAATGGACACCGCTCTGGAGCGTGGAGCTCGGCGAGGGCTACGCCGGCGCGGCCGTGCGCGACGGGCGGGTCTATGTGCTCGATTACGACCAGAAGAATTTTTCAGACGCCCTGCGGTGCCTGTCGCTGGCCGACGGCAGGGAGATCTGGCGGTTCACCTATCCGGTGAAAGTGAAGCGCAATCACGGGATGAGCCGGACGACCCCGACGCTGTCCGGCAAATACGTCATCTCGTTCGGTCCGAAGTGCCACGTCGTCTGCCTCGACGCCACGACCGGCGAATTCGTGTGGGGCATCGACCTCGTGAAGGAATTCCGCGCCGAAGTCCCGGAGTGGTATGCCGGGCAGTGCCCGCTCGTGGACGGCGGGCGCGTGATCCTCGCGCCGGGCGGCGACGCGCTCATGATCGCGGTCGAGCTGGCGACCGGCAAAGTCGTCTGGAAGACGCCGAATCCGAACGACTGGAAAATGACGCACTCGTCGATCGTGCCGGTCGAGTTTGCCGGCAAGCGCCAATACGTCTATTGCGGCAGCCGCGGCGTGGCGGGCGTGTCTGCCGACGACGGCGCGCTGCTCTGGGAAACCGACCAGTGGGTCATCTCGATCGCGACCGTCCCGACGCCGGTCGACGCCGGCGGCGGGAAGCTCTTTTTTTCGGGCGGCTACAACGCCGGCGCCAAGATGTTCCAGCTCACGGAGGCCGATGGCAAAATCGTTCCGGTGGAATTGTTCCGCCTTCCCGCGTCGGTATTCGGAGCGACCCAGCAGACGCCGATCCTTTATCAGGGCCACCTCTACGGCGTGCGGCCCGACGGGCAGCTCGCCTGCCTCGACCTCGCAGGCAAAGTCGTCTGGACGAGCGGCACCAAGGACAAGTTCGGGCTCGGCCCGTTTCTCATCGCCGACGGGAAGATTTTTGTGATGAACGACGATGGCCTGCTGACCCTTGCGGAGGCCACCCCGGCGGGGTATCGTCCGCTCGTGAAAGAGCGCGTTCTCAACGGGCACGATTCCTGGGCACCGCTCGCGCTCGCGGGCTCCCGGCTGCTGGCCCGCGACCTGACCCGGATGGTTTGCGTGGAGATCGCCGGAGGCAACCCATGAACGGCCGCACGGATTTCAACCGGCGCCGTTTTCTCGTCGCCTCCGGGGCCGGACTGGCGGGCTTGTCCGGCTGGCTTGCCGGCTGCGGGAAGCGCGGCGGAAAACCCGAAAAGCCGCCGCTCGACTCGCGGTTCACCTACGATGTGAGCCAGTTCGAGCGCACCGATCCCGCGCAGTTGCTCTACCGGGAATCCGAGCCGATCCCGGCCGGGTTCGATGACCCGAAATGTCTCGCCGTCGGCCCGGACGACTCGATCTTCATCGGAGGCGACCGCGCCGTGAAGCGCCTCGACCCGGCCGGCCGGCCCGTGTCAACGATCGCGCTCGCCGCCATGCCGCTCGCCCTGGCCGCCACAGACGCGCGGCTCTGCATCGCTTTCAAAGATCACCTCGAAATTTTTGACGGCGGCGGCAAGCCGCTCGTCGCGGGCGAACCGCTTGGCTCCGGCACGTGGCTGACCGGCGTCGCCGATGCCGACGATGCCATCTACCTCGCCGATGCCGGCGGGCGCGAGATCATCCGCTGCGACGCGAACGGCAAAGTGCTCGGCCGGTTCGGGCACCCCGGTGCCGGCAATCCCGGCTTCGTCATTCCGAGCCCGTATTTCCATGTGCTCGCCGGCAGCGACGGCCTGCTCTGGGTGAACAACCCCGGACGCCACCAGATCGAAGCCTACACGACCGACGGAAAATTCGAGTTCGGCTGGGGCGCGCCGTCGATGGCCATCGAGGGGTTCTGCGGCTGCTGCAACCCGGTCTATTTCACGCGCCGACCGGACGGGAAATTCGTCACCAGCGAAAAGGGCCTGAACCGGATCAAAATTTATGACGCGAAGGGAAAATTCGAAGGCGTCGTGGCCGGGCCCGATCAGCTCGTGAAGGATCTGGACCTCGCGAAAAAAGCCTGCGCGGATTGCCGGGTCGGGTTCGGGTTCGACGTCGCCTGCGATTCCGCCGGCCGCGTCCTCGCCCTCGACCCCGCGACAAAAACCGTCCGCGTCTTCACGCCGAAATCGCCATGAGCACCGAACCGAAATCCCGCCGGGAATTTTTGCGGGCAGCGGCCCGCGTCGCGCTGCTCGGCGCGGTCGGCCTGCTCGGCGCGGTGCTGGTCCGCCGCGAGCAGGATTGCGCGTCGCGCGGCGGATGCGGCGGATGCGCCGCCGCCGGCAGTTGCGCGCTGCCATGGAAGGAGGCGCCGCGATGAGGCGCCGCGATTTTGTCCGCGCCGCCTCCGCGCTCGGTCTGGGCGGCGTGCTCGCGGCCTTGATCCGCAAAGCGAATGCCGGCGAAACGGTCTGGCAGATTGATCCTTGGAAATGCACGCAGTGCGGACGGTGCGCGACCGCTTGCGTGCTCGAACAATCGGCGGTCAAGTGCGTGCACAGCTTCGACATGTGCGGCTACTGCCGCCTGTGCACCGGCTATTTCGAGCCGCAGCCGAACCAGCTCGACACCGCCGCCGAGAACCAGCTCTGCCCGACCGGCGCGATCTTCCGCACGTTCATCGAGGATCCGTATTACGAATACACGATCAACGAGCCGCTCTGCGTCGGCTGCGCGAAATGCGTCAAGGGCTGCACGATGTTCGGCAACGGCTCGCTCCACCTCCAGATCCGCCACGACATCTGCGTCCACTGCAACGAATGCGCGATCGCCCGCGCCTGCCCTGCCGATGCGATCCACCGCGTCCCGGCCGACAAGCCATACCAGTTCAAGAGCAGCGGGGGGCAGGCATGAACTGGCTGCTCGCCGTCCAGCGGTTCCCGCCCCCGGAATTCACCGAGACCGGGCACCAGCTGCCCGGCCTCGTCGGCGCGCTGCCGCGCGGGCCGTGGCTCGAACACCTCGATGTCGCGGTGCTGGTCGGAGCGCTGATGCTGGCCGCATGGCTCGCACTGCGGCACCGGTCGCGGCGCGGACTCGTCGCGCTCGGGATTTTTTCCGTTCTGTATTTCGGGTTCTGGCGGAAGGGCTGCATCTGCTCGATCGGCAGCATCCAGAACATCGCGCAGGGGCTCGCGGATTCGTCGTTCGGCGTCCCGGTCACGGTGTTGGCGTTCGGGCTGGCTCCGCTGGTTTTCGCGCTGGTTTTCGGGCGCGTGTTTTGTTCGGCGGTCTGCCCGCATGGCGCGCTGCAGGATCTGATGCTGCTCAAGCCGGTCACCGTGCCGGTGTGGCTCGAGCACGGGCTGAGGTTGATCCCATATACTTATCTCGGGCTCGCGATGATTTTTGCGGCGACCGGCGGCGGATATATTATCTGCGAATACGATCCGTTCGTGACGATTTTCCGCCTGAGCGGCAGCGCGCTCATGGTGTCGTGCGGCATCGGGCTGCTCGTGCTGGGCATCTTTGTCGGGCGGCCCTACTGCCGCTTCCTGTGCCCCTACGGCGTGCTGCTCGGCCTGGCGTCGAGCGTCTCAAAGTGGAGGGTTCGGATCACGCCGGACACCTGCACCCAATGCCGCCTGTGCGAGCAGGCGTGTCCGTTCAACGCGATCAACAAATCCACCGTCGAGACCCCGTCGCGCACGGTGGCGGCGGACAAACGGCGCCTCGCGGCGATGATCCTGCTGCTGCCTCTGCTGCTCGCTTCGGGCGGATGGCTCGGCGGGTTAACGGGAAATCACCTGTCGGGAAAACACAGGACCGTGCACCTGGCCGAGCGCGTCTATCTCGAGGAATCCGGCAAGGCGGACGGCACGACCGACGCGTCGGCAGCGGTCCGAATAAACGGCGCGCCGGTCGGGAGCTTGTATGCCGAAGCGCAGGTGGTGCGTGACCGCTTCGTGCTGGCCGGCCGACTGTGTGGCGCGTGGATCGCGCTCGTGGTCGGAGGCAAACTGATCGCTCTGGCGATCCGCCGGAAACGCCACGACTACGAGGCGGACCAGACCCGCTGCGTCGCCTGCGCCCGCTGTTTTAGATCCTGCCCGCAGGAGCTTCAACGCCTCGGCCTGCCCGTGCCAGAAGGCGCGCCTCTTGCCCCTCCCTTATGAACGTCCGCTGGGGGTGGTGCTGGCGGCTTTCAACTCCCCTTCGGCGGCACCCCATGGCAGGGGGACGCTGAGGCATCCCGGAAGCAGTTCCTTTGCAGGAACGGCGGCTCCGTTCCAGGTGCAATGATAGCTCCGGCCCGGGCTCATGGTGACGATCACACAAGGATGGCTGGCTTGCCTGCACTCCATGCGCAAGGTGGCCTCGAATGAAGTGTTATCATCGCTGAATCGCTGGTGCCGGATCCATGCATCCAAACCGCGCCATTCCAATAACCATCACGGCGATAATAGGGCGCGGACTGATCGACAACGGAAAGCCTGTGACAGGGCTCCCCACTTTAGCAGAGCGGATCGACGCCACAAGACCCCGGATGAGAATCCGACATGCCATCCCAGACAAATTCCTTCGCTTTCTCGCGTTTTCATGCGATAAGACATGCTAAGACAAGCGGTAAAGTGATATTAGTAAATCATTTAACATCAACCTTTAACAAATAAACTGAAAAAGCCTAATATCTTTTGCAAATTCGCGCTGCCGCTTGCGGTGGCGTCGGGGCTGTTCGTGCTCTTGATCGGCGGGTTGCTGGCGTTCAACGAGGTGCGGGGCAAGGTGTCGATGCTGGTCAACTCGAAGCAGGTCGTCCGGCTGCACGATGAGCTGCGCGCCAAGCCGAAGGACGAGGCGTTGAAGGTGCGGATCCGCCGGCTCGATTTCGAGCTGCGCCGGGAAACATTTGACCGGCTGCAACTTTCCCACAATGCCAGCCGCGCCCTGCTGGCCGGGCTGGCGGTGTTTTTGGTCAGCGCCCATTTTGTGCGGGCGTCCCGACGGAGGCTGCCGGATCCTCAGGCATGGGGCGCGCGCAAGGCCGGGGAAGAAATCCGCACGACGGCTCTCGCCCGGTATGCGGTGGTCGGGATGTTCGGGTTGGTCGCTGCGGGCGCGGTCGTCGTCTCGGCGCGGCCGGTCAGCCTGCCCGAACGCGCTTCCCCGGCCGCTGCGGAGACCGTTGCGGCGGGCCCGGATTTTCCCTCCGCGGAGGAGATAGGGCAGCAGTGGCCGTCGTTCCGTGGCCCGAATGGATCGGGCGTCGCTCCGGATGCCAGCGTGCCGGTCGCGTGGGACGCAAAGTCCGGCGCAAACATCCGCTGGCAAACCGCCGTGCCACTGCACGGGTTGAGCTCGCCGGTGGTCTGGGGCAATGCCATCTTCGTCACCGGCGCGGACAAAGCGCAAAGCAGCGTGTTCCGCTTCGACGCCGACACCGGCGCGCTCGAGTGGTCGGCCGCAGTCAAACTCCCCGGCGGCGCGCGCCCGCCGTCGCCGGATGTCATGGAGGAAACGAGCCTCGCCGCGCCGACTCCGGTCACCGACGGACGGCGCGTCTACGCCCTGTTCCCGACCGGCGAGATCGCGGGGTTTGATTTTTCCGGCAAACAGGTCTGGGCGCGCAACATCGGGCCGCTGGAAAACCAGTATGGCTACGCCGCGTCGCTGGCGATCTATCAGGACCGGCTGCTGATCCAGATCGACCGAGGCGAGCCCGGAGACGGAAAATCGAAGATGCTCGCGCTGGACACGCGGACCGGCAAGCCACTCTGGGAGACCAAGCGCGACGTGGCGGCCTCGTGGTCGTCGCCGGTGGTGCTCGACGTTGGCGGACAGCCGCAGTTGTTCACATACGCCAGCCCGTTTGTCATCGCCTACAACCCGTTGGACGGCAAAGAACTCTGGCGGAACAAATGCCTCGAGAGCGACGTTGCGCCCTCTCCGATCCTTGCCGGCAACATGCTCGTCGCCGTCGCGCCGAATACCGCGATCATCGGCCTGCACCCTGGCTCCGCGGACATCGCGTGGAAAGTCGAGGACGGCGTGCCGGACGCAACCAGCCCGGTCAGCGACGGACGGCGGCTGTATGTGATCACGAGCGGCGGGCTGCTTACCTGCTGCAACCCGGAAACCGGAGAGACCGTCTGGACGCACGAGTTCGATGACGAGTTCTACGCGTCGCCGACGATCGCGGGCAACGCGCTGATCCTCGTCAGCCGCAAAGGCAACTCGTGGGTGCTCGAGACCGGAGACGCCTACAAGGAACTCGGCAAAGGCGCGCTCGGCGAGGAATGCAACGCAAGCCCGGTGCCGCTCGGCAAGCGCCTCTTCCTGCGCGGTAAAAAAACCCTTTTCTGCATCGAGGCCAAATGACCGCGCGCGACACGGACACCTTCGTTGACCAGCTGCTCGCACGGACCGGCCGCGGCCCGGAGGCGACGATTCCGATTCTCCAGGGCATCCAGCGCGAATACCGGCACCTGCCGGAACCGGCGCTGCTGCGCGTCAGCGAAACGACCGGAATCCGGCTCTCAGACTTGATCGGCGTGGCGACGTTCTACCACCAGTTCCGGCTGGGCGAGGTCGGACGGCACACGATGCGGGTCTGCCACGGCACCGCCTGCCACGTCAAAGGCTCGGAAAACATCCACGATCACATCCACCGGCAGCTCGGGATTTCCGACGGCCACGACACGTGCCCGAACAACGAGTTCACGGTCGAACGCGTTGCCTGCCTCGGCTGCTGCACGCTGGCGCCGGTCGTCCAGCTCGACCACACGACCTACGGCCACCTCGCCGCGGATACGATCTCCGCCATGTTGGATGATTTCCGCGCGACCCGTCACGAAACGATCTCCGATGTGGACGCTGTCGCCGGGCACCGCAACGGCCATGGCGCGGAGATCCGCGTCGGCCTCGGCTCGTGCTGCATGGCGAAGGGCAGCGACGAATTGTTCCACCGCTTGCGCGCGACGGTGAAGGATTTCGGCATCTCCGCGTCGGTCAAACGCGTCGGCTGCGTCGGCATGTGCCACCAGACGCCGATCGTCGAAGTCCGCCTGCCGAACGGGCCGACGGCATTTTATTCCAAGGTCGGCCCGGCCGAAGCCGAGGAGATCGTGCGACGGCATTTCCGTCCGGTGAGCCTGCGACGGCGGCTCCTGCGATGGGTGGACCGGACGCTGGAACAATTGGTGACCACGGAGGGAGGTCTGAAAAAATTGGGCGGCCACTTGCTCGACGTCAGCGGGAAACCGGTCCAGGCGTTCATGGATCGCCAGGTCCGCATTGCAACCGAATCGTTCGGCGAGCTGGATCCGCTCGACCTGGACGAGTATCTCTCGCAGCATGGGTTCACATCGCTCGGACGGGCGATCAGCCGACCGCCGGAGGAAACGATTGCCACGATCACCCGAAGTGGCCTGCGCGGACGCGGCGGCGCCGGGTTCCCGACCGGCTTGAAATGGGGCCGCGTCCGGAACGCGCCCGCGCCGGACGGCCTCAAATACGTCATCGTCAACGGCGACGAGGGCGATCCCGGCGCGTTCATGGACCGGATGCTGATGGAATCATTCCCGTATCGCGTCATCGAGGGGATGCTGATCGCCGCGCACTGTGTCGGCGCGAAAGAAGGAACCATCTACGTCCGCGCCGAATATCCGCGCGCGGTGAGCCGGCTGCGCGAGGCGATCCGCGTGTTGACCGAACGCGGGTTCCTGAACGATTTCGCCCTCCGCATTTTCGAGGGGGCCGGGGCGTTCGTGTGCGGGGAGGAAACCGCGCTGATCGAATCGATCGAGGGCCGACGCGGGATCCCGCGCATGAAACCCCCCTATCCGGCCGACTGCGGGCTGTGGCAGCGGCCGACGCTGATCAACAACGTCGAGACGTTCGCAATGATCCCGTGGATCGTCCGCCATGGCGCGGAGGCATTCGCCGCGCACGGCACGGAAAAAAGCCGGGGCACAAAAGTGTTTGCGCTGGCCGGCAAGATCGACCGTGCCGGGCTCATCGAGGTGCCAATGGGGATCACGATCCGCGAGATCATCGAGGATATCGGCGGCGGGGTTCCGAACGGAAAAGCATTCAAGGCCGTGCAGATCGGCGGGCCGTCGGGCGGGTGCATTCCGGCGGCGCTCGCCGACACGACGGTCGATTTCGAGGCGTTGGCGGCGGCGGGCGCGATCATGGGATCGGGCGGGCTGATCGTGCTCGACGAGGACGACTGCATGGTGGACATGGCACGGTATTTCATGTCGTTCCTGCGCGACGAGTCGTGCGGCCAGTGCACGTTCTGCCGGATCGGCACGACCCGGATGTATGAAATTCTCGACAAGCTCTGCCTCGGCAAAGGAAAGCCGGCGGACCTCGATGAGCTCCGCGCCCTCGCCGGCCTGACCACCCAGGGCAGCATCTGCGGGCTCGGCCGCACCGCGCCGAACCCGATCCTCACAACGCTGCGGTATTTTCTGGACGAATACGAGGCGCACATCGCGGGCCGGTGCCCGGCGGGAAAATGCAAGCCGCTCGTCCAATATGTCGTTCAGGACAACTGCACCGGCTGCACGCTCTGCGCCCAGCATTGCCCGGTCGGCGCGATTCCGATGACGCCGTATCGCCGCCACCGGATCAACTCCGATCTCTGCACCCGGTGCGATGTCTGCCGGGTCGATTGTCCCGAGGACGCCATCACGATCATGAGCGGCGGAGCGAAATGCCCCGGCCACTCGCACCACGACCCGCTGCCCGAACCGCTGTCCAAACATGAATAACACGCTCACCATCGACGGCTGCCCGGTCACCGTGCCGGACGGCAGCACGGTGCTCGACGCCGCGCGCCAGCTCGGGCTGAACATCCCGACGCTCTGCCACCTCGCGGGCGTGAAGGAAAACCGCCCGTCGTGCATGGCGTGCGTCGTGCGGATCGGCAACGACCCGCGCCTGTCGCCGGCGTGCTCGACCCCGGCAGCCGACGGCATGGTCGTCGAGAGCGAAACCCCCGGGATCAAGGCGGCGCGCAAGGCGGCGCTGGAGCTCCTGTTCAGCGACCACCTCGGCGACTGCGTGTCCGTCTGCCAGCGGGTCTGCCCCGCCCGGCTCCAGATTCCTGCCACGATCCGGCTCGTCGCCGCAGGAAAAATGCGCGAGGCGATCGCGCTCGTGAAGGAGAACGTCGTGTTCCCGGGCGTGATGGGCCGGATCTGCCGCGCACCGTGCCAGGCTGGCTGCCGGCGCGCCAAATACGATGGTGCCGTGGCGATCCAACTGATCGAACGCGAGGTCGCCAACCAGGATGCCGCCGACCCGTTCGTGCCCGCCTGCGATCCGCCGACCGGCAAGCACGTCGGGATCGTCGGCGCGGGCGCGGCCGGCCTGAGCGCGGCATTTTTCCTGATGCGCTCCGGCGACCGCTGCACGGTTTTCGACGACCATCCCGAGCCCGGCGGCCACATGCGCCACGGCGTGCCGGAATCCGAGCTGCCCCGCGCGGTGCTCGAGGGAGAAATCGAAGTCATCAGGAGGCTCGGCCTCGAGCTCCGCATGAACACCCGCCTCGGACGCGACGTCAGCCTCGAGGAGCTCCGACAGCAATTCGATGCCGTGATCCTCGCACCCGGCAACATGCAGGCGACCGACCCCACCGGGCTCGGCGTCGAGGCCACGGAACGCACGATCCGCATCGATGCGACCACTTTGCAGACCAGCGTCCCCGGCGTCTTCGCAGCCGGCAGCGCGATCCGCTCGGGCTACGACCCGGCGCGCTCGGTCGGCGACGGACGGACCCTCGCCGAGTGCGCGGACGGATTTCTGAACGGCCGGATCCACCGCGCCGGCCGCAAGGATTTCACCTCGACGATTCCCAAGATGCCGCTCGAAGAATATCAGGAACTGTCGAAAGGCTCGGTCGCGACGCTGAGCGTGCGGGAGCTGATCACCGAAGCCGAGACCGCTGCCGGCCGGTGCTGCCATTGCGACTGCCGCGCGGCCAACAACTGCCGGCTCCGCCTCTTCGCCCAGGAATACGAGGTCGATCCGAAAGCCTATTCTGGCGGCCACCGCCGGAAGTTCGAGTTCATCCGCCAGCCGGCGGGCGTGATCTTCGAGCCGGGCAAGTGCATCTCGTGCGGAATCTGCGTCGAGCTCGCCGCCGATGCCCCGCTCGGGCTCACGTTCATCGGCCGCGGGTTCGATCTCAAAATCGGCGTCCCCCTCGACGGCCCGCTCGCCGCCGGCCTCCAGAAAGCCGCCGAAGCCTGCGTCAAACACTGCCCGACCGGCGCCCTCGCGTTTGAGGACGAGTCGAAGAACGCTGCCCACAACGAACAGCTCACCTGAGCCCGCCGGTTCAGGCTTGCGGATTGCCTGCTTGTTTGCGACATTGACGCGCGATGAAGGAAATCGTTTTTACGGTGGGGGAGGATGATGCGGGCGGCTTTTCAGCTTCATGGGATGATCCGTGCGGCGGCGGGATTTCCACACAAGGAAAAGACCTGGCTTCATTGCAGGCGATGATCCGGGATGCTGTGCTGTGCCATTTTGACGAGGGCGAGGTTCCGGCCCGGGTGCGGCTTCACTTCACGGAAGATCCGGCTCTTGCCTTCGCGTGAAGCTGCCCCGTGACCTGAGCGGCCCGGAGATCGTCCGGGCATTGCAGCGGATGGGCTTCACAGTTGACTGGCAGCGGGGAAGCCATATCCGGCTTGTGAAAGGCCCGACCCGCGTGACGGTGCCGAATCATGGCGCGGTCAACGTGCGAACGCTGGCAAGCATCCTTTCGCAAGCCGATGTCACGATTAAGGAACTGACCGGGAATCTTTGACTGCGGATCGCGTTGAAAAGGCGGGCGGCACGTTGTGCCAGTGCATCATCAAAGGAATTTGTCGAGTCGATGAGGCGCGGAAATCCGGGAACCGGACGAATGGTTTTGCGCGTGGGCGGCGGCGCGGGTAGGCTGGCGCAATGATTTTTCGATTGGGGATGCTGATCCTTTGCCAGGTGCTGTTGGTTGGGGCGGCGCATGGACAGAGCGCGCTGAAGGGGGTGGAGCCGGGAATGGAGAATGCGGTCAGGTGGAAGTGGCGGGTGACTTCTTCAGAAAAAAAAGATTGGGGGCTCGCGATTCCGGAGCCTCCTCCCGCGCCGGTGGCACCGGCCGCCCTGCCCGTTGCGGATGCTGAAAATTCCTACGAGGTGCGGCGCGGGGACGCGCTGATTCTGATCGCAAAGAAAGTCGGGCGCACGGTCGAGCAGATCAAGGCGGCAAACGGGCTGAAGGACAACATGATTCGCGCCGGGGATTTTTTGCAGATTCCGACGCTGGCGGAGTGCATCGCGCTGGGGCTCCCGCCGGCGCCGCCTCCCACCCCGAAACCGAAGGTTGCCGCCGGTGGCCCGGCCTCGCCGGATCTGGATCAGGAGGTTCTGCGCCTTCAAGTGTTCCTCGACCGGGAGAATTTTTCGGCGGGGCCGATTGACGGAAAAAACACCCCCGCGTTCCAGAAGCTCGCGTATCTGTATCAGGCCAGCAGGGGCGGCGAATCGCTCGCCGCGGATGCCCGGGCCGCAGTCCGGGCGCAGACCGCCAGCTACACCCTGCGGGCGGTGGATTTCCGCTTCATCGAGCCGCCCAAGGCGGAAAAAAACACCGCGGAAAAAAAACCGGAGAAGCCCGCCGCGAAAGACGCGAAGAAAAAATCCCGTGCGCCCGTCAAAGCGCTGCCGGCACCGGTCTATCCGGAGATGACCGCTTCCTCGATGCTGGCCTACCGGTCTCCGTGGGAGTTTGTCGCCGAGCGGTTCCACTGTGACGAGGCGCTCTTGGCCGCGCTGAACCCCGGCGTCAGGCCGCTTCCGCCGGCGGGCACGGAATTCCAGGTTCCAAATGTGATCCCCTTTGAAATCGAGAAGGCCCTCGAGCCTCCTCTCCAGCCCGCAGCCGACCCCGCCCGGGTCGTCACCGCCGCCATCGTGGATCTCTCGCGCCTCGAGATTTACTTGAACGACCGGCTCGCGGCCATCCTGCCCGTCTCCGCGGCGAGGCCCGGATTGCGCGGCCGCGGGGCCTGGCGCATCATGGACGCGATCCCGCGCCCGCGCCTCATGACGCTCCGCGAGCCCAAGGATCCCCCCAAGCCGATGAGTTCGTTTTTCACCGGAGAAAATCCAACACCTCCCTCCGAGGTGCTGTCCACCGAGGAATATCTTCCCGCCGGCCCGAACAACCCGGTGGGCATCATCTGGATCAACCTCGCCAAGAGCGACCCTCCGGAAATCCTTCCCTTCGGGCTCCACGGGACGAGCATTCCCAGGCGGATGAATTCCCTCTCAAGCATCGGGGGATTCCGGATGCCGAACTGGGACATCGCCCGCGCGGCGCGCATGCTGCCCGCCGGGACGGCACTGCTCTGGAAGCAGAGCGCCACGCCCCCAGCCGCGCCCCAGGCC
>Ga0194063_10000899_pt1 | contig 20289 bp, 22 predicted proteins | sample SepL3720m_MetaG_FD_155459 | JGI IMG/M metagenome (GOLD analysis project Ga0194063, IMG submission 155459) | Anoxic zone freshwater microbial communities from boreal shield lake in IISD Experimental Lakes Area, Ontario, Canada - Sep2016-L373-20m | ecosystem: Environmental > Aquatic > Freshwater...
ATACGCAATAGTATGATATACATATCTACGTATGAAACTATTTTGGACTGCCAGCTACTCTGGTAAACATAAATATCAAGCGGACTACGATCTGGTCAGCCGCGCGATCGACCAAGCAGGGGACCTAGAAGTCGTTTCACCCGAAAAGGGGAATTACCAATCTCTCCTTCCTCCTAAAGTCAAAGTATCACTAGGGTCAGAGCCCACCAAACTCCACTACGAAGCCATTCGACGTGGGATCCTTTGGGCAGATGCAGTTATCATCGAGGTAAGTGAAGAAGATTTCCAGCTCGGTCACGAAGCCACGCTAGCGATTCAGTCCAAGAAGCACGTACTATGTTTGTCTACTCACAATGATTTTTCGAACAAAATAAGTAATCGCTATTTTCACGCGGCCCGTTACAACAAAATGACTATCAATCAAATCATTGAAGATTTTTTGGCTCTCGCCCAAAAAGACTTACTTTCCCAAAGGTTCAACCTTTTCCTCACTAGCAGCCAAATCCAATTTTTAAAAACCAAAGGATTGGAGTCGGGTCTCGGCGCCTCCGACTATCTCCGCTCACTTATTGATTCAGCCAAGTCATCCAAGTAGCACTCGCGACACTAGGTATAATCCTTACTCCTTTCCATTTCACTTTTTCGGGATAGGATTGTCCTGATGACAAAATTTTCTGGCGAAATGTGTCCAAATGGAATAATAAACGACAATGAGCCAGAAGAAGTAATAGTAGAAATTTTCGAGCCAGTTCCACCAGAAACTATCTGGTCAGCTAGGGTTATTTTTGATGGTGATAAAAAATCAGGTAAAAATGTTACTGTTGGAACAGAGTCTGACTGTCAATCAATAGGGGAGCTTCTTAGCCTCTTGGCATCAGAACTGCACTATATTCCAGACAAAGAAGCCAGGCAAGTGATTAGTAGCTATATTATTCACTTATATACAGTCGAGTATCTCTGACACCTCAGTTACCCCATCTTTTGTCAAAAAATGTCCCCTCGCTCCTGCGTCAACAGCTTTTGCACCTAGTCTATCGGCCATTTCGTGTGCAATAAACTTGGTTACATAAGGATCATTATCAGAGATTATTGCCACCCATTCGGGTACATTCTTTTTTATGAGAGCGTGGTTCATCATGTTTGGCCAAAAACTCTGGTGCTCTGGCGTCAAATCGTTGTAGTCCCACCCGGCGAGCAAGACACCTTGCTTAAATGCTGTCCTCTCCGCCAGTCTCAGAGTCAACACTGACCCGAGACTATGGCCGATCACCACAGTATCTTTATCCACAAAATTACTTTCTAAAATAAACTTGAGCATGGTCTCCATATCGGGGTTCTTGGTGGGCATGGTCGGGATCTCCGGGAACCAGGTATCATACCCCTTTTTCTCGAGCTCATTTTTTAGCCACGGATACCAATCACTAGTGGGGGAGCCGTACCAAGCATGTAATAATAGTACTTTTTTCATATTTTGATTATATCCAATTAATCAATTTGTACCGACTTCTTTTTCTCAGGAAGCTTAGTAAATGAATACTCCTTAAATCCTACCTCGCTCGGACAGCCTTGGGCGTATCTCACTATTTTGTTTTTTGTATCAAATACGAACCCAGAGTATGTGTAGACCTTAGCTTCGCTTGGAGTTGTGCAGATTGCCCGCTTCTCCTCACATGATTCTCTATCCGATAGGAGTTTCTCACAGTCATCTATGGTTTTAATCTTTTCTACGAGCTCACTGGCTCGCTTTAGGTGGGTTTCTGACCAAACTTTGAACTCTGGATCGTTGGTAAAGTTGATATTTAGGTCTGGCAAATTCACGAAATGGTTTGCCTTAACTGCTTGGTCTACAATTTCTTCAACTAAATATTCTTTGGCTGTCGCCTCTATCCCGTAGCACTTATCAGGATCAGCGATAAACATATTCCCACCAATCTTAGGGTTAAAAGATTTTATGATTTCTACCGCTTCCTCAGCCGTTCCAGCCTCGAGTATTAGGCGGATATATGGCTTACGAATATATGAGATTTGATCCTCACTTGTTCTCACAAATGTCGAGATAAAGGCTACTCCAGCTTCATTCATCCCACCGTAATAACCATCTTCATGGGGCACCGGGTTTTGGATGATTAGTTTGCGGTATCTATCAGTAGGGGAGTCAAATAGAGCGATCTCATCTTCGTAGCGCATCCACGACACGGGGTCTCGTGTTTTCATCAGATACCAAGTATTACCAATTCTTTTTGCCGCTTGTGTGCACATAATTCTCCTCCTCTGATATTTGCCTATCCTACCCTTCTCATGATACACTGTCAAAAGTGACGATCACTGTCGTCACAATTAGACAAAAAGGGGAGGGAAGATGGATTTATCCAAAAGATCACAACAAGTATTAGAACAATTTGGGTTGAGCGAAAACGAAGCCAAAGTTTATCGTGGAGCCTTAGAGCTCGGCGAAACATCGCCATTTGCGATCGCCAAGTTTACCGGGATCGCCCGGACCAGCGTCTACTCGGTCCTCACCGATCTCGCTCTCAAAGGCCTCGTCGAGCTAGAGTCTGCTACCGGCCTCATGAAGCAACAGACCAAGGTCAAAGCCAAAAACCCAAGCACCCTCCGCGAAATCCTCTGGGCCAAACGGGAGAGCCTGGTCAGGCAAGAGGTCGATATCCTCGAGATCTTGCCCTTCCTCAAAAAAGAATATTTACGAGATGCCACGAACGCCGATTTCCAGTTTTTCCCTGGCATGCTTGGCGCCAATCATGTCATGTTTGATTATGACGGCGTCGACCAGGATACTTTCGTTTTCGACTATCAAGTCCCTATGGATGCCACCGGTAGCAAGGAGATGAACGAAGGAGTGGACAAGGGTATTAGTCTCTGGTCCAAAGGTAAGGCTACCGAGTATAACCTCACCCCTATCAATTCATGGACCAAGCATGTCCTCAGCTACCAGGTCGAGCGCAACCCCCACTACCTCGACCGGGTCGAGTATCGGTCCCTCCCTTTCGAACTTGGCAGTCTTGCGCTCACCATCCGCATAAAGGGAGATCGCACCTGGATTGTCTCGGTCAAAAATGACGAGGTCTGGGGTCTCAAAATCCGCTCTCAAAATTTAGCAAATTCTTTAATGGGTATCCACCAAGCACTCTGGAAACTCGCCTCTCCCATCACCCGTGAGATGATCACCTCTTGGGGTCCCAATGAATACGTGCAGGCGGAGAAAGCTCATAAATAATTACCTGCACTCTCCATTGCGCGATACCTGCGCGATATATGTTATAATATAACCATGTTCAACCCAAAGTACCAGATCACAGATAATATTTTAATCTGGTTATCAGATATCGCTGAAATCAGGGGTAAAATCGCGCAAGCCAAACTCCTCCCAGTGCGCGAAACCATTCTTCGCCGCCAAGCCATCGTCAAAATGACCCACAGTAGTACAAGTATCGAAGGCAATACTCTTTCAGAGATTGAAGTTGCAAAGCTCGCTGCAAAACAATCCATCCTTATTCCTGCCAAAGACCGTCTTGAAGTAGAAAACTATTTTCTCGCTCTCGCCTACGTAGAAAAACTTGCTGAAAATACACAAATCACACTTGCCCACATTCTTTCGCTCCAGAAATTAGTCATGCATAATCTGACAGCTGAGAAAAATATTGGAGCAATACGTACAACTCCAGTTTATATAGTCAATTCGACTCCTGGATTGCCTGACAAAGTCATCTATACTCCACCTTCGGCACATGTCGTCCCCACTCTACTTGAAGATCTTCTTGCCTGGCACAATTCAAATCCACAAATCCACCCCATTATTCGCGCCGGGATCTTACATCACAGGTTTGAGTCAATTCACCCCTTCACTGATGGCAATGGTCGCACTGGGAGATTGTTAACCCTTCTTTCCTTATATCAATCTGGCTGGGACTTTCGTCATGGCCTAGTCTTGGAGGAATACTACAATCTAGATAGACGTTCATACTACTTATCTCTTCAAGATGGCGGCAAAGATTTAGATAGTTGGTTGTCATATTTTATAAAAGGGTTCTGGGTCGAAACTTTACGATTGCAAGAATCGATCAATTCACTTCTATCAGGGGCAGGATCTCTCCGTGATCGGAAATTAGATAATAGTGATTTGAAAATTATCGACTTCGTTGTCACTCTCGGAAAAATTACCAGTTCTGACACCTGTGATATTTTGAGTATCCCGCTTCGCACTGCCCAAGCTCGCCTCGCTCGTTTAGTTAAATTTCAAATTCTTCATCGTTCTGGCTCTGGTAGAGCTACTTATTACAAATTAGCCAAAGTCAAATAAACTATGGACGAGCAACTCGACATTATCAATGAGCAAAACAAAGTTGTCGGCACGATCGGCAAATCTATCGCTCACCGTGATGGCATCCTCCACCGCATCGTCATCGGTGAACTAGTCAACTCAAAAGGTGAGTATTGTTTCGTCAAACAAGCAGGTGATAGGCAAGATCCAGGGTCTTATGTCTCGCCCATAGGTGGCCATGTACAGGCGGGAGAAATGGCCGACAACGCATTAATCCGCGAATGTCAGGAGGAGTGTGGCTTCACCCCCAAAGACTTTAAGTTTATTAGTTCTACCATCTACAATCGGCAAGTGATCGGTCGTAAAGAAAATCATTAATTTTTGGTATATGGGATTCCCTTTGAAGGTAACCCAATTCTTAATCACGAGTCAGTCGGCTACAAATGGTTTTCTGTAGAAGAAATCAAACATACTTTAAAGAAAAATCCTCAAACGTTTGGTGCCGCCTGGTATCATGTCTTCAAAAACATTTTCCCCGAAATTTACCAAATTACTTAATGGTGGGCCACCTCGTCACAATCAACATCTCGTCATGTTTCCTAGGCATCTCTTTCCAGATTGCCTCAGTCACAAATGGCATAAACGGATGCAGGAGTTTGAGTCCGGTAAGGATTATGTGGCGGAGTACCGCAAGCGCTACCCCTAGATCCTCGCGTCCCTTAACCTCTTCGAGATAGATTGCGGCCACCTCGTCCCACATGAAATGGTATATCGTGTCGCCAGCTTCCGCGAAGCGGAACTTGGATAGTAGATCATCGACCGTGGTGATGGTGATATTTAGTTTCTCTATGATCGCCTTGTCGCTTTCTGTTAACCCCTCCATTTGAGAATTTAAGAATTTGAGATTTGTGATTCCCGATTTCTCTTGCATCATCAGATAGAATCGGGCCACATTCCACAGCTTATTGCCAAAGTTACGGTATCCCACAATCTTGTCTTTAGGGAAAGAAAAGTCCTTGCCCGTGGCCGTGCCAGCGATTAGTCCCATCCGGAGCGCATCGACTCCGTACTGTTCCATATACTCGTCGGGGTTGATCACGTTGCCGAGGGATTTACTCATCTTCTTCCCGTCAGCCGCCCGCACCATGCCATGGAGATAGACTTCTTCAAATGGTGGTTTGCTGGTCAGGTAGATCCCAAACATAATCATCCGCGATACCCAAAAACGGATGATCTCCCATCCAGTCTCCAGTACCGAGGTGGGATAAAATTTCTTAAAGTCTTCGGAGTCCGGGTATTTGAGCGTCACCAGCGGCCAGTGACCAGAAGAGAACCACGTATCAAAAGTATCAGTTTCTTGTAGGTATCCCTCACCCGGTTTCTCACTACTCACGATTGATTCAGCTCCAGCCGGAGCAATCAGTGTTTGCAGTCCGTCTCTGATTTCTTCAAAACTATATGTCTCAAGTAGCTCTCCTACGGTTCCCTTTATCACTTCTTTATTTTTATTTAAGAAAGTTACTTGAATATTTAGATTCCCTCCCGATTTGAGAATTTGAGAATTTGTGCTTTGAGATTTCACAAGATACCACACTGGTATCCGGATTCCCCACACTACTTGCCGGCTGATCGGCCAGTCGTGCATTTCTTCCATCCATTTGGTATAGGTCACTTTGCGCCACTCAGGGTAGATCTTCACCGCTCCACTCTCTACTGCCTCTAGCGCTGGTTTCTTTAAGGATTCTACTTTTACGAACCAGTTGGGGAGGATCATCGGTTCGATGTCGTGTCCGCCTTTGTAGCACACAGCGACCGACGCATCATATTTTTCATTTATCTTTTCGATCGCTCCCAGTGTCTGCAACTCCTCCACCACTTCCTTGCGGGCGGTAAAGACACTCTTACCACTATATTTACCAGCTTCACTTGTCATCTTGCCGTCCATCCCGATCCCTACGATCATCGGTAGTCCGTGTTTCTTGCCTGCTTCATAGTCATTCTTGTCATGGGCGGGAGTTAGTTTGACTATTCCAGTGCCAAACTCTGGGTCGACAAACGAGTCGGCGATGATCTCCATTTCTTTTCCGCTTAGTGGGTTGATTACCTTGGCACCGATTAGGTGTTTAGTTTTTGGGTTATCTGGGTGCACTGCCATGTGGGTGTCGAGCATGATCGTTTCTGGTCTTGTCGTCGCTACGACCACATATTCCTGCTGTAAGCTGTTAGCTGTAGGCTGTTTGCTAATTTTATATTTCACATAAAAAAGTTTCCCCACTCGTTCTTCATGAAGTATCTCTAGGTCGGCAAACGTGGTCCCACATTTAGGACAGTAGTTGACCATGTAATTATCACGGTACACGAGTCCTTCTTTGTGCATCTTGGCAAATGTGGCATACACTGTCGAGACTACTTGGGGATCTAGGGTAAAGGTATAGCGGCTCCAGTCAACCGAAGCTCCCATTTGCTTGATCTGTCCTTCGATCTGTGACTTGTTATTTTGTACGAATTCCCAAATATTTTGGTAAAGCGTCTCCCTATCAAACTCGAACCTAGATTTACCCTGTTTCTTGAGTTCTCGTTCATACGTTATCTGTGTTTCAAAGCCAGCGTGGTCAGTCCCAGGGATCCAGAGGGTGGGATCGCCCTTCATGCGGTGGTAGCGGATCATCAGGTCTTCTATTGCGATCATCAGCACATTACCCATGTGCATTTTGCCGGAAGCATTGGGTGGGGGCAGTACTATGGTAAACGGCTTACCCTTGGCTTTTGGGTTTGGAGCAAAGGCTCCACTTTTCTCCCACGCCTCGTAGATATCTTTTTCTACTATCTTGTGATCAAATTTAGAATCCATGTAAATATTGTACCAGACAGCAGAGGATTATTTGTTCAAATCAGTTTGTTTTTGCTTGATTTTGTCGATCGTGGAGCTGGTCATATTTGAAGTAACATCTTTTTGGTTGGCATAAATCTTGGTACTCAACTGGTCGAGAATATCGTATTCATCTTGGGTGATCGTCTTTTCATAAAGCAACAATTTGCGCTTCGTAATCCAGTCTATGACTTTATTAAATTCAGCATTGTAACAAACGCGGAATTCATCAGTATTGGCCAAGTTGCACTTCGCCTCTTCGTACAACTTAATTCCATTATTGTACAAATCGATAAACTCTTGATCTAATTCCGACAAACTATTGACGACCGAAAAAGTCCCTCCGCCACTCGTGCTTATCTGATTGAGTTGTACTTGAGCACTCTGATCAACCGCGAATCCAATGACATTTATCACTACCTTTACAGCCGAGTTTTGGAGAGTCCCAGCTTGACCGGTCGGATTCGTGGCACAGGTTTCCTCTCCATCAGACAGCAAGATTACTTCATTTTTTTGTCCTTCCTTGCCAGCAAATGCTTGTGTCGCCTGTTGTAGTGCATATCCCATCGGTGTCCAGCCAACGGGCTTTACCGTCGCTAGTAAACCGTCTATTGTAGTTGGGCTGACTTGTCCTATGGGTGATAGCACTTCGGCGCTGGCACAACTCACTGGCTTGTCTGCCGTCGAATTTGATCCTTTAAAACCGTAGATCATCAGCCCGATATTTGTGTTGCTAGAGGCTCGCGCGATATAGTTTTTTATGGCTTGCTTGGCGATATCCATCCGACCACCAGTTTGCATACTGCCAGAAGCATCAAGAATAATTAGTACATTATGAGCAACTTTTGTTGTATCGAGCGCACTCTCTCCACAATTACCTTTTGTACACCCATCTACTGCTGAGACTTTGGGATCGAACCCCAATTCTTCTTCGATAAAATCAGGGTATACATCCGAGTCTGAATCAACATAGTATTTATCTAAATTCGTTTTTACAACCTTTTGGAGGATTGTAGGGGCCTCACCTGTCGCCTTGCGATAAAAACGGCTATAAAGTGATCCAGCTACTAGTGCCAGGACTACCACTGCAAAAATTATCAGATTTCTCTTGCTCAACATCGGTTGTGAATTCTGGCTTTCGGCAATGGGAGGAAGTGGTGGAGTGGGCGCTGATGTTGGCTCTACTGGCGGAATACTATTTATGACTGGTTGAATTGGTGGGAGGCTATTTTGTGGTTCATCCATACTCATCAATATTATCATTAAAGCCAATTACATGATAAGGGCAATATAACAATCATCATGATATTATTGAATAATCGTCTATGAATTACAAAATTTCAATTAAAATTTTTGTTATAGCCATATTCATTATAATTGGTGGGTATTTTATTTCAAAGAAATATTTTTCACCTAGAGAATATATTTCACAAGGATCAGCTGGAAAAATCAATTTCCCTCAGCTCACACTCTACCATCCTGCTAGTTGGACTGTCACAGAAGACGCCAATATTCAAAAAGGTGCCGACAAAATAGTCTTCAAAAAAAGCAACTTTACCCTAACCCTAGACCAATCACTCCTAGCAGGCCCAGGAGATTGTCAGTTCAAAGATTCCCCCAAAAGCCTCGCTCCTAGTAGGGACCTAACTGGCGCAAAATATGTAGAACTAGATTCACAGTTTGGCCATTTACGATATTTCGTCATTCCCACAGATAGCGTTACTAGTAACACCACCTACGGATTTTGCCTGAGAAAAGAGGGTACTCAAAATGAATATGGGACTCCAAGCATTGGATATATTTCGATAGAAATTAATGGATCAGACAACGCTGAACTATTTCAAGAAGCGTTAACAATTATTAAAAACATTAAGCCTATTTAAGGCAGAAAAGGAAAATATATGAAAAAATTTATTGCGTTTATTATAGACATAGTTATTTCATTTGGCTTCGTAGGCTACTTCATTGCTTTACTTACCGGCCAAACCACACCGAGCGGATTTTCACTTAGTGGGATACCGGCATTAATATTGTTTATCGAAATTATCCTTTACTTCACAGTTCTGAAGAAAAAATTAGGCAAAACTCCTGGTCAAAAACTATTAAAAGTATAGCACGGCAACACTTTATTCCGAGCTATTCAACTAGGTGCACGTAATAATTATCACCTAGTTCATTTCATTAATTACGAATTCCAATAATTAACAACACAATACCGACCACAAGCTCTGCGATAGATATTATTTTTGATTTTGCGCCTCGCCATTTTATATACATTCCACTCATAGTTATGTCTTTAGACAAACCGTATAGCGGATCCAAAGCCCAGTTGTGCCTCATTTCTTTGCTTATTGCAGTCTTAATTCCATATTTTAAGGACAACACAGAAAGGGTTATAAAAATAAAACCAGACACAATGTACACTAAATGATTTTGTGTAAAAAGGTATTGGGGCAATAAATTATTCTGAGGGTAACCCATCAAAATAAAAATTATTATCAACGTAGCATCGCCCAACATTAGCCAGGTAAAATCTCGACGATATTTGGTAATTAGAGATGGGTCGCTTAAGAGTTGCTTCATATTAAATTTAGTCTTTTAAGCAAATAATAAAAGCCCAAGGGAAACACTATTACCACAAAGTACATTAGAGAAAAATTAACCTTCATCATCAAGGGGGACAAGCCATGAATGGGGGTAGGCACTTTGACCAACCTTCCCTCGATTGCTAGTTTAATAATTTTTAAACTATTAGTTACTTTTTCTCTATAGTTTTTTCCAGTCAAATATACCGTCGCGATAGAACCTTCTACATGGCTACCATTTTTGTGTTCAGGCTGGATATTGAGTATTAACAAAAATCTATCATTTAGCTCTATATAGGAAATCGGATTAGCAGTTTTTATCGACAATGTTATTTGATATTTACCTTCAGACTCCATTGATCTTTTGAGTGTATCTTGCGGAACATTCTCAATCACGGACAATTTATCTGTTGATTCAAATTCATTCAAATAACCAACTTCAGCAAAAGAGTCGACCACCAGTAGGGCGTTTTTTCGTGTTACATATATATACCCAAAATAACTTAGTTTTGACTGCTTATCATAAAGCGTAACTAAAAATTCGCGTTCGAGCGGTCCCTTGAAAAATTTCTTCGCTAAATAATATCCATGTAAGTTGTACGTTAGTAAATTGGGGTGAGGTTTTTGTATTAATCTCATAAATATATCCTTACTGCCCAGTACCCCTCAAAAACACGCTGGCCCATGGGCGATAGGTAGTGCTAAAAGTTTTCTCTTGGAGTGTCTCACCATTTCGCGTCACTTTGTACTCGAAACTTGCCTTCGCGCCAGCCGCCGCCCAGTCCACCTGCTTGGTCGTGCCTACAGGTAGCGACGGATCATCTTGGTAAATCGTCGGTAGTGGGGGAGTATTGCCCCAGACCTTGGGTTCAGACATCTCCGCTACTCTGCCGTCAGATGTTCCATAAATCTCGATCACCAAATGTAGAGCCTTGGGGTCATTTATCGTCTGGATCAAGATGTGTCCTGGTGTATCATTTTTGAATTTAAAATCTTTCGATGGCGCAATCACCGTCGCGTCCACTCCTGGCTTACTATTTAGTTCGTAGTAAGATACTCGGTATGCGTGTCCCCATCGCTCGAGGATTGGCAGTCCTGCCGACATGGCCGCGCGGAACATCGTCGTCGAAACCTGGCAGAGCCCGCCTCCGTCCCCTAGGATTGTCCGACCTCCAGAGATTATGTATGCCGGTTGATATCCTGTTTCACCAGATACCTCTCCCACCATTTTGTTAAAACTAATTTCTTCTCCAGGGGGTACGAGCGCACTATTTATCCGGGAAGATGCCAGTCCCACGTTAAATATCCTGTTCGGGATCGAGTGTTGGTAGTATGACTCGCCTCGTCCGATTCGCTCTCGTATCCCGAGCTCATTAACTTTTTCTGTCGTAACCTTGGGTGGTGTTCTAGTCACGCTAATCTCGATCTTCTCATTTACATTCTCATTATTTATAAGTTTTTCTACTGCCCGCTGTATGCTGTTTGCCGTAAGCGTTACATCTACTTCCACCCCATCTTTGCCTGGTGCAAACTCCGTCACTTTCCCGTCGACGAATTCGAACTTAGCGTCTTGGGGATCTTTGTTCAAACTTTCACGCAGTCCTTCGCTATATTCTTTTATGGCTATCGTATTTACTAACTCACTCTCACCCCTCGTCGAAAGGAAGTTCATGAGCTCTTTGGCTTTGAGAGTAATCCGTTCATCATCGAGCGTCAGCAAGATTTCTTTGCTCATCAGCTTCTCTGCTCGATTTTTTAATTCCTCGATTTTTTCTTGATTTAGTTGTCTTTTTGAGGCTGTGGTCAACACTTCGACCGGTTCTTTCTTTAAGTTGCGATAATTTTCTTCAATTTTTTGATTTAACAATTCTGTATTTATCGTCGTACCATCACTACCATTGGTGATCTTGATTTCTTTTCCAACTATTTCTATCATCGGGTCGATCAGAGGAATTTCCACCGTATCTGCAATCTCCGATATCAATGCCTCCATTTTGTCTGTCTTTCCCTCAGCCAGGACGAGAGGGTAGTTCGTTTTTTTATTTATCAGCAGGAGTAAATAATCCGCGATTTGTACTCGTCTCCCGTAGTGGTAAGCCTCGTTCAGCGTGCTATCGATTTCGACATTTACACTCTCTTTGGGTGTCTCCCATGAGTTACCATTAAATGTCAGTTTAGTTTGATACTCAGCTATCGCTTTACTCAGTTTTGGCTTAGCTTGCTCTCGGGTGAGCCCCGCTATCTCTACTTTCGCCACCGTCACACCAGGATAAAATTTACTATGCCATGTCAGTCTTGCGATGCCAACAAGTAGCATCACACCTACGATTATTCCTAGCCCAAAAAATAGTGCAATTCTCGCCACAGTAGGGGCGAGGCCTTCTCGCTCGTTGGGTTGATTTTTTATTTTCTTCATGTCTGATATCATGTTATCATGCCAAAGTTTCCCGATCCTACCAAAGAATACGGTGCCGCCCCCATGACTGGATCCATCGATGCCAGTAAATTACCCCCCTCATCTGGCCTAGAAGACGCCGTCAAAACTCCGCTATATCAAGCTCCAGAACCAACCCCAGCTCCTGAATCTTCGCTGCACATCGAGAGCGACAGCGCCCGAGAAATGGCTCCAGACGTGAAACTGTCTGGGAGCCCCTTTCGCAATCTCATCCCGATCATTATTGGCGTTGCGGCTCTCGCCATTCTAGGAACCTTGGGTTTTGTCGTCATCCCCAATTTGTTTAAAAAAACCGCCACCGTGACTACCCTCAACTATTGGGGTCTCTGGGAACCCAGCTCGGTGATGCAAGGAGTGATAGCCGATTATGAGGCCGCTAATCCAACCATCAAAATTAATTATTCTATGCAAGCTCCTAAAAACTATCGTTCACGTTTTTTGACCGCTGCCACTCAGGCCAATCCACCCGATATCGTTCGCATCCACAATACTTGGCTCCCCATGCTCAAAAAAGATTTATCTCCTGCTCCAGACACTATTTTGAAAGTCAGTGATCTCTCTTCTTATTATCCTATCGTCCAAAAAAACTTCGTCAGTAATGGCAAGATTTATGCTCTTCCTTTAGAGGTCGATGGTTTAGCTCTTTTTTACAATGAAGATATCTTCAAAGAAGCTGGCGCCACCGTACCTTCTGACTGGAATACGCTCCGCAAACTCGCCTTTGACTTGACCAAAACCAATGCCGAAACTGGGATCATCGAGCGCGCCGGAGTCGCCCTCGGTACCACCGCCAATGTCGAGCACTGGTCAGATATTTTGGGTCTCCTTATCATGCAAAATTCGGGTAACCCAGGTAAGCCTAGTGAGACGGCCGTCCAAGATGCTCTCACTTTCTATACCATTGTCTCCACCCAGGATAAGTCATGGGATGCCAGTCAGCCCAACTCAGTTTATGCTTTTGCCACAGGTACCGTTGCCATGATAATCGCTCCCTCATGGCAGGTTTCCGAAATTAAAGCCATCAATCCCAATTTAAACTTTAAAGTTGCCCCAGCTCCAGTTTTACCCTCTACCAATTATGCTTGGGCTACTTACTGGGCAGAAGCCGTGCCACTTGCTAGTAAAAATCAAACTGAAGCCTGGAAATTTATTAAATATCTTAGCACCACAGAAGTCCTTCAAAAGATGTATGCCGGGGCTAGCCAGGTTCGCGCGCTCGGCGAGCCATATCCTCTCACTAGTATGAGTAGTACTCTCGCCGCCGATCCACTCGCCGCTCCTTTTGTCACTCAGGGGCCGAATTATGTCTCTTGGTATTTGTCAGGTCGCACCTATGACGAAGGTATCAACGACGAATTTATCAAATACTACGAAGATGCCATCAACGGTATCAACGGCGGCTCGACCGTTGGCTCAATTCTCAAGACTTTAGACGCTGGGGTACAACAAGTTCTGACCAAGTACCCAGAGGCAAAATGATTTCCGCGTCGATTCTCCAAACCCTGACCTATTCTGATTATTTTGGTTTCCCCCTAACCGAGGCCGAAATCTATACTCGTCTCATCAGTCCCCAAGTGCTTGCGAAAGATAGATCCGAACTTCTTCACAAGTTCGGATCTTTAAGCGGTCTGCAGCAAGCGATCAAAAAACTAATTTCCCAAAACAAAATCGGTAAATCTGGCCAGTACTATTATTTGAAAGGTAGGTCCATGCTCGTTACTCAGCGTCGATCTCGTGAGCGCCTGTCTATCGCCAAGTTGGCTCTAGCCAAAAGCTTAGCTTTACGTCTTTCACATGTTCCCTCGGTTTTGGCCATTTATTTGACTGGTTCTCTCGCTATGCTCAACTCGGGTGGAGAATCTGATATCGATTTCATGATTATTACCAAATCCCACAGGCTCTGGACTACCCGAATCTTGCTGACTATCTATACTGAGCTACTTGGACTCCGCCGCCGGCCAAAAGATCAGCATAGCTCTGGCAAAATCTGTCTTAATTTGTATCTCACGCCGACGTCATATGTCTTGCCTCCTGCCAAACAGAGTCTATTTACGGCTTACGAACTAGTCCAGGCTGTCCCACTCTTTGACCCTCACGCCACCCGTCCTGCACTCCTGGGCGCTAACTCCTGGATCGATAAGTATCTCCCTAACTTTCCGCTCCCTGCAGCCCAAAGGTCTGATCTTGTAGGTTGTAAGTCAGATCAAAAACCTACGAGGTCAGACCTTGTAGGTATAATCGAAAAAATTTGTTACCATCTCCAACTCTGCTATATGCAGGGTAAACTCACCCAGGAGTACATTACGCCTGATTCAGCCTTTTTCCATCCAAGTAATCCCGGCGACGAAGTTCTTAAAAAGTTACAGGTATAATAGCCTTTATGTTTTACACCATCGACTCGATTACTCCCATTTGCGCTCAGCTACATACTGCGGGTCGTAAGCTAGTCTTAGCTACAGGCTTCTTCGACCTCTTTCATGCTGAGCACATCAATTTCTTACGCAAAGCGAAAGCTGTAGGGGACATTCTTATCGTTGCGGTTGAATCGGACGAACGCGCCAAATTACTCAAAGGGGAGGGGCGTCCAGTCGACGCACAGCTCAAGAGGTGTCAAAACGTCTCTCAATATGCCGATTACATCGTTGCTCTTGGAGCCGATTTCAACAATTTTGACGCCTACGACTCACTCATGTCAGCTATTCGTCCCCAAATTTATGCCGTTAGTTCAAACACTTCTCACCCGAAAAGCAAAGATTTCCTGGCAGAAAAATATGGTGGTCACTTAGAAATAGTTCACGACTGGAACCCAAGTATCTCCACCACGCAAATTATAAATTCCAAAAACAATATATAATTACTTCTGATTTACCGGAAGACTGGATTACTGGAATACCTTTATTATGTTTGAACATTACATTTATCAACCATTTTTCAATATTCTCGTTGGTCTTTATGAGCTCTTAGGGGCGATCTCTCCAGAGCTAGCCGATATGGGTATTGCCGTGATCATCTTCTCGGTTATCATCCAGATCATTCTTTTTCCTTTGCGCCTAGCAGGAGAGAGGTCTGAAGAAGAAAAGAAGAAAATTACCGACAAAATCGAGGAATCTAAGCGGATCTACTCCCACGAACCCATCAAACTTCGCGCCGAAATCAAAACCGTTATGCGCTCCAATCTCCGCTCGGTCATGGCTACGACCGCCAATCTCCTCATCGGTCTCGGTATTATCTTTATGCTCTACCGAATCTTCACGACCGGTCTCGAAGGCGCCGACTTTTATCTACTTTATGATTTCGTTCCTCGACCAGATCACATCAATCTTATGTTTCTCGGTAAATACGATCTCTCGCGAACTAATCCGACCCTCAATCTAATCCAGTCTTTCATGATTTTCCTCGTCGAGGTGCTCTCTGCTCTTCGCTCTCCTTTCCCGATCTCCCGCAAAGACAAAGCTTTGCTCCAGATAGTCCTTCCGATTGGTTCTTACATTATCTTTATGTTTCTCCCTTCCGGCAAAAAAGTTTTCATGATCACTACTTTAGTTTTCTCGGCTATCTATCAATCCATCAAACTCTTGCAAGAATGGGGCAAAAAACTTCTCGACAAATTTACTCCAAAACCACCTGTAGAAACCGGTTTGCCTCATGAGTCAGAGGCTCCATCTATCGGGGTCGAACCCGCGCATACTCACTAACAAGTGCTACAATAACTCTGTATGTTTGATAACTTAGTTGTTTCATTCTTGGCTGACGAAGTGGTGGGTGGATTTTTCATCTCTGTCCCTCCTGGTCATGTCGCCTGTGTTTATGATCGTGGGCGTGGCGTCCTCAAGCAAGTTTATGGCCCAGGTCTCCATCTAAAAATCCCTTTTTGGCAGGTAGCTAAGCTTTTTAACGCCCAAGTCCTCGAGTACACCATCCATAAAGGGTTTGATCTCAGCAACAAAGAAATCTTGGGTGATGAACCTATCAAATCTACTACCAAGGACGGGGTAGGGGTCGTCGTCGAGGGTTCGATTCTCTTCAAAATCGATAAAGCCAACGCTCCCGAGCTCTGGGAAAATATCGGCGAACATTTCGTCTCTAAAGTCATCCGCCCCTTTAGTCGCTCCAAAATCTCGGCTATTTTCTCGACCGTCGACGCCAATGTCGTCAAAAATTCTCGCGCTGAATTAGAAACCAGACTAAAAGCTGAGCTCAATTCTGAGTTCGAGAGTCGCGGACTTATCTGCGAAGGCGTCTTGCTCTCCGAAGTCTCTGTTGGCTAATTCTCAGATTATCCCTAATTTTTTCCCTACTTTTATAAAAGCGGCAATCCCTAGATCTAGATCTTCTTTGCTGTGAGCCGCCGAAGGCATGACTCTAATCCGCGCCTTGCCCATCGCCACCATCGGGAACTTGATGGGGGTAGCAAACACTTCCTCGTTAAATAGCTCGTTCGACAGTTCGATAGATTTTTGTTCATCTCCCACCATCACCGGAGTGATCGGGGTCTCTGACACTCCAATATCAAATCCAGCTTTTTTAAACTCGGCTTTTAGATAATCTCCGTTTGCCCAGAGCTTTTTCACAATCTCATCTGATTCTTCAAGTATTTCTACTACTTTTATTAGCGCCGCCGCATCAGGGATTGAGATCCCAGTTGAGAAGAGGTATTGTCTGGCCTTGGTCCGGAGGTAATCAATCACTTGCTGTTTGCCCGCTATCACTCCTCCTACCACTCCAAAAGCTTTTGAGAGGGTTCCTATCTCTAAGTCGACTTGGCCGTGGAGGCCAAAATGTTCAACAATACCTCTACCTCCCCCGAGCACTCCCTCGCCATGGGCGTCATCTACCATCGAGATAGCCTTATATTTCTTGGCTAGTTCGACTATTTTGGGTAGCGGTGCGATATCACCGTCCATCGAGAATACTCCGTCTGTCACGATCATCACTTGTTTATCCGTTTCCCCGATTTCCTTGAGCTTGGCTTCTAGGTCGACCATGTCATTATGTTTATAGATGTACTTATTTTTGATTCCCGCTAGTCGGATTGCATCGATTATCGACGCGTGATTTAGCTCATCAGAGATCACAATATCTTCTTTAGTCATGATGGTCTGGATCGCCACTAGATTTGCAATATATCCACCTTGTACAACTAGCGCGGCCTCAGCATTTTTGAATCTAGCCAGTTTGGCTTCTAGTTCGACGTGCATCTTGGTGTTACCAGATAGTGTCCGCACGGCTCCTGGTCCTACTCCGTACTTTTCGATCGCGGCTATTGCCGCCTGGCCGACGCGAGGATCACCCGCCATTCCCAGGTAATTGTTTGAGCACAAATTGAGGACTTTCTTCCCGTTGACTACTACCCAAGCTCCTTGGGGACTTTCTACGACTCTTTTAGCTGGAACTACTAGACTTGGATCTTCCCATGGTCGCATATCTACCCCCTTTATGGTGTAAGTACTATTTTTCCGCTTTGTCCAGATTTCATGACTGCCATCGCTTCTTCAAATTGCGCCAGGGGGAAGCGGTGAGTGATGATCGGGTCTAGGTTAATTTTTCCTGATTTGAGTAGCCTCGTAGTTTCTTCCCAGGTTTCCCAAATATGCCGCCCGAATACCGATAGGATTGTGAGCTCTTTATTGATGAGGTATTTACCCCAATCAATTTCGATCTTTGTTTTCGGGATCCCAAAAGCCATGAGTACTCCGCCGATCCTGACTGCATCGAATGCCCGCTCGATCGCTGGGGGGAACCCTGACATATCTATGACGATATCCACCTGATTATCATATTCTGCTGGTAGAATATCAAAAACATTATCGCACCCCATCTTCATCGCTAGATTGCGGCGGTACTCAACCGGATCTATTCCAATTACTTCACTAGCATCATTGGCCTTGGCCACAGCCGAAGCCGCCAGTCCCGTCGGTCCCATCCCAAAAATCACTACTCGCTTGCCTGTCACACTCGCCTTAGTGATGGCGTGGACGGCATTACCAAATGGCTCTTGTACCGACATCCAGTCTAGTGGGATCGCTGGATCGTTTTTCCAGCTCGTGCGGATGGGTATCGTAGCGTACTCAGCAAATCCTCCATTACGTCCTATCCCGAAAAGTTGCATATTCTCACAAATGTGTCGGCGATTGTTCTGGCACTGGAAGCATTTACCACAAAAGATATGGGTCTCCGAGGAGACGAGATCGCCGATTTTGATCTTGTCACTCTCTCCATTTATCTCAAGCACTTCTCCTAGTACCTCGTGTCCGATCACAATTGGGGGTTTAATATGATCAGCCGCCCACGGTGTCCAGTCATAGATCCCGATATCCGTCCCACAAATGGAGGCGGCTTTGACTTTGATCAGTAGTTCTCCCGGTTCAGGTGAGGGGACTGGGATCTGTTTTACCACTACCCCAGGTTCAGCTTTTTCTTTTACAACTGCTAGCATTGTTTTTTCCATATCCGCTATTGTAGCAAAAAAAAGATTATGCTAATATAGCACTCGCACACGTCGAGTGATAATTATTTATTTTTTATCTAGGAGGAGCTATGCAATTAGATCCAAAAAAACTCACCCCCATGCCTGGCTACGTTTTAGTCGAGCCACAAGAAAAACAAACTCAGTCTCCCGGAGGTATCTACCTCCCCGAAAGTTCTAGTGAGAAGCCTCAGGCCGGCAAAGTCATTGCGGTTGGCGCCTCTCTCTGGAAAAGTGCTACCCACGAAGTCAAATCACCCGTCAAAGTCGGCGACTCCGTCGTCTACAAGAAATGGGGTGGCAACGACGTCAAGATCACCGGAGTCGAGTATCAATTCCTTCAATTCGAAGACATACTAGCAGTAATTAAATAAGGAGAAATATTATGACCGCTAAACAAATCATCTACGGCGACGATGCTCGCCAAAAACTCTTAACCGGTGTCAACAAGCTTGCTTCCGCTGTCGTCACCACCCTCGGTCCTCGCGGCCGCAATGTCGCGATCGACAAGAAATGGGGAGCTCCCAACATCATCCACGATGGTGTCAGTGTCGCTAAAGAGATCGAACTCGAAGATGCTTTTGAAAATATGGGTGCCCAACTAGTCAAAGAAGCCGCTAGTAAAACCAACGACGCCGCCGGTGATGGGACCACTACCGCCACTCTCCTGGCTCAGCAACTAGTCGCCGCTGGCATGAAAAATGTCACCGCCGGTTCCAATCCTATGCTCATGAAAAAAGGTATCGATCGTGCTGTTGAAGCCGTCGTGGCCGAGCTCAAAAAAGTTAAGACCGATGTCAAAAAAGAAGATTGGGTCAAAGTAGCTACCATCAGTGCCCAAAGTGAAACGATCGGCAAAAAGATCGCCGAAGCTCTCAACCTTGTTGGCAAAGATGGTGTCGTCGAAGTCGAAGAGAGTAAAGGTTTTGAAATCGAAATCGAGCACAAAGACGGGATGGCTTTTGACAAAGGTTATATCTCTGCCTATTTCGTCACCGATTCTGAGCACATGGAGTCCGAGATGGAGAATCCCTATATCTTGGTCACAGATCAAAAAGTGACTAGCATTCAAGAGATGGTTCCTTTCCTCGAATCATTTGTCAAAGTCAGCAAAAACTTGGTCATCATCGCCGATGACGTCGAAGGCGAGGCTTTAGCCACTCTCGTCGTCAACAAGATGCGTGGCACTTTTAATGTTTTAGCTATCAAAGCCCCCGGATTTGGCGATCGTCGCAAGGCCATGCTCGAAGATATCGCTATTTTGACCGGTGCTACCGTCATTTCTAGCGATCTCGGTCGCAAGCTAGACTCCGTCACGGTCGAAGATCTAGGGAAGGCCGACAAGGTCGTCGCCAGTAAGGACGAAACCAAAATCGTCGGTGGCAAAGGTAACAAAAAATCTCTCGCGTCTCGCGTCGATCAACTTCGACACGAAGCAGACGCCAGCAAGAGCGAGTTTGACAAAGAAAAGATTGTCGAGCGCCTCGCCAAGCTCACAGGTGGTGTCGCCGTCATCAAAGTTGGTGCCGCCTCCGAAGTTGAGCTCAAAGAAGTACAGGAGCGTGTCAAAGATGCCGTCGGCGCTACCAAGGCCGCGATCGAAGAGGGGATCGTCGCCGGTGGTGGAGTTGCTCT
>Ga0194063_10000900_pt1 | contig 20286 bp, 22 predicted proteins | sample SepL3720m_MetaG_FD_155459 | JGI IMG/M metagenome (GOLD analysis project Ga0194063, IMG submission 155459) | Anoxic zone freshwater microbial communities from boreal shield lake in IISD Experimental Lakes Area, Ontario, Canada - Sep2016-L373-20m | ecosystem: Environmental > Aquatic > Freshwater...
GTTATAGATAGTGAACAAATATTTTTATTCTGTTGAAATTGTGTTATTTCACTACCTGAAAAGGGCTGACACTGATGTCGATAGTTTTACTGGTGTTGAAATAATATTCATTAACTGCTGCTGAAATTAAAATATTACGAAAGTTCGCTTGAGTGGGATGGTTAGAGATAGTAGCTTGACAGTTCCCAGCTGTTAGAGTGACTGTAAGATTCCCGGTATAATTCTGATTAATTTTAAGTTTCTGTAGGCTTTCTTCAAAGCAGGTATCAGCGACTACAATCGCCTCGGTATTATTTAATTTTGCCTTAGAGGCTTTTGCTAAATCCACACTGTTAAATACCACAATCATTCCACCGATCAGGAGAACCCCGGAAAGGGCAATTACTGTTATTAAGGAAGCACTAGCAGGTAATTTTTGCTGTTTCATTTAGTCTAAACTTAATACTAGATTAATTTGGGTTTTACGATCGCTGCGGGTCAGATGGGCGAGCTCTAATTCTACAGCAATTGCTCTGGGAATGCCTTGTAAATCATTGATTTTAGTAAGATGAAATTTGGTAACATTCATCGTATCCGGGGTAATCGGGTTAATCTGACCGTTGGCAGAAAATATTAAACGGTTATTTTCCAGGTAATATGTTTTAAATATGGTAGAAGTAGTGAGATAAATCCGTCCCTGATCAGAATCGAAAGCACTTTGTGCAGTATCGATACCAGAAGTATTGCGAAAGCTATCTTCTAAATGTTCGGTGATAAAAATCTTTTGTTTTGCCAGAGTATTGTCGGTATTAACCTTTAAATTACTTTCTTGAATCGAAAGGACAAATTGGATAATGGCAGTAAAAATAATTGCAAACAGTGCCAAATAAATAATAGTTTCTACTAATGTAATCGCTTTTAATTTTTTTTTGAAAATTTTCTTCATTGATAATCCAGACTAATGTCATAAAATATTGGTGTGCCGTAACGATTGGATGAAAGGAAAGCTTTATATTGGACATAGCGCTTATCCTGGACACTAGTTGGTAGTGTACTGCCTGCTTTATCGGTAAAAAATGTATTACCAGTATTATCTGGTCCGACAAAGATGGCACCACTTAAAGTAGCAGTATCGCTAGCCCGGATTTGTAATTTGAGATCAGTATTGGCTGGGATTAGGCTATTCCAGCTGATGGTGTATAGTTTGGGATCAGCTCGCTTTGTATCAAAGATAGATGAAGTATAAGTACCATTTTCTACATAACCATAACCATTGCCAGCTCCACCACCAGGACCACCGCGAATAATTTTGAATTCAGCATTGGGATCACCGGTAATCAAATAAGCAAAAGCATTACCCTCAGCATCATAGCTAGCATCTAGATCGTAAATACCATTATCAATTTGAAGTCCACCACAACGGGTTGGATGACGTTCATCGGAAATATTATAAACCTGATATTCTTCACCACCGGTACCGGCCAAAATGGCGACATTACCACTGGCAACTACAGCAATACCTTGCACAGTAGTACCATTAGTATCTACAGAAGCGATCACGGGGCGTGTCCCGGTTTTAGTAGCGGTATCAAAAATAAAGAATTCATTTTCAGAGCCGGATGCAGTTGTACCAAGATAGACACGATTACCATCATCACTAAGCCAGAGATCATATACCTGCTGGTTATTGACTGAAGTTTGAGAAATCACACTCATATTAGCCGGATTAGTAGCATTAATAATTGCCAGTTCATACCAGTCCCAGTCCAAAGCAGCATAAATATATTGATTTTTGACGATAACATGACTAACAGTACCAATTATCCAGCTGACAGAGACTGAGCCGAGAGCTGTTCTCGATCCAGTATAGGCATTAAGATTAAAACTTCTGACATACCGTCCTTGTGCCAGGTAACCTGTCGTGCCTTCTACATAAACACTTGAGCCATCAGTGGTACCGGAAGCATTGAAGTAGCCCACTTCGCTGTATGGCGTTTTAGAAATATCAACGATCACTACCTCTTTATTATCATCAGTAGTAGCTAAAAAAGCATAATTACCCAGGACGAAAATATCATTAACAGTATAGCCATTAAATGTCCCTTCAATCGCTATGGTAGGTGGATCGACACCGAGAATCTTTACTTTAGTTAAAGGATTACCTGTGGTACTTCCAGCGGTACCAAGATAGGCATAGCCTGGCTTGGCAAAGACGGAGCGGGGGCTGGCACTACCGGGAATATCATAAGAATTAATGGAAAGCGCTGGGTTACACCAATCTGGAAAAAAAACTGTATTTAATTCCAATTCACCATTTTGATTACTGGTAGTATGGACATCAGCAAAAGTACCATCATTAAAATCAGCTGTAGTCGTTTCAGTCCAGCGGGCGGTATTCCAATCATTAAAATATTTTTGAATTTCCAGACTATGATCTTGTTCAAGAAAATCTTTCCAGCTAGCTGTCAGGATCACTTTTCGGGTGTGTGGGTCTTCAGTGCCGCTAGTGGCCAGATTACCGGAACTATCTCGAAAGGCATGTATGACTTGAAAACTGATAGTTTGACCATTGATTACAGAAGGAGGATTGATTACTGTGGGTGCTGAGTTTGTTAATTCGATTCCCCGGACACCTTGATCTGTAAGGGCAATAAAACTTCCCCAATTATTAAATTTATAAATATCTAATAAGTTTGTGAATTTTGTCAATTCCGAGCTTGCTGTAATACGTTTTTCGGTATTCTGCATACCGCGTCGCGCATCCATTGCAAAGTAAGCAGTAGAAAGCATGGTGGTTGAAAATATTCCGATCGCCAGCAGAATTTCTACTAAACTGAAAGCTTTTAATTTTTTTGTATTTAATTTCATATTGTCGAAATCGTTATTAGACCTTCCGGATTAATATTAATACGATATTTTTTGGATTGATTGGAAATATCCAGATAGCCACTATGATCAGGTCGGAAGCTACCTTTAGCAAAATGAATTTCTGTGGCTGAGTCAGATAAATTCATTTGGGAAATTTGATTAACGGGATTGAGGATAATTGTTTCAACTGAATCAGCTGTACCGAGACTATTTCCGCTGTAAATAATAAATTTGTCTGGTGCGAGACTAATGCCATAGGATTTATCCTGATAGCTACTGTAACTATTTTGTTGCTGGACAAACAGATAAGAAAGCAGATTAGTTGCTTCCTTGTCTAATTTATTGCCTTGAATTTTGTTGATGGTGACAGGCAGTAATAAAAATGTGACACTCAAAAAAAGTCCCAAGACTACTACCATTTCTAGTAAGGTAAAGGCCTGCAATTTGCGTTTAAGCATTGATCGTACCAGTAAGCTGATAAATAGGAGCGATAATCATAACGGCAAGAAGACCAATCATTGCTCCAATAAAGATTAACATTATAGGTTCAAGTAGTGTCGCTAGATTATTACTCATTTCATCAACTTCCTCAGCATAAAATTCATATAAATAGGTTAGATTATCTTCCAGACTGCCGGTTGCTTCACCCACCTGAATCATTTTTACAAAGGTAGATGGAAAAAATTTGGGATATTTACTCATTGAAACTGTAATATTTTCACCACCACGGACGGATTCTTCAATTTTCAAAAGCATTTTTTTGTAAAGCGAATTATTGGTGCTATTGGCAGTGATTGTCAGGGCACTGACAATGGGAATACCACTTTGTAGTAGGACCATGATTGTGCGAGCGAGAGTAGCAAGAATATTTTTTTGAGTGAGATCTTTAATGATAGGAAACTTTAATGATAAATTATCTTTGAGTTCTCTACCAAATTTCGTTCTTAAAACTAACATTACAAATACAATTATTGCAACTAAACCAGCAATGAGGGAAATAGTATTTGTTCTGATGAATTTAGTAAAGTTAAGAATAAAAAGGGTAGTGGCTGGTGGATCTTCAAAAGCTTTAAATAATTCATCCATTTTAGGCAGAATGAAAAAAACTACTCCAACCATTTCTGTCATCGACATCCCAAGCACAATTAGAGGATACATCAAGGCACCTTTTACTTTTTTCTGTAATTCATAATCTTTTTTGAGGTATTCAGTCAGGAAAATAAGGTTTTTTTCTAAGGTACCGCTTTCTTCGCCAATTTTTACCATGGAAAGAACAAAATTATTAAAAATTTTACCAAATTTGGACATTGCTTCAGTGAGATTTTTGCCAGCTTGGATATCATAAAGAATGCCAGTAAAGACCTTTTTCATGACTTTTTTTTCATTGGAATCAGCAATGGACTTAATAGCATCACCAAGTGCCATACCAGATTTTAGCATGATAGCCAGATTGCGTAGTGCCAGAATAATATCAAGATGAGAAGCATTTTCCAGAAAACCTAATTTGACGATATGGTTTTTATTGGTTTTATTCTCGTGTGATAGATCGCTGATGGGCATGGTCATTATATTGTAAGGAATAAAAATTTTTATTCCTTACAATGTTTTTTACAAATAAAAATTATTTAATTCCGTTTTTTATTCTTTATAGGCAGTGACCCGCATGATTTCATCAATGGTTGTCAGGCCTTGTTCGGTTTTTTTGACGCCATCTTCCATGATTGATAACATCCCTTGTTCACGGGCGACTTTTGCAATTTTATCTACATCCCGACTCCCGGTAATAATTTCTCTGATCTCTTTTTTAATTTCTAAAACTTCAAATAATCCTACGCGACCTTGATAACCGGTTTTACCGCATAGATCACAGCCTGTTGCTTTGTAATATGTTTGATGTGGTTTAAGATAAGCACTTAAATCGCTTCGTAAAGTAGCAAGTTGTTTTAATTCGGCAGGGGAAAGTGTAAAAGCTGTTTTACATTCTGGGCATAGTCTTCTGGCAAGACGTTGAGCAATTACAATGTTTAAAGTAGTAGCAACTAGAAATGGTTCAATTCCCATATCAAAAAGCCGGGGAATAGCAGTGACAGCATCGTTGGTATGGAGAGTGGAAAGTACCATGTGGCCTGTCATCGCAGCATTAATTGCGATGCGAGCCGTTTCTTCATCACGAATTTCTCCGACCATGATGACATTAGGATCCTGGCGTAAAATCGAGCGTAATCCTGTAGCAAAAGAAAGACCAGCTTTAGAATTGATTTGAATATGATTGACTCCCGGGATGTTATACTCGACAGGATCTTCTACTGTCATCATATTAATCTCTGGTTTATTGAGAATTTTCAACATGGCATAAAGACTGGTGGTTTTACCGGATCCGGTTGGTCCGGTAGAAAGGATCATACCATAAGGCTTTTGGTAACTGCGTTGTACGATATATAAATCCCGATCAAATAAACCTAAGTCTTCTAAGGTTAATGCCTTGCCTTCACTCGAGAGGAGACGCATCACAACCTTTTCACCACGAGTAGTTGGTAAAATTGAAATACGGGTGTCCACTTTCACCGTCCCGAAAACGAAGCTAATGCGACCATCCTGGGGAGCGAAATGCTCATCAGTTCTCAATTTTGAGGAGACTTTGATTTTGAATAATAATGTCTGCCCGAGGTCTTTATTTAAAACTTTGGCATCGCGTAATAATCCGTCGATGCGGTAACGAATAATGATGTCATTTTCACGCGGTTCGATATGAATATCAGAAGTACCAAGCACTAGTGCTTCCTTCACAATATCATTGATTAATTCAGTAATCGTACTGATCGATTTTTCATCAATCGTTTTTTTTATTTTGACTTCAGAATCATCGGTTGATGAGACATGAGCAGTCTTTTGTGGGGGTGTGTCATTATCAGCCATAACTTAAGTTTACTAAAAAAAAAAGCCCTTGTCACGAGACAAAGGCTTTAATTTTGTTAAAAAATCTTTATCTTTTTACAACAATAGAAGCACCATTTTCTGCATTAGGAGCAGCAATCTGGATTCTATTACCAGTTTTGCAAATTGTGTATCCAGTAAGAGCCTGAGTACCACCTTGAGGATCAGTTGGAATTTCAACGACATAATTTATTGTAGCATCGACTAAGAGCGGTTTAAGGTCAAAGGATGCAGCTGCAGTTACTGTTGTTCCGATTGGAATTGTTGCAGGACAACTAGGAATTGCATCTTTAGGAGTTGAAGTATCCCCAGCTTCGAGTGTCAAAATAGTATTACTTTCTTGTGATAAATATTGAGTGACAGCATCAAGAATGGTATTGACATGAGCACTTCTTTTGGCATTACGGGTGTCAGCGAAGTTCTTGGCTGGGTTAAGAGCGACGATGGTGATGGTAGCGAGGATGGCAATCAAGGCTACGACGACGAGGATTTCAACGAGTGTGAAACCGGGCAGTTTTTTTTGCTTCATAGTTAAAGCGTGAAAAATAAAATTAGATATATAACTGGTTCTAGTATATTGAGAGTGAAAATTGCTGTCAAGGGGAATACGGAAAAACTGGAAGCGAATTACGAATTTTGGAAAAAGCAGTTAATTATCTTATGGCTTCAATATTTTAATGATATTCTTTTATCTTATTTTCTTGGTAATTTTAATTCCCCTAATTCCAAGAATTAGTAAAATGAATATGATTATTTTTAGAATATAATGAGCGTGTATATCAATCAAGTCTTTGGTCATTGGCGTCATTTGTTTAAATATCAGATGTGCCAAGATTCCTATCGGTAGTGTAAGGAATAACCAATTGCGTTTTGGTATACTAACCTGTAATTTTTTAAAGAGCTTTGATAATAGAGGAGAAAGTAAATATATTCCTATGAGTGCTAGTGCTGTATCAAATATTGTATAACCAGCAAAGCGAAATTGTCTGAGATATTCTATTATGTGCATTAGTAATTATTAACAAGTAATCATAATATTTATGTTATGCCTATTAAAATACCTCTGCAATATTATTTTGGAAAAATATTTTTATACAAAAAAGGGCCTGTACCAGACAAGCCCTTTTGAAAAATCATGTTTTTATCTCTTGACGATAATAGTAGTACCTTCTGCACTGGGAGCTGCAATTTGGATTCTACTACCAGTTTTACAGATAGTATATCCGCTATTATATGCTGCAGCGCCATCTCCGGCACCTGTACCTGCAGGATCAATCGGAATGGCGACAACATAATTTGAAACTAAAGCAGCACGTAAATCAAACTGAGTTGCACTAGTATCAGAACCAATTATTGCAGGAGTACCAGTAGTGCAATCAGGAAAAGTAAGGTTGATAATTCTTGCTCCATGAGTAGCTGCTTCCAGAGTAGTTACACTGTTTGCTTCTTCAGAAGTATATTGAGTGACAGCATCAAGAATGGTGTTGACATGAGCACTTCTTTTGGCATTACGGGTGTCAGCGAAATTCTTGGCTGGGTTAAGAGCGACGATGGTGATGGTAGCGAGGATGGCAATCAAGGCTACAACGACAAGGATTTCAACAAGTGTGAAACCGGGCAGTTTTTTTTGCTTCATAGTTAAAGCGTGAAAAATAAAATTAGATATATAACTGTATTTAGTATATTAAGAGGGAAAATTGCTGTCAAGGGGAATACGGAATTGAGAATTTAAAAATTAGAGAATTTTAGGCAAATTATTTCATAATTTGGATTTTCATCTTTCGGGAGTTTGTTTATAATAGTTTTATGAATACTTTAGAGCAAGAATTTCTTCTCAAACTTACCAGAGAATCTTTGGAATACTATTTTCAACAACATGATTTTATGATTATTCAAAAAGAAATGATCCCAGAATCGTTACATGAAAATCGGGCAAGTTTTGTATCTTTACTTGAACATGAAATGTTACGGGGAAGCACAGGCAGATTAGTACCAGTTTATCCGCTTTATCAGGATGTATTGCATAATGCATTTGAAGCAGCTTTTCATGATTATCGTTTCGAACGTTTGAATCGGGAGGAGTTGGATGGTGTGCAAATTGAGATTTCGATTCTTTCGGCAATGCAGCCTTTGCAAATTGCTAATCCCGCTGAATTAGTAAATTTTTTACAGTTAAATAAACCTGGACTTTTCATTAAAGCGGGCTTTAATTCTGCTAATTTTTTACCACAAATCTGGGAGCAAATTTCTGATCCGGAAGAATTTCTCACTGAATTATGCATTCAGGCTGGATTGGCTGGATATCATTGGAAGAACAAAAAGTTGGAAATTGATACATATACTGTAGAAAGGATTATGGAAGAAAGATGAGGTAAAACGGTGTTCGGTAATCGGTAAATAAGTATCATGTATCAGGTATAATGTATCAAGTAGGAAAGAGAAATTCTTAAAGTGTAGTTGAATTAAAGTTTACCTCAAGTAATACAATATGTATCTAATACTTGATACGTGATACATAATACATGATACTTTTTTTTTATTTTTTATTTTTTTATTATGATTAAGATTGGTGCAGTAGTTCCTGATTTTACTTTGGAGTCATTTCAAAATGAAAAATTTGGTAAGTTTAAATTGGCAGACATGAAAGGTAAGTGGCTAGTATTATTATTTTATCCAGCTGATTTTACTTTTGTTTGTCCTACAGAATTGGAGGAGGCAGCAGAATTTTATCCGGAATTTCAAAAATTAAATGCAGAAATTGCTTCTGTCAGTACTGATACGGCATTTGTGCACAAAGCCTGGCATGATAGTTCTAAAGCGATTGCCAAAATTAAATATCCAATGTTAGCAGATCCGACTGGTAATCTATGCCGTGAATTTGGTACATACATTGATGAGGAAGGTCTTTCATTACGTGGTTCGTTTATTATTGATCCGGATCAGAAACTGGTAGCAATGGATGTGCATAATAATAGCATTGGTCGTAGTACTCCGGAAATTTTACGTAAATTACAGGCAGCTGATTTCGTTCGTCAGAATAATGGTGCTTTAGTTTGTCCAGCTAGTTGGAAGCCTGGTGCTAAGACTTTAAAACCGGGAATTGATTTGGTAGGAAAGATTTAAAGCGGGTAGGAGAAGATAGTTAGGAATCTATGAATCTATGAATTTAAGAAGCTGGGGGAGCGAAGTTTTAACAATCGAATCTCGAATGTTAATGTAGACTGTAGTCGGTAGACAGTAGACTGAAAGCTGGAATAATTATGTGAATTGGAATTTGTAAATTGATATTGATAATTTTCCTACCAGCTACCAGCTACAAGCTACTGTTATTCTTCCAATCATCGCTCACCGATTACCGACTCTTTTTATACTCCAGGTGTAGGTGAAATGGTTAAGCTTGGGCTTGTCTGAATATTTAGATTTGGAGTTGTAGTTGGGACACTAATCGGATTATTGCTGATAGAAAATAAAATTCGGTCAAGATCTGTAATGATTGCTTCATTATCGACTTTTTCCGGTGTAGTATATTTGATAAGTCCAAAAGGTCGTACAAAAGTAGAGAAATTTTCATTCGCCTGCATCTGTTGACAAACTGTGTATCCTACTTGATTTTTATCGTTTGTAGCGGTACGACGATATACCAGACCATTTTTAACAATTTCTATGAAAGTATTAAATTTAATAATCTCATAATTTTGTGGGATAGAAGTGCTATTAGTATCTCCATATTCACAAGCTTGCTCGCTGCTCTCACATGGAGAGGAAATCTTTATCGCGTAGCCAGAAGTATTACTGACAGTGATATCAAAAGCTGTACAGCCTGAGACAGGTGGAGTCTTGATTAGATCTACTTTCCAGCCTTGAGGATATTGTAGACCTAAGCCAAGTTCAGAATTGACATATGTTTGCCATGTAGTGTAATCAAATTCTTCAGCCTGAGTTGATTGATTGGTATCTGTAGGCAGATCTAGGCTGGCATGTTGGCTTTGATAGTTGGCATACCACATGTGAGTTAAGAATCCAACAAAGAAAAAAACAACAGCAGTAATAATCCATATGAAAATTGTCATTAGCAAACTGGTTTTGTGTGGATTGCTAGATTTGGGTGTGATATCTAAAGGTGGGAGGACATTGGCAATTTGTTCCAGTACATTGGTTTGTGCTGGAGGGATATTTGGTGCTGAGACTGATCCACCCGTATTAACTCTCGTAGAGCCATTTATAGCTTGTGGCTGTGTTTGAACAAGTGGAGGTGGAGATTGAAAAGGACTAACTTGTGGCTGATAGCCGATATTGGCTGGAGAAAAGTTGTTTGGTTGTTGCATAAATGGGACAGATTAAACTAGATTAAATAAATAATGTCATAAAAAGCCGGCAAGTACAAGGGCAGAAAAAAATAATTTATTTTAGCAGTTGAATACTTAAAATTATGCAATTTGATTTTTATTCCATAATAGTGTTAAATTATTGCTTCAGACGAAAAGAAGTAGCAAGTAGCAAGTATCATGTATAGAAAATATCTGGTAGCTGGTATCTAGTATCTAGTAAAAAAATTATGAATTATGAATAATAATTAGAAATTTGTAATTTTCTTTTCTCATAATTCTTTTAGATTTCTAGATTCTATAAATTCTTTCTTTTTATGCCAAAGGCTTACTAGCTTATGGCTGGATCTTTTATCTTTTATCTTTTATATCATGGCCAACCTTCCAATTAAACCTCAAAAAACAATGCCGAATTTAGTTCACATCGTCGATCCATATGCAGATGTTGAAGCAAAAGTATTAAATGTAATTGTTGAAATTAATTCACATACTTTAAATAAATATGAGTTGATTACTGAGACTGGTCATCTGAAATTGGATCGAGTAGGCTATGCTCCTTTGGTTTATCCTTTTGCGTATGGTGCTATACCGCAAACCTGGGATCAGGATAATGATCCTTTGGATGTAGAGATAGTGAATGTTATGGAGCCAATTGCAGCTGGAGCACTGGTAGAAGCTCGTATTATCGGTATTATGAAATTTGAAGATGGTGGTGAAATCGATGATAAAGTGATTGCAGTTTTGGCTGCTGATAAAAGACAGGATCATATTCAGTCTTTTACAGATTTAGGTGAACATTTTCAAAAAGAAACTACTTACTATTGGGAGCATTACAAAGACTTGAAGAAACCTGGAACTTGCAAAACTCTTGGTTTTTTCGATGCTAATGAAGCAGTGAAAATTATCGCTGAATGTGTAGAACGTTATAAAATCGACTATTTGCCGAAGTTTGAATAGAAAAGTAGCAAGTAGCAAGTATCAAGTAAAAAATTTCTAGTAGCTGGTATCTAGTATCTAGTAGACAAGGAGATTCGAGTTTCGATCCTGAACTTGTTTCAGGACGCAATTCGATTCTTAGATTCCTAACTTTTACCTTTTAGCTTTTTTCCAGCCTACAGTCTACTACCTACAGACTACATTTTATACTTTTTCTCCAGCTACCAGCTACGATTTCCTCTGGTGATTCCGTTTGGACTGCTCTATAATAGATTTCATGCCAATAAATAATTTTTATAAAATATTAGGCCTACATCCACAGGCTACTGAAGCAGAAATTAAATCTGCATTTCGTGCTCTCGCGAAAAAATTTCATCCTGATAAAGTAAAGGGAAGTTCACAAGATCAAAGATTTTCTGAGATTGTAAATGCCTATAAAGTTTTATCCAATAAAAGCCGGAGATTTCGTTATGATGCAGAGCGAAGATTGGCTGAACGTGATAAAATGGATGTTTTTGTGTCACAAGTGAAGAAGCCTGAAAAGAAAGCAAGAAGGTCAGTAAATATCAATCCGAATTTGAAGATGAATGAAAATCATGCAAAAGTAAACAGTATTTTTATTATTGGTCTTTATGTTGTTTTACTGATTATTATTATTATGCTGCTGCGATGAAAAAGCTGATTCGAAAAATTTCTCCCAAAAACTGGGTAATTATCGGAGTGATTTGTGGAATTTTAGTTTTGAATATGTTTAAAATTAGATTCAATTTTGATTTCATTGTATTGACTATGTTACTAGCAGCATATGTCACTGGTTCTTCTAAAAGATTTATTAAAGATTGGTTTTTGCCGATTTTACTTTTTTATTTTTATCAGGCATTTCGTGGATCAGCTTATACTATTAGCAATAAACTTTGGCAGGCAGAGCCAATAGTGCAGCCTCTAATTACCTGGGAGCGGAATTTATTTTTCTTTTTGAATGATATTCCGACAGTAATATTACAACAGACATTACGCCCGGATCTAAGTATTGTACCTTGGTATGATTATGTTTTGATGCTCTTTTATACTTTGTTTTTTTGGTACTGGATAGGTGCTGGATTTATGATCTGGAAGAAAAATCGACAGTTATTTTTCAAATACATGTATGGTTTGGTAGGATTTTCAATTTTTGATACAATTTTATATTTATTTTTTCCGACTGCACCGCCCTGGTATGCAGCGCAGCAAGGCCTGATTACTTTTGTTCCGCGACTCTTTTGGACTACTTCCTACTTCAAAACAAGCGGTATGAGTATTATTTCCGGTTACGGTGATAATAAGTTTGCAGCTTTTCCATCCCATCATGCTGCCTGGCCATTTTTTGCGAGTTTATTTCTTTATAAAGCTTTTGGTAAAAAAGCTTTGCCACTTATGATCGTGCCCATAATGATTATGTTTGCTACCTGGTACGGTGCTGAGCATTATATTATTGACTCGATCGCCGGCATTTTGGTAGCCTGGGTGACCTACTGGTTTTTGAATAGTAAGTATTTTGATCTGGTATGGCAGAAATGGAAAGTAGCAAGTAGCAAGTAGAAAAATGGTAAGGTGCAAACATGTTTGCACCTCGCGAAGCTCGTAAAAATCAAGAAATTGAAAATTCTGAATTAGCACTAAATGCTAATTAAAATAATTCCGATTGCTGTTCCTCCAATAGCAATCCATTTGTATAGGGGAATTTTTTCTTTGAGAAAGATTACAGCTAGGATTACGGTAATTAAAGCAACTGAGTTGCCGAGTGGAGCTACAATTATAGGATTACCTTTGATCAGACCATAGTTTACGCTAAGTAGGGCAATAATATCCAGAATTCCGATAAAAATCAGTGGGAGTAATTTTTTAGGTGAATGCTGTTTTAATTTGAGTGGAAATTGGAAAAATTTGAAAATAATTACAGCGAAAGCGATTGCACTGGCTTTAATAATTAGATTGATGAAAAGCCAATCAAATCTTGCAGTGAGATATATAGTAATTGGCCAGGTAAGACAACCAAAAATGATTGAAGCTAAGAGTACTTCTTTGAGCCCTTTAACTAATTTAAAGTTCATGTTTTGAAGGTCTTTGATGTCAATGATAATTATAATTGTTGCAATTGCCACAAGTGCTACACCGCAATATTGATGAAAACTTAGACGGCTGCCAAAGAAGAAATAGGAAATGATCGCAGTAAATACTGAATTGATAGCAATTATTGATGATACACTTGATAAGTTGCCAATTTCAAAGGCCCGATAATAAAATAAATATCCAATTAGATAAAGAAAACCAACAAGGATAGCTAATATAAAAGCTAGAATCGTCAGCTTAAAAGTGATTCCAAAGCTTAAGCAACAAAGAAATATTATCAAGAGACTCACTAGCTGAGAATAGAAAAAAGTTTTTCGATAGCCGATGTCCTTGGTAACTTTATTGGCAAAAAATCAGCCACACCCCAGCCAAACATACCGCTAAGACCAGATAAGATGCTGAAAAGTATTGTGTTCATGATTTAAAAAGTATCAAGTATCAAGTATAAAGTAGACTAAAACGTTCGTAGTGTCCAAAAATCTTTGGACAGTTAGCAATTGAAATGAAAATATTAATAAATTAATAGATTAACGGGTTAACAAATTAATCCTGAAATATGTTCAGGAAAAAAGATTAAAAAAGCAGTAAGTAGTTGAAGTTGAGATTCGATCCTGAACTTATTTCAGGACGAGCTTCGCTTTATTGATTCCTAGATTCTTAAATTCATATCTTTTTAAGCCAAAGGCTTACCAGCTTATGGCTGGAGCTATTATCTAATAACTTCTAACTTTTTACTATTTTCTTCAAATTTCAATTTGCAAATTCCAAATTGCATTAATCTTCTACCTACTTCTTTCTAAATACTCCATTCAGCCAGTTATGACTTCTGGTGATATTGTCGACTCGGATCATTTCTAGACCTACTTGAGCAGTACGTTCGATCAATTCTTCTTTGGTAAAAAGATGAAAGAAATTACGTACGGTTTTGTAATAATGGCTATCTTCTTCATAAATTTCACCTTCGCCTTCGCGGACGATGATATAGAAAATACCACCTTCGACAAGAGCAGCAGCGATTTTAGGGAAAACGATTTTTAGCGCCTCATCATTTAAGTGATGCAATGAATTTCTTGCCCAGATGCCTTTGTAGGTATTAGTTTCTAGTTCATGAGTGACGATGTCGGCCAAAACGATATCGAGATCAGGATTCTCATATTTGGCGATTTCATAAAATTTTTTCGAAATCTCCACTCCTTTGACAGTGTATTTTTGAGCAAGATATCTGGTGTCAAATCCGGCACCACAACCAATGTCTAAGACATGAGCTGGGGGGTTTACTAGTTTCATAAATTCATCCAGCTGATCCTGGGCAATCAATTTGCCTGCATGCTCGTCATGATATGACTGGGCAATAGAGTTATATGCTTTGATGACAGCACCGCGGTGATTGCCGGAGATCAAGAATGCTGCTTCATCACCTTCAACTTGTTTATCTTTACAATGTTGGATTTTTTGTTCGTGCTCCTCAATAATTCGTAGAATGTCTTCCGGGGCATTAGCCTGATACAAGACACCTAATTCCATTTCATCAATTAACATATCTTTCTGAAAAGCAGTAATAATATCATCCCAGAATTCGCCAAAAAGAATCACTGGCTTATGACAGCCATAGTAGAGCTTGGCAAGTGCCCAGACCATACCAAACTCGGAAATTGTACCAGTTCCACCTTTGCAGACAACATAAGCATCTCCTTTTTCTATTAAACCTAAAGTCCGCATCATATAGTTGGAGCAAGTTTCTGATTCATCAGTAACATTTGCTAAATTTTTACCTTCGAAAATTGAAGCTAATTTCGGTTGCCAATAAATGGCAACAGTATGCCCGCCTACAGATTCAGCGCCATCGGTCGCTGCTTTCATGATACCCGGTCCACCGCCATCGACGATGGTAAAACCATTTTCAGCAAGTAACTTTGCTGCATTCCAGACTGATTGATAAATTGGGTTATCGCTAACAATTGCCGAATCACCGAAAAAAGTAATGTTATTTATCAGCTTTCCTGTAGTACTTTGATCATCTTTACTACCTTCAGGTTTGAGTGGAAGAATGATATTTATCGGCATAAATTGCAATTATAAAATGTTAATTTATTTATTATAGCAGAAAGATGGAAACGGTGAGTGGTGAACGGAAATCGGAAATTAAAAAATCACATATTTATTATTTAACACAAGATACTAGCTACTAGCTACTATTTACAAGGGTGTGCCGATCATTTGGGTTTGGACGATAATCGGGTGGGGGCGGTGTAAATGTTTGAGTTTTAAGTTGCGAAGATTTAAATGTCGACGGGCAGCTGGAATTACTGAGATTATTGAAATGATGCAGATAATAAGGGCAATACTGGCGAAAATGATGATAAAAAGGTTTGTTTGATAAAGATTAAAAAAATTCAATGAAAGAATCGGGGTATGGTCTCTGCCAGCATTTACTTCTTCAATGGCTTGAAGGCGTAGCGTAGCCATTTTGCGTTCAAGCAAAGGATTATTTTTGCCTGCTTGATCTAGTATTTTAATTGATTTGGAAAAATAACCTTTTTTATAGGCAGTGACAGCATCTTTTAAAAGTGAATTCATAATTGTAGATGATGTTGAAATGCCATTTTTTTCAAGCATAGCAACAATATCTGCATTGGTAATGGCCGCATTAGAGTCATTTCCCAGCTGAGTATTTTGTATAGTGGTAGCAATTCCCAGTAAATTTCCGGAATCATCAATTAAAGGGCTTCCGTTAACAATATTGGGATTTTCACTATTCCAAAGTATTAAATCATAAGTAGCAGCAGGATTTTTTTCAATAGTTTTAATTGTGCCGGAAATTAGGTTGGCTGAGGTTTGAATTGTGATTTCTTCAGAACTGTCATAGTTAATAGCTGTAATCAGGCTTGCATTTTCAGTGATATTTGCTTGTTCAATTGGTATGGGAATAAACGCATAATTATCAATATTATCGCTGAGTGGCTTAAGCAGAGCCAAATCTGCGCTTTGATAATAACGTTTATCATCTGCTTCGCTGCCTAGTTGTAATTCATAAGATGATCCAATTTTATTTGCAGCTACCAGTTGAAACGGGAGTTGAGCTTCAGGATTTTGTAAAGATAAATCGGTTTGATCAATCTGAAAAATGGCGTTATTTTGAACAAATGTATTCGATTGAAGATTTGATATTGTAATTTGTCCTTTGGTGAAGCCATTAATTATATATGTAATAGCCAGGTCTCTGGTGAGGCGGTTGAATTCAATGCTGCTTAAATTTTCGAATTTTGCGGAATTGCCAAATTGATTACGGAGTTGTTTGATAGAAAGTTCTGTCAGATAATCTTGCAAATTGTTTTGATCAAATCCGGAATAAATACTATCGATAATTAAATCTAATTCATTTGGTGCACTTAATTGCGCATTGGTAAGTAAATAGCCATTATTATTAATAAAAAATCCATTTCCCCAAGAGACACTACAAAGCTTATAAATGTCTGGATTATTTTCAATGGCTAAATCAAAGCAATGCCTGCTGTAAAGCTCTACTACTGAAGCATTTGGGATGACAAGCTGGGGAACGATCTGAAAAGTATTTTGGGAAGTAGTTGCTAAATCCTGCGGTTGAATATTTTGTTTGATTTCTGATAACAGTTGCAGTAAAGGCGCTGATCCATCTTTTTGAAAAATGCTGTTAATTTCAATTATTGCGGATTTATCTGAATTTATCCCTAAATAAATTCTTAAATATGTGAAATTGATACTATCGTAAAGTTCAGTAAAAATAAATTTTCGTTCAGCAATAGTTGCTTCAGCACTTGGAATTTTTATTTTATAAAATTTATTATTGGCAACTTGTAAATCGGTAGCCTCTGTTAATTTTTGATTGAGAGTAGTTTCTGAAAATTCATCTGAAATTGGTTGAGAACTAATATTGAATGTTTGTTTTTTATTACTTAAATAAGTATTTGCCTTATTTAATAAATAGTTATTTTGACTGGATTGCTTTAATTGCCAAACGTTTGGATCATAACTGATACTTAAATCAGTAAAATTAATCATTTTTAATGTCCCAGTAAGCCCACTCTCTGGAAGCTTAGCAAGGGAATTACTAATTGAAATAAACGTATCAATATCTTGCTCGAAATGTGAATAGCCATTATTAAATGTTATTTCCAGTTGAAAAAATGTTTGGTCAATTTTTTTGAACATTAGGACTTTTTTCATTGGTTGTTCATACCCGGGCACAAAACTGATTTTATTAATATAGCTAAATTCATATATTGGCAGGCTATCAGTACTTTTGGTGCTCTGGAGATATTCTACATTGCTCCAGATTGTCTGAAAATTGTCGCGATAAGTGGGCAAGATCGAACCAAGATCACTGGAGTTAATTTTCTGTAAGCTGGCATAGACATTTGTATTATGTAGAGCATTGAAAGTAACTACTTGATCCTGATATTCAATTTGAAATCCGGCAGTTTGGGGTACCTGAAATATTACTCCCAGATCAGGTGCAAGGTAATTAATAGTTTGGATATCGTTTCCAGTTTCCGGTAATTGAATAGGGTTTGTCTCCTCCGGTGCTGCCGGTGTCCTCCAGAAGATTACACTTGATACAAGTAACATAATGGATACAATGGCAGTAGTGGAGCTCGCTTTGATGACCATTTTCATTTTGCTGCTTTCGGAAATCTCTCGCAACAGCGAATGTACCATGGATATTGGCTTTACCACTTGTGGTAGTTTTAAAGGGAAAACCTTTTTAGTGTTATCGATCATATAAAAATTCACATTGCTGAAATTTAATTGTAAAGAGAAATAGGGAGGAATTCAATATGTAAAAAAAGTCACCGCTTACCGTTTTTAATACAAATAAATCAGGGTGAAGCAGATAATTATCAAGCCATAGAAGGCATTGCGAAGGCCAGAGAGTTGATAAAGAATATAGATTGAATTATTGGAGAGATTTTTTAAAGAAGTACCAGGGCGATAACTTTTGGGTCCAAATTGTTGTAATAACCAGTAAATCATTTCACCAAAACCGCGTAGTGAGAGAAATATGCCCCATTCCAGAATGGCAAAGCGCCAGGAAAGAATTGCTGTTAGCAGCATTAAACCAATTAAAGGCAGAATCACTGGTGCATCGCCCTTGACATAAATATGAAAGAATCGTAAAAATTTACCCGGTTCGCTATAAAACCAGCTATCTTCAGTCTCCCGTGAAGGGCGAAGTAATTGCTTGCAATTTTTCCATAAATTCTTCATTTTGTTAGAGATAATTTTTGAGTTCAGATAAAGATTTGATTTGTACTTTAGCTTCATGAATAATGTCTGAATTATCGGCAGTGGCAATCGCAAAAGTGTAGGGTAGGGCTTTGAAAATTGCAACATCATTATGACCATCACCGACAAAAGCAATTTCCTCTTTACTGAGATTTTTTTCCTGGAGAAATTTTTCCAAACGTTTGATCTTCCAGTTATTCCAGTCTTTGCTGTAGTGAAAAGTTATCATTTCATTTTTTTCATTCCAGTCAGTCGTGACATCGACAAAAATTTCAGTAATTCCGAGTTCTTGAGCTTTGCTCTGGGCATAGAGATCGAGACTGCTGGTGGCGAGGCCGAGAGTATACTTTTTAGCGAGATACTGGCAAATTTCCACGGCATCTGGGCGGAAGGGAATCATTTTGGAAATTTCCTGCAATTTTGCTTTAGTCACCGGACCATTTGTTGTAAATAATTTCATGATCTCGACTGTCGCATCAGCGGTATTGTATTTCCCGGCAATGTAATCATGAAAAATTTCCAGATGTTTCTCTGGATCACCACCAAGCAGTTCAGTAATCTGCTCCCACGAGGGCCTTGGTGTCAGCGTCCCGTCCAGATCGAAGAAGACGTATTTGAGTTGTTGTGAGATAGTCATTTATAAATGTGATTGAATTGTTAAATTATATAATGAAAAAAAATAATACCCAAGATTAAATCTAAATTTATTCTGGTAAGATGCAAAAATTTATATTTCATTACAATTATCCGATCACCGTTTTGTTTTCCAAATTGCAATTTGCAAATTTCAAATTGCATTTCTTTTTCATGCTATAATTCCTCATATTCACACAACTTTTATGAAACGCTTCTTTGTCACTGAAAAAAATGTCTCTGGTAGTTATTTTGTTTTCAATGAGGCAAAGACAATTCGTTATATTCGTAATGTTTTACGTCTTCATGTCGGCGATCAGATTGAATTATTTGATGGTAAGGGCAATATTCATTTGGCAGAATTAAAAAAAGTAATGAAATTGGAAGTCAATGGTAAAATTGTTTCCAGTAAAATTGAAAAGGCGAATCAAGACGTGAAATTTATTCTGGCTCAAGCTTTGCCACGAGCTGGGAAACTTGATGAGATTATCCGGATGAATACAGAAGTGGGTGTAGAGCAATTTATTATTTTTGAATCAGATTTTTCAATAGCTAAGGCGGATCGTTATTCTCCAGATAAAATGGAGCGTCTGGAAAGAGTAGCCATCGAAGCCAGTAAACAAAGTGAACGGAGTAATGTGCCGGAAATTATTGGTCCGACTCATTTTTCTGAAGTTTTGGAAAAATCAGCTGATTGGAAAATTTTATTACATTCCCGTGCTGATGAAACAGTTGATTTAAAAACGCTTTTACCAAAAATTGAGCGGGATTCACAAACTGTTTTAGTTTTGATCGGTCCGGAAGGTGGCTTTTCTCCAGAAGAATTACGTCAGGCCCAAAAAAGCTGGATTTACAATTGCTCTCTCAATCTTCCGATTCTACGCACAGAAACAGCCGGGGTAGTGGTGAGTGGGCTGCTGCTTGCGTAATTTTTTATTTATTTCAGATGATGGGACAAGAAGATCTAAGTACTCTACCATTAAAGATGCTCTTCGCTATAGCATCGGAAAAAAGATTAAAGCTTCCAGAATTAGTTCCAAATTTAAATCCCCAGGTAGAATATTTACATGTTGCAACGCAGATTGCTAGTGAATTTTCAGGTTTACAAAATCAAGGAACACAAATAGGAGACAAAGAAGAGGGGATAATGGTAATTTCGCGTTGCTAATTTCGCTGAAAAGGTAATAGTGATGTACAATTACAAAGATTAAGGATTAAATAACTTCTATAATGATAAAAA
>Ga0194063_10000901_pt1 | contig 20280 bp, 17 predicted proteins | sample SepL3720m_MetaG_FD_155459 | JGI IMG/M metagenome (GOLD analysis project Ga0194063, IMG submission 155459) | Anoxic zone freshwater microbial communities from boreal shield lake in IISD Experimental Lakes Area, Ontario, Canada - Sep2016-L373-20m | ecosystem: Environmental > Aquatic > Freshwater...
TTCGGCCTGCACGCCCAGCACTGCGCGTGCCTGCGGGCTCAGGGGGATCCACTTGGCACTGCGCGGGTAGACGCCACCGCCCTCGGAGATGAGGCTCTTGTCGTAGTCGTCCCAGCTCGAGCGCGGCAGATTGAACAGCCGCTGGCGCTCGGCAAAGGAGCGCGCGGTGTCGGGGCTGGGGTCGATGAAGATATGGCGGTGGTCAAACGCCACCACCAGACGAATGTGTTCGGACAGCAGCATGCCGTTGCCAAACACATCGCCCGACATGTCGCCGATGCCCGCCACCGTGAAGGGCGAGCTCTGGGTGTTGTGGTTTACGGTGCGGAAATGGCGCTTCACTGCTTCCCAGGCGCCGCGCGCGGTGATGCCCATCTTCTTGTGGTCATAGCCCACTGAGCCGCCCGACGCGAAGGCGTCACCCAGCCAGAAGCCGTAGTCGGCGGACACGCCATTGGCAATATCGGAGAAGGTGGCGGTGCCCTTGTCGGCTGCTACCACCAGGTAGGGGTCGTCGCCGTCGTGCCGCACCACATTCACAGGCGGTACCACTGCCGCCTTGACGATGTTGTCGGTGAGGTCCAACATGCCGGAGATCAGGTATTTGTAGCAGGCAATGCCTTCGGCCATCCAAGCTTCGCGTGCCGACACCGGTGGCGAGTTTTTGGGGAAGAAGCCGCCTTTGGAGCCGACGGGAACAATGACCGTGTTCTTGACCTGCTGGGCTTTGACCAGGCCCAATATCTCGGTACGAAAGTCTTCACGCCGATCAGACCAGCGCATGCCACCACGGGCTACGCGCCCCATCCGCAAATGCACGCCTTCCATGCGCGGCGAGTAAACCCAGATTTCATATAACGGCTTGGGTTCGGGCACGCCCGGAATCTCGCGCGGATTGAACTTAAAGCTGATGTAGGGCTTGGGTTGGCCCTGCGCGGTGCGCTGCCAGGCATTGGTGCGCAAAGTTGCCTGAATGGTGGCAACGAACTGGCGCAGGATGCGGTCTTCTTCCAGACTTTCGACACGGCGCAATTCGGTATCGATGGTTTGCAACAGCTGCTTCTGGCCGGCGTCGCGATCACCGGCATAGGTGGGGTCGAACCGTGCCACAAACAGGCTGGCGAGCAGCTCCGTGATGCCCGGATGGTTGTGCAGGGTCGATTCGATGTAGCTCTGGCTGAAGGCAAAGCCCAATTGCTTGAAGTAGCGGGTGTAGGCGCGCAGCACCATGATGGCACGCGCGTCCAGCGCGGTGTTGAGCACCAGTTTGTTGAGGTTGTCGCTCTCCACTTCACCGCGCCACGCCTGCGTGAACAACTCCTCAAAGCGTGCTTTGATGGTGGCCAGATCGGCGTCTTTGGAGAGTTGCAGACCCAGATCGTGGATCCACAGCGGGGCGCCTTCCTGGTCGCTGCCGATGTCGTAGGGGTGTTCGTCGAGCACGCGGGCGCCCATGCGTTCGAGCACCGGCAACGAGTCCGATAGCGCCACCTTGGCCGTGTTGTACATCTTGAAACGCAGGATGCCGCTCTCTGCGTTCAATGGTCGGTACAGCTTGACCGCCAATGGCACCGCGGTCGACAGGCTGGCCAGGATATCGGCATCCTCCGCGGCGACGGCGGGGGCGAAGTCCTCCTTGTAGCCGGTCGGAAAAGCCTGGGCAAAGCGGTGCGCGAGTGCCAGCCCCGGGCCTTCGCCGTGGGCGCGCAGCATCTCGGCGGTGCAATCGTCCTGCCAGCGTTGGGTGAGGCGCGTGATACGGGCTTCCAGGGCGGTCAGGTTGACATTGCTGGGCGCCGCTGCGCGGGCGCGCACCAGGTAATGGATGCGAGCCTGTGGGCTGTCAGTCAGCATCGGCGTGAATTCAATCGACTGGCCGTCCAGGGCCGCCATCAGCTCGTTGCCTATTCGGATGCGCAGCTCGGTATTAAAGCGGTCGCGCGGTACAAAAACGAGCGCCGAAGTGAATCTGCCAAACGGATCGCGACGCACAAACAAACGGGTGCGTTGGCGCTCTTGCAGGCGCAGGATGCCAATGGCGTGCTCGGTCAACGTGGTGGTGTCGATTTGAAACAGTTCATCGCGCGGATAGGCGTCCAGGATCGACTGCAAGGACTTGGCGGCATGGCTGTCGGGCACCACCCCGGCGGCGTGCATGACGGCTGCCACGCGGCTGCGCACCTGGGGTATGTCGGTGACCGGAGCCAGGTAGGCGGTCGCGGTATACAGGCCCAGGAAGCGCGCTTCACCAACCACTTTGCCGGCTTCATCAAACCGCTTGACGGCGATGTAATCGAGCCAGGCCGGGCGATGGACGGTGGCGCGGGTCATCGCTTTGGTGACCAGCACCAACTCGTCGGATTCCAGCAGCGCCACGGCTTCTGGCGGCAGGCGCGTCTCCGCCGTTTGCACGGTGCCCCGCAGAATGCCTAATCCAGTCTCGGGTCGGGCCACAAGAGAAACCGCGTCGCCGTCGCGCACCACATCGTAATCTCGGGCCCCCAAAAAGGTAAAGTGGCGATCTTCCAGCCAGCGCAGGAAATCGACTCCCTCCTGGCGGTGCGATGGCGAAATGGTCGACACCGCGGTCGCTGCGGCTGCCATCGACTGCGCACGCTCCAGCATGGCATGCCAGTCTTCCACCGCGCTGCGGACATCGCCCAGCACCCGCTGCAACTCGTCGGTCAAGGCCTTCTGTTCGGTGCTGCTGACGATGCGATCGCACTCCACCAAAATCACCGATTCGACCGGATCGTGCCGACCTGCCGAGGCGGCAGCCGCTGCGCTAATCACCGTGTGCACCTTGCCCTGCGCATCGCGCGTCACACTCATGAGCGGGTGCACCACCCAGTGGGCGGTCCGGTTGCAGCGATTAATGGCCATGGTGACCGAATCCACCAGGAACGGCATGTTGTCATGGACAATTTGCACCACCGTGTGGTCGCTGACAAAGCCGTCTTCGGCCAAGGTCGGGTTGAACACCCGCACCGCAGCCGTATGGGCGGCACGGGGTGCATCGAGCAGCCGCCAATGGGCATTGGCGACGGCGTACAAGTTGGCGCTGCCACGCGCGGAAATCTCGTCGGGATCGGTGTTGTCGAAGTAGGCTGCAATGAAGCCGCTTTGCCGGTCGGATGTGCCGTGGGCCTGCTCTTGGGAATAGGCCAGCAGTTCAGCGAGGGGGGAAGATGTCATGAAAATCTCCGTCGTTCTATGGTCCGACGAATTCTAGGCAGGCAATCTCCCGCTGTGGTGGTTTAGTCGCCGAATTTCATAGCTTTATGCATGAGTTGCATCAAGACGACCGGGAGTGCGATTCAAAGTGATGTGGTGCCGAGCAGAGGTGGCTAGCAGTTTTTGGACCCCAATAACTGCGGGTTCAATGCGAGGTGACGAGTCCGTGGCAACCGCAAATTGCTGGCCGCCGAAGTGACACCCGATCCACCGGCTTGCAGGACTGTCGTGCAGCGATTGCGGGTATTGGCGAGCGTCAGGTACGCGGTAACCCAAAGCTCAACCATTCAAGAGCCGTTCGTCAAATTCGGCATCGTGCCCATTGCGGGTATTGGCGAACGAGTTCAATCTAATGGATTGCAGACGTTCGGCGCATCCTCGCGCAGCATGTTAAGTCGTTGAACACGCACTAATTAGGAGGCGCGGCTAGCGGCCTGCCCCCACGGACTGCTGCAACTTGCCGCAGTGGTTTTTCAGTAACTCCTCCAACTGGACTCGGGTTGATTCAAAGCGCTGTGTTGGAACAGGGATGGAAACGGCAGCAAGTTCGCCGTTTGACAATACGAGCGCCATCGCTACCGCGCATATTCCGTGCGAGTTTTCCTCTAGGTCAAACGCAGTGCCTGTGCGTCGAATGACCTCCAGTTCTTTGTCCAGTTGCTCCCACGTGCTCGCGGTGTTGTCGGTAAGACGCGTGAGCTTAAGGCCGCTTTTGAGTTTGCCAAGGTTGTCAGCGCTCATTGCCGCCATCATGGCCTTGCCTGGTGCGGTGGAATGCAATGTGAACGAAACGCCAATGGCTGACTCGGCACGCAGGCGATGTCCCCCAGCAACCTGATCGACGAATACCAGTTTGTTTCCATCCAGCACTGACAAGTCCACCGTCTCCCCGCACTGCATCGAGATTTCTTGGAGCGTTGGGTGCGCCAATTCTGAAATCTCAAAGCGAGTAGCGGCCGCCAACGCAAGCAGCGCCGGACCAAGACGCACACCGCGCGTAGGCGATGCTGCAATCACAAAATTCTCATCCGCAAGTGCCTCAACAATCCTCTGCACGGTAGACCGCGGAAGTTTCAACAACTTGGCCAATTCCCCGAGCGTCAGTCCTGCCGGATGGTCTTGAAGTTTTCGCAATACCGCCGCGGCGCGCGCAATCACCTGCACGCCAGAGCGCGGAGCAGAGTCGTCTTCCTTTTTTACTTCGTCATTTGTCATTTTTTCTCTTTCACGGCCACACAGAAGTGTGCCATTAGTCAATGCGAGCATCGGATGTCGTGTACGGGTTTATACCAATGGTGTTCGCCGATCTGGTTTATACAATCCTGACTCAACGAACCGCATATTGATACAGATGTACCACAATACGGTTCAGTATACAGATAAAACAGTCCTTTGAATAGCCATCAGGAGATGAAATGACGATCGATGTACGTGGAACACTTTTTCAGGAAAACCTTAAGAACCAGTTGGGTCTTGAGTTCTATGACTTGAGCCATCCGTGGGGCTATGGACAACCGTGCTGGCCGTATTTCAAAGACGTGGAGATTGATCGCCTTCACACCATGGCCAAGTCAGGCGTGCTAACGGCGCGCATTTCCACCTCGATGCACACCGGAACCCACATGGACGCACCCGCCCACGTGGTGGAGAACACGGCCTTTATGGACGAGGTTCCGCTTCCGCATTTCATGGGCACAGGTGTGTGCGTGTCCATCCCAAAAGAGAAATGGGGCGTCATCACGGCCGACGACCTGGAAAAGGCCAGTCCACAAATCCGCGAAGGCGACATCGTGGTGGTCAATACAGGCTGGCACAAATACTACGGCGACAACCAGACCTACTACGGTTACTCACCCGGTTTCTACAAAGAGGCAGGCGAATGGTTTGCAGCCAAAAAGGTGAAGATGGTTTGCACCGATACACAGGCGCTTGACCATCCATTGGCCACCGCCATGGGACCGCACGGTCCTGCACGCCCACATGGACTGCTGCCGCACGTCTGTGCCGAATACAAGGCAACAACCGGGCGCGAGGTGCTGCAAGACTTTCCTGAGTGGGAGCCGTGCCACAACGCGATCTTGGCGGCGGGCATTTGCGGCATTGAAAACGTCGGCGGTGACATTGACAAGATCACTGGCAAGCGCTGCACTTTCATGGCCTTTCCTCTGCGCTGGAAGGGGGGCGACGGCTCCATGATCCGGCTGGTAGCGGTGCTGGACCCCAGCGGCCACTACCGCATCGAAACTGGCAAATGAAATAGCGAAAGACAGCATGAAAGTCACAAACTTCGCAGACGCCAAGCCCTACGAGGCTCCAAACCATTACGACATGCGCTCACTGCGCCTGCAGGGCTTTGAGCCCGGTGGGCCGCAAACGTTTTGGACCGGTCTGTCGCACTTCCTTCCAGGGGGCGGTGCGGGGCCGGATGCGTCGCCTCTGGAGAAGGTCTACGTTGTGATTGCCGGAGAACTCACAGTCACGGTAGGAGAGACTGAAGTGTGCCTCAAACCCATGGACAGTTGTTTCATCCCTGGGGGCGAAACACGTGAAGTCAAAAACCACAGTAATGCCGTTGCCAGCATGTTGGTGGTCATGCCCTATCCACCCAAGAACTAAGGCCAACTGCCATGGGAGCATCTACATCGTTGGAGTGGCTGAAAAATCCAGCCAGCCTGTTTGACATACGCGGCAAGGTGGCGATCGTTACCGGCGCTTCGGGAGCCTTTGGCATGTTGGCAGCAAAGGTATTGGCGGGCGCAGGCGCGAAACTGGTACTGGCGGCAGGCAATGGCGCAGCGCTCGAAGAAGCGGCCCTGGCCTGCAAGATCCTGGGTGCCGAGGTCACATGCGTGGCCAAGCGTCCAAATACGGAGGCCGATTGCGAGGCCATCGTGCAAACGGCAGTGGATTCGTTTGGGGGCGTAGACATTTTGGTGGTTGGCTCGGGATTGAACGACCCCTGTCCAATAACCGAGATGTCATTGGAGCGCTTTGAGTCAGTGATGGACGGCAATCTGACCGGTGCCTGGCTCATCAGCCGCGCTTTTGGCAAGCAGGCGATTGCACAGGGACGTGGCGGCAAAGTGGTGCTCGTGTCGTCGGCACGAGGCAAATTAGGTCACCCCGCAGGCTACTCGGCATATTGCGCTTCCAAGGCAGCAACTGACGGGCTAACCAGGGCGCTGGGTTGTGAGTGGGGCAAGTACGGCATCACGGTCAACGCGATTGCACCCACCGTCTTTCGCTCACCCCTGACGGCGTGGATGTTTGAGGACAATGAACGCGCAAACTCGGTGCGGGCCGGCTTTCTGGCGCGCGTTCCACTCGGGCGTTTGGGCGAGCCTGAAGACCTGGCCGGGCCGTTGCTCTTCTTGGCTTCAAGAGCCTCGGATTTCCACACCGGTCACACGGTGTACGCCGACGGCGGATACACCGCAGGTTAAACCATGAACGAGCAAATCTCCATCATTGGTGCCGGTCTGATGGGCCACGGAATCGCGCAGGTGTTCGCGTTGGCAGGCCACATCGTGCGTGTCTACGACCCTGATTTTCAGGCCATGGCCTCATTGCGGGAACGAATTGCGAAAAACCTTTCCGACCTTGGACAGGATGTCAGCGCGACATCCCGCGTCTTCCCGACCGAAGATTTGGGACAGTGTGTGACCGGTGCCGATGTCGTCTTCGAGGCCGGCCCAGAGGACCTGGCGTTTAAGCAAAAGCTTTTTGCGCAGCTCGAATTACTGGCTCCAGCTCACGCCTTATTGGCGAGCAATACGTCGGTGATTCCCATCACCCACATCATGGCCGAGGTGAAGACGGGAAATCGCACCATGGGAACGCATTGGTGGAATCCTCCTTACTTGGTTCCATTGGTAGAAGTCATTAAGACTGCGTCTACTGATCCAACGCTTGCGCAGAAGATGTTCGACCTACTGGCCGAGGTCGGCAAGACACCGGCAATGGTTGAGAAGGATGTGCCAGGTTTCATTGGAAACCGCCTTCAGCATGCGCTGTGGCGTGAGGCCATCGCCATTGTTGCCGAAGGCATCTGTGACGCCGAAACCGTAGACACAGTTGTCAAAGGAAGCTTCGGCCGTCGACTCCCGGTGTTGGGGCCGCTGGAAAACGCCGACTTGGTGGGGACCGAACTCACATTGGCAATTCACGAGACCGTATTACCAGCCATTGATCACACACCAGGACCATCGCCCTATCTCAAGCAACTCATCCGCGAAGGTCGTTTGGGAATGAAGAGCGGTGAGGGGTTTAGAACCTGGACGCCTGAGCAGCAGGCGCAGTTGCGAGCCAAGGTACTGCGGCACTTAAAAGCAATGAACGCAGCCGAAAGCTGCTGAAAGACTGAAGATGGACACAAGCAATAAAGTCATCCTGACTGTGGCGTGTACCGGTGCCTGGCCGCAGAAGTCGGACACGCCCTACATCCCGTTGACCCCGCAGGAAGAGGCTGACGAGATCGTGCGCTGCGCCGATGCGGGCGCGTCGATTGCACACATCCATGTGCGCGATGATGCATTCAAGGCATCGATGGACTTTGACAAGTTTGCAGAAACGGTTCGGCTGGTGCGTGCGCGCAGCAACATCGTCCTGAATCTGACCACTTCGGGTGGACTGGGTTTGTCTGACGAAGTACGGATGCGGCCGTTTCAGGAGCTACGCCCGGAGATGGCTTCGTTTGACGCCGGAACCATGAATTGGGCGCACACCACCATCTTTGAGAACAGCCCGAGCTTTCTGGAAAAGCTTGCGGTTTCAATGGCAGAGTGCAAAGTCACCCCAGAGTTCGAGATCTTCGACGCGGGCATGATTTACAACGTCCTGTACTACATGAAGAAGGGACTCATTACCCATCGCCCACATTTTCAGTTCGTGCTTGGGGCACCGGGAGGCATGACGGCGGAGGTCAAGAACATGATGTTTCTGCTCGACGTTTGCAAGGACAACCTAGGTTCCAATTTCACCTGGTCGGCTCTGGGCATTGGCAAGGGTCATTTGCCAATCATCTATGCAGCACTTGCCATGGGCGGAAACGTGCGCGTTGGGATGGAAGACAACATCTTCTACCGCAAAGGTCAGCTTGCAAAGTCGAATGTTGAGTTTGTCGATCGTGTCAAACGTACCGTTGCAGAAATCGAAAAAACTATTGCTACGCCTAATGAGACACGCTCGATCCTGGGTCTTAACGTGAACAGTCTTGCAATCGCATAAGCACCAATCACACTATTTCATTCACACTAAACCGGAGACAAAGACATGAAACACTCAACAACCCATACGACCTTTACACCGGCAAGTCTTGTCGGTACTCTCATTGGCAGTCTGGCGCTCGTGGCCACCAACGCATATTCAATGAATGGTGCCCAATTGGGAGGCTATGGCATCAAGAATGCGGGAATGGGCGGCGCTTCGATTGCTCTGCCCTTAGATGCATCTGCTGCGGCGAATAATCCGGCCGGCATGGCATTCGTCCCAACTTCCATCGCGGCCAATTTGGTGAGTTTCAAGGGTCAGTCGTCAGTAAATTTGTTTGGCAATGCGCTGGAGGACAACACTACTGTAATAGCACCAGAAGGTGGATTCAATTATGTGCTCAGTCCCAATATGACAATTGGGTTGACGCTTTCAGGCCAGGGTGCGGGGGTTGACTTCGGAAAGCCCGCAGTTCCTGTACCTGGCGCTGATAACGTCAAAGCCTCACAAAAAGTTGCTGAATTTTCCAATAGCGTGACCTGGAAAATTCAACCCAATTTTGCCGTGGGACTAGGACTCATTTATATGGTTCAACAAATGGATACGCAAGGTGTGGTCGTACAACCAGTCCCTGGGATGTTTGTTCCAATTCCAAGTCACGGAACACAAACCGCAACTGGCTTTGGTGCGCGCGTGGGAATGTTGTGGAACGCTTCGCCTGAGTTTTCGTTGGGAGCAACCTACAAAACTAAGACGAATATGAGTAAGTTGGGCGACTACGCGAATGACCTACTTGCCTACAGCGAAGGCAAGATTGACATTCCATCAGAATATGGAGTCGGGTTTGCTTGGAAGGCCACCCCTGCGGTTACCCTTGCGGCTGACTACCTGCTGGTGGAATACTCTGGGGTTAAGGCCAACCAAGACCCCAATGGACCAGGGTGGAAAGACCAGCCGATCTTTAGGCTGGGGGCGTCTTGGGATGTTGATTCGACGTGGACGCTGCGTGGCGGGTTGAGCAGCAACAAGGGACAAATTGAAAGTAGTCGCACTGCGCAGAACTTCATGACGCCTGCGATTAACGACAAGTCCTACACATTTGGAGCGACGATGAAACTGGACAAAGCTTCGGACATCAGTTTCAGTCTGGAAATGAATCCTTCTGTTACTTTGGATGGCTCAGGTCCCAGTACCGGCGTTTCCATCACCAGCAAGACCCAGGTCTTTCGCGTGGGATACCAGAAAGCTTTTTGATGCAGTCTTGGTCATAAGCTCCTAGAGTTGATCTCAGATAGCATGCACACGTCTCCGCACTGATTGAAGGAGCCCTGTTCAGCCATGTCCGAAACAGCAGACAACATCCTCCATATTGGGTTAAGCCAGCGCGAGGCGGCCACGAGCCCCTATGCCCGGTTCTTCAATCCGGTGATGGGACCTTTACCGGTGCACGTCGTTGAGGCGCTGACCACGGGTGCCCTCGCCCACGAACTAATGCCGCCGGTGGAGAATGGGGGGGAGCTACAGGCTCCCGGCTACTGGCCGGTGGAAACGGGCTACACGATCTGCCCTGACGGTTCTGCGCGTGTCTTTGTCCTGTCGCCGATGCCTGGCGTCACCCCAGCCATGTGGGACTGGTGGTTTGTCTGGCACGGCAGTAGCGGCGAGCGATACAAGCTGTGGCACCCTCAAGCGCATGTCGATGTCCGGTGGCAGGACGGCCGCGACGATCTGGACTATTACGTCGGTCGCGTGTCCAACGTGGTCGAGTATGTTGGTTCAGAGCGTATGAACGTTGCCATTCGATTTGTATCTCCAGCGACGCTGGGATTTGATGAGCAGCAACTTGCTTCCAATGGAGAAGTGGCAATCTGCGCAAGGGTTGGACTTTCCGGTGCACCCATAGAAACCGGTTGGCTGGTGCACCACGTTCGCCCCGTACCCGGTGGCTGTGAAATGCGCACGCGCATCTGGCTTGGTGGCTCCAACGTTCGCCCACGCGGAATGCCTGGCGCCATAGGAGCATGGCTTGGCCGAATCGCAAGTCGGCTGCAGCCCATCACGGTCACCCAAGTAGAGCAACTCATGGTGCATGACGCGCATGAAATGGGGCACCTTGCTGCGATCCTGCCGCAGCTTTACGAGACCTTCAAGAACTGAACTGATCGAGTGAAAAGTATCTCGCCATGACAACAAACGACACAAAAAGTATTCACCTTGGCTACGGCGCTACCGAACTGGCCACCAGTCCCTACGCCAGATTCTTCAAATCCGACATGGCACCACTACCGGCGCATGTTCGCGAGGCCATTGCTGTTGGACTGCAGACCGTTGATCTTCTGCCGCCCGTTGAAAGTGCTCCAGATCTGCACGCAAAGGGGTACTGGCCGGTAGAAACTGGCATCACTATTAGTCCTGACGGTGCTTTTCGCGTATTTGTTCTGACGCAGATGCCGGGTGTGACCCCTGCAATGTGGGACTGGTGGTTTGCCTGGCACGGCAGTGAAGCGCAGCGCTACAAACTATGGCATCCGCGTGCGCACATGCATGCGGCCTGGGCCGATGGACGCGATGACTTGAATCATTACGTGGGGCGCACGTCGCATGTGGTGGAGTACGTGGGTAACCAGCGTCTAGACCTTGGCATTCGCTTTGTGCGACCGGCTCGGCTTGGCCTGGAGGAGTCCCGCTTGGCTCGTGACGGCGAAGTGGCTATCTGCGCACGCGGGAGCATGCTCGGGACCCCAATGGAGACTGGATGGCTCATTCATCATGTACGGCCAGTCCCAGGGGGGGCCGAAATGCGTTCCCGTTTCTGGCTGGCCGGCTCAAACATTAGGCCACGCGGCATGCCCGGGCCAGTTGGTGCCCTGATAGGCCGAGTTGCTGCAAAGTTCGCGCCTTTAACCAACAACATGGGCATGGAGCTGTTGGTTCATTGCGCCCAGGAAATGAACCATCTGGCGGGGATATTGCCAGATCTTTATGCCGCATTCGGTCCCGAAAAAAACGCTGAAGCACCGTCGCCTTTGCTTCGCTCATATTAAAGGAATACCCATGCAACGTACTCACACCAGAGGTTCCGTATTTCGTCGAGGCGAATCCGGTTTCGAACACGCTGTACTCGGCACCAGCTTCACTGCCCGTGATCCGGGTCGCAGACCCGATGTCGTGGTGCAGGTCAATGACGTCTACGAAGTGATAGCTGTAGTGCGTCAAGCCGAAATCGGTGGGCTGCGCATTGGCATGTGTTCCGGCGGTCACAGTTGGGCGCAAAACCACATTCGCGAGGGAGGCATGATGCTCGACCTCTCAAGATTGAATGCGATTGAAGTCGACGCGACCAAAAGGACTGCCATCGTGGGTCCCGGTTGTCTATCTGGCGAATTGAATTTAGCGTTGGCTGAACACGGTCTGTTTTTTCCAACCGCACATGCGTGGACTGTTGGTATCGGTGGTTTCTTGCTGCAGGGGGGATTCGGCTGGAACAGTCCACAACTCGGGGTTGGCTGCCAAAACGTACTTGGCATTGACGTGGTGCTAGCTGACGGCACATTAGTTCATGCAAGCGAGACCGAGAATGCCGACCTCTTCTGGTCCGCGCGTGGGGCCGGACCAGGCTTTTTCGGTGTTGTGGTTCGCTTTCACCTGAAACTTCATGCACGCCCCAAATTTATGGGTATGAAGATGCAGGTGTTTCGCATTAAACACCTGGAGCAGGTGATGAAGTGGGCTGACCGTGTCGGCCCGCAGGTTGCGCGCAATGTCGAGTTTCAGATGGTAATGAATCCAAAGGCAACAATCATCAATGCGCACGGTATCGAGGTCATCGCACCGGTGTTTGCAAATAGCTGGAAAGAGGCACGCGAGCACGTGGACTTTATTAGCAACAGCCCGGTCCGATCTCTGGCCAGCGTGACGCTGCCTTTGCTGCCGATGTCGCTCAACTTCATGATGAAAGCCGGTGAAAAAACGCTGTTTTTGTCGAACACGCGCTGGAGCGCCGACAACATGTGGATGGATGGCCCGATTGATCCGGTATTGCCGGGTCTGCACCGCATCGCAGAAACACAGCCGCCTCACCCTAGCCATGTGCTGTGGCTGAACTGGAACGCTCCTCCCAATCGCCCGGACATGGCTTTTTCCGTTGAACACCGCACATATCTGGCGCTGTATTGTGGTTTGGGCCAGGGCGTTGACGAAGCCCGGCATGCGAATTGGGCTACTGATCACATGCGAGCGTTGGAACCATGGAGTCGTGGCATTCAACTGGCCGACGAAAACCTGGGAAGGCGACCGGCTCGATTTGTCTCCGACGCCAACATGGCACGGCTCGATCAGGCACGTGCCAAATATGACCCGCAGGGGCGCTTCCACCCCTGGATGGGTCGCTTGCCCGGGCAAAGCACCTAAGGCACACGCCAGGAATAGACGCCTGCGCTCATGTGCAGGTGCCTTACTACGTTTCGGCGTGGCGAACCATAACCCTCGATACAAGGAAAGCAAATGCGCGAAGATATCAAAACACCGCTAGAAATGCTCTACCACTGGGAACGTGAGACACCGCAGCCGGTGTTTCTGCGACAACCCAAGGCGCTGCAGTGGACCGAAAACACCTGGGCACAAGTCGGTGATGCAGTTCGGCGGGTTACCGCTTTCCTTCTCGCCAAAAGCTATCCGGCTGGGTCAAGAATTGCGCTGCGGTCCGCCAATAGTAAGGACGTTGTCATCTTTGAATCCCAGTACCGATCCTGGGTGCAAAGCATGACCGGACCAGATGCTGTGATTTTTGAATGAGAAACCGTGTAATGGCAATGAACACAGATACAAACCACCCCTATATATTGTGGGGAACACCCCATTCGCTTTACACAGGAAAGGCCCGCTCCTGCCTGATCAAGAAAGGGCTGCGATTCGTTGAACGCTGTCCTTCCCATCCGGATTACAAGGCGCGCGTTCGTCCGACGGTCGGATTGGTGACTTTTCCGGTTCTCGAAACCCCGGACGGCCAGTTCATACAGGACTCTACGGACATTGTTTCTTACCTCGATTCACTTGAGAACCTGGCATCGGGCAACTCATTGACGCCATCTACACCGGTGCAACTTGCGGTAGCAAGGCTGATCGATGGTTTTGGTCTGGAAGGCATGCTGCAGGTTGCCATGCACTACCGTTGGAGCTACCGCGACGAGCAGGAGCTGTTCCTGCAAACGGAGTTTGGGCGCGGACTGTATCCTGGCGAGGATCGAGAAGCACGACGTGCGGCCGGAAGGCGCGTCATGGACTTTTTTAGTTCCAGTCTGCCGACGCTGGGGATCAACCCACAGACCATTGCGGCTATAGAGAATGCTTATGAAGAACTTCTGGAAGCATTGGACATCCACTTCCAACACTACCCTTACGTGATGGGCAGGCGCGTCAGCATTGCGGACTTGGGTCTGATTGCGCCGATGTACGCCCACCTTGGGCGAGACCCTTATCCGACAGCGTTGATGAAGAAGCGCGCACCCAACGTTGCACGCTGGGTGGAACGCATGCAACTGCCCAATACGCCGGACGGTGAATATGCACCTTACGTTGCTGATTGGCTACTCGATGATGAGATCCCCGCCACGCTGGAGCCCGTGTTGACCTTGCTGTTCAAGGACTGGGGGCCACAGCTTAGTGCCGACATCGCTAGTTATCAGCATTGGCTCGATGCACACCCTGGAATTGAAGCGGGACAACTGATCAATTTTAACGACGGCCGCCTAGTGCATCCGACACTTGGCATGGTGAGTTACGAATGGCGAGGTGTGCAGGTGCAACGTGCCAGCGCCGTTCATGGTTTGTGGTTGTTTCAAATGGCACAGGCTGTGGCGCAGGCCATGTCCGCTGACGCCGGGCAGAACCTGGCAGCCCTGTTAAAGCGTACCGGAGGCCAGGATGTGATGGCCTTGGCCCTGCCGCACTTGATCGAGCGGCGCAACAACGTGCTGGTGCTTCAGTAGCCGCTGGCAATACGCATCTCAACCAAAAGGAATTTGAAATGAGCGACACAGTTCTAGTGAGCGTCGATGAAGGCGTCATGACGGTAACGATCAACCGTCCTGAAGCCAAGAATGCGATTAATGCCGATGTGGCCCGAGGGATTGCTGCGGCGATGATTGAGTTGGACAGCAACCCCGACATCCGTCTGGCAATTCTGACGGGTGCGGGCGGTATGTTTTGTTCGGGGATGGATTTGAAAGCTTATATCCGTGGCGAGTCCCCCTTCATTGATGGCCGCGGTTTTGGCGGGCTGTGCAGCGCGCCACCGCAAAAGCCGTTGATCGCGGCGGTTGAAGGTTTTGCGTTAGCGGGTGGGTTCGAACTGGCGATTGCATGCGACCTGATTGTGGCAGGCGAGCACGCCCGCTTTGGCACACCCGAAGTCAAAGTCGGCCTAATTGCGGGTGCGGGTGGACTACTGCGCACGCCACGCCAAATCCCACAACGCATCGCCATGGAACTGGCTCTGACGGGCGAAATGATCAGCGCCGCACGGGCATACGACCTGGGACTGGTTAACCGTGTTGTTACTTCTGGTGGGGCGTTGACTGCGGCACAGACACTAGCACGGGTGATAGTAGCCAACGGCCCCCTTGCTGTGGCCGCCAGCAAGAAAGTTATCAGTGAGTCACAAGACTGGTTATCCAGTGAAATGTTTAGCCAGCAGGAACCCCTGCTGAAGGCCATTGCCAAGAGCAAAGATGCCATCGAAGGTGCCACAGCGTTCGCTGAAAAGCGACGCCCGAAATGGCAAGGTTGCTAATCGGCGACCAAGCTATCACGCTGTTTTGCAATATTTTCTCTGGAGATGAAATGAACACTTTGGTTCGTTACGAATTGAACAACGGAGTAGCGACGCTTCGAATGGACGACGGCAAGGCCAACGTCATGAGCATTGCCATGCTGACTGCGTTGAATGAAGCGCTGGATCGCGCCGAACAAGAAGCCAAAGTGGTGGTCTTGTACGGTCGAGAGGGGTCATTTTCCGGTGGCTTTGATTTGGGTGCCTTTAAACGCGGTGGCGCTGAAGTCACGACGATGCTTGAGGCTGGCTTACGGTTATGCGCTCGCCTAGTCAAGTATCCGCTTCCGGTAATCGCCGCCTGCACTGGCCATGCAGTGGCGCTTGGTGCGATTTTGCTATTTGCATGTGACCTGCGCCTCGGGGTGGATGTGGGTGCGCGATTCCAGCTTAGCGAGGTTCGCATCGGCATAGTGATTCCGCGCCTCGCACTCGAAGTTTGTCGCAGAAAGCTGGCACCAGCGCAATTTCATGCTGCGACAACGTTGGGTATTCCCTATACGCCGGCATCTGCGTTGGCCGCTGGTTTTGTCGATGAACTGGTGCCTGGTTACGCAATGCATGAGGCTATTCAACGGCACTGCGCCGATCTAATGACCGTGAACGCGGATTCATTTGCCAGAAATAAACGCCGTATCAACTCCCAGGTAATTGAAGCCATGTCCGACGCCATCGAGGCCGATGTTGCGGAATGGAAGGCGCAAGCGATTGGTAGTGCGTCAAGCTAAGTTGGGCGGTTGACTTCCGGAGCAACCCGGCACGGTTCCAAGGTGGGGGGTACAGACATATCCCGTTTTTGTGGCAGTTTGATGCCAGCTTTTTCTTTCAAATTAGGAGATATGTAACATGAGCACGCCCTCAGCCATGCTAGCTCTGCAACGCCTGTACCACTGGGAGGCGACTGCGCCCCACCGCGTATGCTTCACACAGCCTTTGGGGCGGGGCGTGATTCAGACGTTCACTTGGTCAGAGGTCGCACATGAAGTGCGGTGCATGGCCAGCCATCTGCAATCGCTGGGCCATCCGCCCGGGAGTCGTATCGCGATTTGGGGCAAAAACACCGCCCACTGGATCATGGCCGATTGGGCCATTTGGATGGCCGGGCATGTTTCCGTGCCTTTGTATCCCACGCTGGCCGTCAAGACGGCGCAGCAAATTCTGGAACACAGTGGCGCATGTCTGATGTTTATCGGCAAGCTCGATGATCCGGATGCGATGAGGGCGGGTGTTCCGGAGAAGTTGCTTTGCATCAACTTGCCCTTGGGCCCACAGTGGCCTGGCGCGCAATGGTCTGGCATTGTGGGTAAGCAAGCCCCAATGCAAGGCCAACCTGTGCGACCTGCAGAAGACCTGTGTACAGTGATGTACACCTCGGGTACCACAGGCAACCCCAAGGGCGTCATGCACAGCTTTGGTACTTTCCAAGCCATCATTGCGCAGGGGCTGGAGCGGATTCCCCTCGATGAGAACGACAGGATGCTGTCTTACTTGCCTTTGTCCCACATTGCAGAACGGGGCCTGGTTGAGCACATGCTTTTAGCCACGGGTATGCATGTTTTTTTTGCAGAGTCGCAAGAAACATTTGCTCAGGATTTGCAACGTGCTCGCCCCACATTCTTTTTTTCAGTACCCAGGTTGTGGCTTAAATTTCGCGAAGGTGTACATGCCAAGATGCCGCCAAAAAAGCTGGCGACGCTGCTCAAGATTCCATTGCTCAATCGTTTAGTGCAGAAAAAAATATTGACAGCTTTGGGGCTGGACCAATGCCGCGTGGCTGCAGGTGGCGCCGCGCCCATGCCGCCTGAATTGTTACGCTGGTATAGCGCACTGGGTTTGAACCTCATCGAGTTGTATGGTATGACAGAGAACGGATGTACCCATTCGACCGATGTGCGGAATCCCTTGCCGGGCAGCGTGGGACAAGTACTGAGTGGGGTGAAATGTCGGCTTGACCCTAACACCAGCGAAGTGCAGGTGTTGTCGCCGGGCCTGATGCGCGGTTATTTTCTGGAGCCCGAATTGACCGCCCAAGCGTTCACGTCAGATGGCTGGCTGCATACCGGAGACAAAGGCGCACTGGATGCGCAGGACAACCTCAAGATCACGGGGCGGGTGAAAGATTTATTCAAGACGAGTAAGGGTAAATATGTATCGCCAGCGGCCATTGAGTCCTTGTTGGCGCTGATCCCCGGTGTGGAGGCCTGCTGTGTCGTGGGCGCGAATTTGCCGCAACCTCTGGCCATCCTAGCGCTGACACCTGAACTGCTCAAACAAGCGCTAGAACCTGAAGAGCGTCAACAAATGCAAGCCTCCTTCGAGCGTGAGCTTGCGATACTCAATCAAAAGTTCGATCCGCACGAGCGTTTATCTTGTTTGGTGCTGGATCAAATACCTTGGACTGTGGAATCGGGCTTCATTACCCCCACGTTGAAAGTCAAGCGCAACCAGATTGAAGATGTATATGGGTCTTTTCTTGAGGCGTGGACTTCAAGCAAAAAAGCAATCTTTTGGATTTAGGATTCAGCTCCAGCTTCACAACTATGATTCTCTTTCAATAAACAACCACCAGCTAAAGCTTTCAAGGGTGCGGGTTACAGTAATGTCCCGTCTTGTGGCACTTTGGTGCCACTTTTTTCTTTCAATTGCATTTTAAGGTTTCGATAATGACCGTGTGTCCCATTGCCATTGCTGTAGGTTGCCAAAAGTGCCCTGTATTAAAGATATGCCCCCTCAAGTCCGTGCTGGGAGACACGCGCAAATCGACTCCAGCGCATTCGATAGCCATGCCACCCAGCAAGGCAGTCAAAAAATCGACCAAAAAGCCAGTAAAGAAAGCTGAACCTACCCGCAAAAAGTGATCTAACAACACAAGTTAATCATCAGTAATTCGATTTCCTGAGGACCTAATAATGAAAACCAAAATCACTGAGATGTTTGGCATCGAACACCCCATCATTCAGGGCGGCATGCATTTTGTCGGCTTCGCCGAACTAGCCGCTGCCGTGTCGAATGCCGGCGGACTGGGCCTGATCACGGGCTTGACGCAGCGCACGCCGGAGTTGCTGGCCAACGAAATCCGCCGCTGCCGCGAAATGACCAACAAACCGTTTGGCGTGAACCTAACCTTTCTTCCGACCGTCAGTTCACCCGATTACCCCGGCTACATCCGCGCCATCATCGACGGCGGCGTCAAGGCGGTGGAGACAGCGGGGAACAACCCACAGAAGTGGATGCCCATGTTGCACGAAGCTGGCATTAAGGTGATCCACAAATGCACTTCGGTGCGCCACGCTCTCAAAGCCGAAGCGATCGGCTGCGATGCAGTCAGCGTGGACGGGTTTGAGTGCGGCGGTCACCCTGGTGAAGACGACGTGCCCAACTTCATCTTGCTGCCACGGGCCGCTGAGTCGCTAAAGATTCCCTTCGTCGCATCCGGCGGGATGGCCGACGGCCGCTCATTGGTAGCGGCGTTGGCGCTGGGCGCAGACGGCATGAACATGGGCACCCGCTTCATTGCAACCAAAGAGGCACCGGTACATGAGAACGTCAAACAGGCCATCGTGGCGGCCAGCGAACTCGATACGCGTCTGGTCATGCGCCCGCTGCGCAACACCGAGCGCGTGCTGCGCAACTCTGCCACCGATCGCCTGTTGGCCAAGGAAGTCGCCTTGGGTGCCAATCTCAAATTCGACGACATCATGGAAGAGGTAGCTGGGGTCTACCCGCGCATCATGCAGCAGGGTGACATGGAAGCCGGCGTTTGGTCCTGCGGCATGGTCGCCGGTCTGATCCACGACATTCCAAGCGTAAAGGAATTGATAGATCGCATCATGCTGCAGGCCGAGGAGATCATTCGTCAGCGTCTGAGCGGCATGGCTAATGGGTGAACCCCATTTTTGGAACGTATGGTGGCACGTGCGAAAAAGGAATTTGCGCTGTCGTAAATCCGACACGGGCCTTCATCCGAAATTGAGCAGCAAATTTTATGGACTGAAATGATTCTCCGTGCAACCAATCGACCGGCCAAATCGTGAAATTTTGGAGCAGGGGAGAAGGCGGCGCAATCCCAGGTGATGCGTGTTTCTCATCATCTGGTTGCTATTTTTGTGATAGCTGCTTGCGCAATATTCACGAGGGCCAGAGCCCTCATTGGCATGCCGATTCAGCTTCAAAGCCGCTGCGCAAACCGCCGTGACAGCAAAAATTCCACGAACGTGGCCGTGTTCAGTGCCAGCCATTGGCGCGCCGGGTACACCGCGTACAGCGACGGCCCACCGGGAAGGCTGTAGGCCGGGAGCAGTTCGACCAGTGCACCACTGGCCAACTCCTGCTCCACCAGGAGACGGTCCAGTACAGTGGCGCCCGCCCCGGCACAGGCCGTGGCCACCAGGGCCATCCCGTCATTGATGCGGATGCGACCCCGCACCCGGACCAGAGTGGTGGTGTCGTTCCGTGTGAAGGTCCATTCGTCGTACACACGGTTGTCGCGCGTCCACAGCAGGCATTCGTGCTGCGCCAGATCCTGGGGCACTGCGGGCACCCCGGCGCGTGCCAGGTAGGCGGGTGCGGCCACCAGCACGCGCGGGTTGTCGGCCAGCTTTCGCGCTACCAGCGTGGAGTCGTCGAGATGCGCCACACGGATAGCCACATCGATCTGCTCGGCGATCAGGTCGCTCATGCGGTCTTCCACCAGCAGCGTCAGCTCCACCAGGGGGTGCAGCTGGGTGAATTCGGTGATCAGGGGCACCAGATGGCGCTGCCCCAACGGGCGCGGGCAGGCCACCCGCAAGGGGCCTCGCACCTCCTGCTGGAACTGGCCCGAGATTTGCGCCACGTTGCTCAGTGCGCGGTCAATCTGCTGGGCTTGCGCCAACACCACCTTGCCACCTCGGTCAGCGTTAACTTGCGCGTGGTGCGCTGGATAAGGCGTGCGCCAAGGTCGGCTTCCAACCGGGCCAGTTGGCGCGACAGCACGGACTTGCCGCAGCCCTGTCGGGTGGCCGCAGCGC
>Ga0194063_10000902_pt1 | contig 20279 bp, 8 predicted proteins | sample SepL3720m_MetaG_FD_155459 | JGI IMG/M metagenome (GOLD analysis project Ga0194063, IMG submission 155459) | Anoxic zone freshwater microbial communities from boreal shield lake in IISD Experimental Lakes Area, Ontario, Canada - Sep2016-L373-20m | ecosystem: Environmental > Aquatic > Freshwater >...
GTGAAATAAAACATTAAAAGAAGAATTGAAAAATAATAAAGAATATCACGGGTATCAATGACTCCTTTAGCGATCCCATCAAAATGTGATTTCAACGACAAAGCATTAAAGAAACTACGCATTCCCTGAGGCAACAGTTGTAAAAAGGCATCCATCCCAATGACGTAAAGTATCGCGATCAAAGTCACTGTAAGCAGAAATGCTGCTACCTGACTGGTACTATTGATGGAAATAAATTGTCCTAGAGCGACATAACTGGCTGATAAAATAAATAATCCTAAATATCCGGCCACTATCAAACCATTATTTGGTTGTCCAATCACATTTAAGATAATTGGGATTGGTAATGTAGCCAAGATAATAACTAGACATAAGAATAAATTAGCAAAAAATTTGGCTAAAAGAATTTGTAAGCTAGATAAAGGTAAAGTAGAAAGAATTTCGTAAGTACCACTTTGGCGTTCCTCGGCGAAGCTGCGCATCGTGATTGCTGGCACTACAATTACTAAAACCAAAGAAGCAGTATTAAAAACACTGCGCATATCTGCTTGTGAAGTGACAAAAATATCTTTGGCAAAAGCGATACCCACTACAATTGTAAAAAAACTGATTACAATGTAAGCCACCGGTGAAGTAAAGGCATCCTTCAACTCCTTGAGCATCAGAATCAAAATATTTCTTGCATTAGCTTGATAGTTTTTCATTTAGTAATTTCCTTAAATAAAGATTCCATACTTTGTTTTTCTGTATAAAGTTCAGTCAGCTCCCATTTATTTTTGACAACGGTACGAAAAATTTCCCGAGAAGCTAATTCCGGATCTACACAACTGACAGATATTAAATTAAATCCCTTGCCATTATTATTACTTTCAAGCTCTGAAATATTCTTGTTTTTTTGCAACTGGATTTTCATTTCTTTCAAAGGAGCATTTGTCTTTACTTTGACAATAGCGTGCTTCAAATGCTTTGACATCAAGTCTTTACCAGTACCAGAAGCAGCAATTTTACCTTTATTAATAATGACTACTTTATCGGCAATATCTGAAACTTCACTTAAAATATGGGAACTAAACAAAATTGTCTTATTTTTAGCAATTTTTTTTATCAAACTAATAATTTCTTCTTTTTGAATTGGATCAAGCCCAGTGGTTGGTTCATCTAAAATCAAGTAGCGGACATCACCAATTAAGGCTTTGGCGAGTCCCACCCGCTGTCGATATCCTTTGGAAAGATTGGCAATATTTTCATTTAAACGCTCTGTTAGTCCAGTAGCTTTGACAATTTTTTGTAAACTATCAATCCGGACATTGCCTTTTAATTTTGCAGCAAATAAGAGAAATTCATCAACGCGCATTTCACCATATAAAGGATTATTCTCCGGTAAATAGCCGACCTGTTTAATAATATTCACAAAATCACTGTGCAGCGCTTTATCTTCATAAAGTACTTCGCCAGCATCAGCCTCAAGAAACCCAGTCATGATCCGCATCGTCGTAGTTTTACCAGCACCATTCGGCCCAAGAAAACCAGCGATTTCGCCAGTATTGACTGAAAAGGAAACCTCATCAAGTGCAGGAGTTTCAGAGAATTGTTTAGAAATGTTTTTGACGGTAATCATCGTATTATTTGTAATTTCAGGTAAGCCCAAAGATTAATATACCGCATCAACATCAAAATTGGCAAGGAAAAATTAATTGGAAACTGGAAACTGGAAACTGGAAACTGGAAACTGGAAACTGGAAACTGGAAACTGGAAAAAAAATTAAAACGAAATACTACTAATGTCAAGTTGCCAACATGTCATTCCGGAAGTTAGATTTTCTTAGCCTAAGCTTAGAAAATCTTGCTGTCCGGAATCTACCGATATACTACATTGTATCATCCGAATTCCGATCACCGGACACCGCATGCCGTTTCCTCCGCCAAAATATAATTCCTCCCAATGTTAGCGAAAATCCTGAAATTGACAAACCACAATAAGCAGCAGCAGGAGTCATTAACCAATCAGAAAAAGATAATGATTCTGCTTCTCCCGTTTGTGGTAATGGTAATTTTCCAGAAGGAAAGGGCGTTTTCTTTACTATCAGAGATGCTGTTGGTCGAATACTAGTGACTGCTTCGGTAGGTAAATAAAGAATATCAGTAACTGAAGTAGGAGAGGGAATAAGACTAGTATAAATAATAGTAGCCGACAATGTTGGCGTCAGACTCGGAGCAATTGCATAACAATTGCTATAATTAAAAGTACAATCAGCATGACAACTGAGATTGCCAGCAGGAAAACCAAAATCCCAACAAGTCTTACCAGCTAGAGCTGAGCCATCACAATGTTCGCCGATATCAAGATGATTATTACCGCAAAATTGATTTACCACCAAAACAGCAGTATCAGTAGTACCAAGTGTCTCCGGCCGGGAATTATATTCAGAAACTAATGTCAAAGCACTTTTGGCAATAAATGCACCTGCCAAAACTACCATGACCGATAAAATCACAAAACCAAACAAACGAATTTTACTAAAACCCCAAGACATAATTCTATAATTTTTTAAATGCAAAATTCCTCAGTTTCTTTTCCCTAAAAACTCAACCGCTTCACAATTTCCCAACTCTTTTCATCCACCACTTTAATTTCATTTGTGGCAATAATATATATTGAATTATTGATATAGAGCGATCTTTGAGCATTAATTTCCGGAACCAGTTTCTTCAAAGTTAATTTATTTCCCTGATAGGAATAAATGTATGCCGAACTGCCTGTAGGAATTACAAAAACCTGATTTTCAGGATCAATTAAAAATGCATGATGACTTTGCTGGATTGCTGTCCAAAATTCAGAAATGATCACTTTATCCAATTCTCGCGGGCTGGCAGGATCGCTTACATCATAAAGAGCTACTTTTACTTTGCTATCTTCCTGTCCGACACCAAGTACCAGATTTTTATTAATTTGGTGTAAAAAGGAAGAATAGCCAGGAATCTTTAGTTCACCAACTTTCTGAGGATTTTTGGGATTTGATAAATCCATTACATAAAAAGGATCAATTTGTTTAAAGGTAACCACATAAGCTTGATCACCCATAAAGCGCACCCCAAATATCTTTTCTCCCAGACCATAATCGAGAATTGCACCGACCTGCTTTAGATCCTGATTGAGCACATATAAATCATTAAAAGTTTCCCCGTTACCTAACCAATTACTTGAAGAAGTCGCCACTCTCAGATAATTATTACTTTCATCCAAACTAAATTGATTTAATAAACTGCCTGGTACTTTACCAACAGCCACTTGCTGTAATCCGGCTAATTTTACTTTGACAATCCCGGTTGCTGAAAATTCCCGTTTATGATTATCAAAAAACTGAGTTGCTGCTGTCGTCGTATTTTCCAATAAAATTTCTTTTGCTTCTGCAGTCAAAGTGTTTTGATAATTATTCAAAATTGTCTGGAATTCTAAGGATTTCGCTTCTTTGCTTAAATCATAACCATTGACTTTTTTAATTTGCGCTACCACTTCAGCTGGATACAAACCATTACCACTTGTTAAAAAATCATAGGTTAATTGGGTATTATCTGGATAAATGCCATAAGCAATAAAAAGATTTTCTGAATTTAAATAAATTGTCGTCGTACCGCTACCACCCAAAAATGAAAGTTTGTCCTCGATAGCCCCGGTCTGATAGTTAAGCTTTAAAACTGAATACGTCGCAATATTTTCACTCGAAACTGTAGGATAATAAAGATCTGTGCAACGAATCTCCAGATTTTTTGCTAGAGGAATGGCACATTTCGCAAAATTACTATTAATATTATTGGTCTGTACAATCAGATAAAGTGATTCTGCTATTCTTCTGGCATCGACAATTGACGTACTGGGATCTAGCTCTAATTGCCAAGAAGCTTTGGGTAAAGAAGCCTTACTGACATCATATGCCTGCAAACTATTGCCAGTTTCTACCAATAAGGTATTACCGGCAAGGAGTAAATTCCCAGCGGTATTGATACTGGCAATCTGAGCTAAGCGTTCTGCTGGCAAAGCTGAAAAAATATTAGTTTCACCCTGAAAATTCTGCAAATAGCTATCGTTACTAATGCCAATCTTGGTTGTTTGCATTAATTTCACAAATTGCTCACTAGACACAAAAATATTAGTGCCATCAGTTTTAACTGAATCTGGCTCATCCACACCGGCCACCTGGACATAGGTATCAGAATAACGCTCTGTCGTATCACTAGTTGGTGTACTACCAGAAGTTGCTTCCATTGTTTTACTTAAGTTCATTTGTGCCGGTAAAAGAGAAGCCCCGGCAAAGCCATAATTATTCAGATTAGTATTCAAATTTGTGGCAAGATATTTCTGAAAATCCGCTTCTGATTTAAATTGTTGCATTTTAAACTCCTGATTATTGATCGTATCGGTAGCAGAACCAGGTTGTTTTAAAAACCAATATATCAAACCAGTTGCAATCAAACACAAAATACATAGAAAAAGAAAAATCAAACTGATACTGAGCGCTAATTGTTTTTTTGGCATAATGCGATAAATAATAAATTACTTTCAGCATAACAATAATCAACCCCGTTGACAATGGAAGAGCAGTATTGTTGTCGCAAGACAATTAAATGATGTAAAATGATCAATAAGTATACAAAAATTTTTAATTCTCTATTTTTCAATTTTTTAATTTCTCGAAATTCGACTAACTAGATTCCTAGATTCTTAGATTCTTAGATTCCTTTATTCATCATATTATGACCATTCAACCACCATTATCCTTCCCAAAAATTATTCACTTTCTTGAAGCTAATATCGCTACTGGTGGCCAACTTTTCCCTGGTAAAGCTGGATTAAAACGCATGCAATTATTAATGGCAAATTTAGACAATCCGCAGGAAACCTATCAAACTATTCACATTGCCGGTACATCTGGTAAAGGTTCTACAGCTACCATTATTTCGAGCTTACTCATGGCAAATGGCTATCACACCGGTTTAACAATTTCTCCCCATCTTTGGGAAATTCGGGAACGCATTCAATTAAACAATCAATTTATTTCCGAAAAAGAATTTATTAAAATTTTTCAAAAAATTACTCCAGCAATCAACAAGACTGCTCAAGGACCATTTGGTCATCCCAGTTATTTTGAAATGCTACTCGCTATGGCGTTCCAATATTTTTCTGATCAAAAAGTGGATTACGCAATTATCGAAACTGGATTAGGAGGTCTTCTCGATGGTACTAATGTTATTAAAAACAAAAACAAAATTTCCGTGATCACCAAAATTGGCAAAGACCATACGCAAATTCTCGGTAATACCTTAGCTAAAATTACCAAACACAAAGCTGGCATTATCAATTCTGCAAGCCAGGTCTTCACTTTGAAACAAAATCCCACTGTCAATCAGGTATTAATTCATTCTGCAAAAATTTTTCATGCCAAAATCCAATTTATCGATCCTTCAAATATCAATAAAATCAACATTCAAAATGATCTTTCTTCTTTTCAATTAAAACAACCCATTCTTGAAATTTCGGATATCACTACAAATATGGTAGGCAAACATCAGGCAGAAAATATCTTATTAGCATTATCAGTTTTGGATTATTTAAAATCCCGAGATCACTTAAATTTAAATTCCAGGATAATTTTAAAGCAATTAAGACAAATTCATTTTCCTGGTCGCTTTGAAATCCAAACAACTTCTAACGGCAAAATTATCTGCGATGGTGCTCATAATCCTCAAAAAATGTCAGCCCTGGTGCGGACATTACAAAACTATAGTAAAGAGCAATATCATTTTCTCGTCGCTATTAAAAATGGTAAAGACTATCAGAAAATACTATTAAAAATATTTCCACTTGCCAAAAGTATCATCTTTACAGAATTCAGTTTGGGTCAGGAAAATAATCATGGCTCATGGTCTGCAACAAAACTAGTTGAATTTTGCCAAAAAAGCAATTATAAAAATTGTATTGCAATACAAAATCAGGCGCTGGCTTTAAAAGAATTACAAGCTAAATCTGGTTTAAAAGTAATCACTGGCTCTTTGTATTTAATCGGCGCAATAACAAGAATCTTGTTATTATAACCTATAATTATTTAACAATTTTTGTTACTATTTTCCCGATACACCGTATTAACTAGTTGAAATGCAGACAAATTTGTAATATAATACAAATATCTGCTCCAAAAATTAGCTAATTTTATTTCATCCTTCCTATACACGATGTATATCAAGCATATCCGTAACTTCTCCCAGAAGTTTGTCCCCAGTTTTCTTATCGCAATTTTACTTTTACAGAATATTGCGATACTTTTACCTGTCAAAGCGCAAGAGGCGAGCCCGGCTCCGACGCCAACTGAGACGGCTTCACCTGAGCCGACCAGTACAGTTACTAGCACTCCAGCTCCTACTGAAACTATCGTAGAAGCTACAGCGACAGCAACTCCCACTGTAGAATCTACCTTGGAAGTTACTACTGCTCCAACTACAATTCCTGAAGTTACCGTAACTACTATACCAGAGCCAACTACTCCAATTACAGTTGCAACATGGAAATATAATAGTACTAGTGGAGAAGCAATTACTAATAATAATGTTGAGGAAAACATCAAATATACCGCTCCTCAGAATTCTAATCTTTCAATTACTTTTACCAATTTACCAAAAGTTAACGGAGAAACTAAATCAGGCAAATTAATCATCGAACAGGTTACTTTAACTGCAGATCAGGTTACCGAATTAAACGCCCTTTCCAATATTGCATATGATGTACGTGTCACCAACCTCGTAGACGGAGAATTTACTTATAATATGACTTTTCCTTCTTACGGCAAATCTGATGCTGAAATGGTTTATAGTGAAGATGGTAGTAATTATTTAAGCGTCAATGAAGCTAACTCAAATAGTAATTATGTTACAGTTAATGGATTAAATCATTTCACTTTATTCGTTACTGTCAATCCTAGCACAGCATCAGACAATAATGGTATAGGAAATACTAATTGGATAAATACTAATCGGATTTATAATTCAGATGATCAATATGCTCGTGTTGACTTAGCTGCGATTTCAGATACTTCGCACTATTTAACCGCAACAAATTTTGCCAATTTAGCAAATATTCCGAGTAATGCAATCTTTAAAGGAATTGAGGTTTCGATTGAAAGAAAAACATCAAGTCCTCCGATTAACGTACAAGATGTTGTTGTAAGTTTAATTGTTAATGGTACTATTCAAGGAGAAAATAAAGCATATTTTCAACCATTTGCAAGCTCTGACTCATGGGCAAGCTATGGAGGCTCAACTGACAAATGGGGAATCCCATCATTAAGTTTAAGTGATATCCAGAACTCCAATTTTGGTGTTGCTTTCGCTGTTTCTAAAACAGGCGGAGGAAGTACTTCTATAACTAGAGTAGATCAAATCCAAGTAATTGCTTACTATGATATTCCTATTGTAATTAGCTATCCAGCTAATTATATTACCATTTCTAGCGCAAACTTAACTCATGTAGATTGGAATGCGATTCCTGCAAGCACTCCAAATCAGCCATATCACTATCAATATCAGGTCTTCACTGATCCTAATTATACATCAATGATTTATAATACTACTCTTCCAATACCAACCAATAATGCAAATGGCACATCTGACGGTACATATTACATCCGGGTAAGAGGTATTGATAATCTTGGCAGTTATACAGAATGGAGTAATGACCCTGCTAAACCTTTTATTATTACTGTCGACAGTATCGCTCCAGTATTAAAAGAAGTAACAGCAGTGACGCCAAATCCAACTACGGATAACACTCCAGATTATGTCTTTAATTCTACCGAAGCCGGTACGATTAATTACACAGGAGGCTGTACTGGCGCTGCTAGTGCAATCGTAGGTGATAACCCAATCACCTTTAATCTATTAGCTGATGGCACATATAACTGTACAATCTCAGTCACAGATGCTGCAAGTAATGTAAGTAATGTACTGACACTTGCTCCTTTGACAATTGATACTACAGCTCCTTCGGATCCTACCGGATTAGTAATTATTCCACGTGTCGATCCTAGTACTACACTTGCTCCAGTAGCTTGTGGTAGTTACATTAATACTAATTATTTAATTGCTGACTGGAATGATTCTAGCGACGCCGGAGTAGGTTTCGATCATTATGATTACCGTTCTTACAATATCGGCGGTGCTCCTGGAGCAGATTTCCAATTTACTTCCAGCATTTTTGATAGCAACTGGTTTGTCCCCACAGACGGTACTTATGGCTGGCAGGTAAGAGCAGTTGATAAGCTAGGCAATGCATCAGCCTGGGTAACAGGTAATGACTTCGCTTCCAGCTGTCAAATCACAATTGACCGGATCAATCCAGTCGTCGACATTACAGCTCCTTTAACTGGATCTACTATCAAAGGTACGACACCTATTATTGCGACAATAGCTGATGCTAATCTATTAAACTATACTTTTACGATTACTGACAATGCTACTAGCGCTGTAGTAGTTGGCCCGATCGTCACACCTGATAGTGCAGCGTTAGTTAATTTCCTTTATAACTGGGATACTACAACTGTTCCTAATGCAACTTACACAATTAAATTAGAAGCACTAGACAAAGCAACTAATCAAGGTTCAGATTCTATTGTAGTCAAAGTTGAAAATGTCGGTTCGATTCAAGGTTACAAATATGAGGACTTTAATAATAATAGTACGCTTGACGTTTCTGAAAAAGGCAAGAATAACTGGACAATTAATCTTTATGATCGTAACTGGCAATTCAAAGCTTCAACTGTTACAGCAAATATGGGTAATGGTGCCGGTGAATATCAATTTACAGGTTTAATTTTTGGCTCATATTATGTTTGTGAAACTGCCAAAAATGCCTGGATCCAAACCGGACCACTCTCAGGCGCTAGCGCTTCTGGAGCTTTAGCAGTTGCTAATCTTTCTCCAAATGTTGCTACAGAAGGAGGCGTTTGCTGGCAAGTAGCGATCACAATTCCTGATCAAGCATTCACTGCTCTTACTTTTGGTAACTTCCAAAAAGGAAGTATCAGCGGTTACAAATTCAGTGATGAAGATCATGATGGTACATGGGATCAACCTGATGAAAAAGGTATTCCTAATTGGACCATCTTTATTGACCAAAATGGTAATAATACTCTAGATGCTGGTGAAACTAAAGAAAAGACAGATGCTACAGGTAAATATGAATTTAAAAACTTATTACCTGGTAATTATCGCATTTGTGAAGATCAGAAACCAGGCTGGTTACAAACATTTGGACAGGCTTGTTATGACCTGACAATTGCTACTTCAAATCAAGAAATTACTGGAATAAATTTTGGAAACAGTGAACTAGGTTCAATTGCCGGTAAAAAAATCGAAGATTATGAAGCCAATGGCGTACTAAACGATCCTAATGATAAACCAATTGGTAACTACAGTATCGAACTTTATGCAGAACAACCAAATGGTGTCTGGACCTTACAAAGCGTACAACAAACAAAAAATGGTATTAATAACCGTGGTAACTATAAGTTTACCAATCTCTTATCCGGTACTTATTATGTTTGTGAAGCAGCCAATCCAGATTATCTGCAAACAGTTCCTGCAGCAGCCAATTATGTCAATCAACTAAATGGTATCAAGTGTTATCAGGTAAAACTAGATGCAGGTATTGATGTTACTAACCAAGATTTCGGTAACTTTAAATATGCAACCTTGACTGTGAAAAAGTATGAAGATATGAATGGTGATGGATTTATTGATGCTAATGATGTTTTACACAATGGTACAGAAATTAATCTAACCTTCAATACTTCCTGCTTTACAGGAACTGATGGCCTAGGCACTTGTGTATTCAAAGGCTTAACTGCTCAACAATATACAGTTAACGAAACTATAGCCGCAGGCTGGACACGATCTAATGTAATCGGTAATACCGTATTTACTCCAACTTCAGGAGGTTCTTATGAAGTTGACTTTTTAAATTACCGCTACGGTGCAATCCAAGGTCGGAAATTTGAAGATGTCAATGGTAATGGCAAAATTGGTGGACCAGATACTGAAATCACAGGATGGAATATTAAATTATTCCAGAATGGAGGATTAGTTTCAGAACAATTGACTCACACCTTAAATAGTGGTGTAGTAGCTTACCGTTTCAAAGACTTAGCTCCCGGTACATACCAGGTTTGTGAAGAAATGCAAACTGGCTGGAGTCAGGTATTACCAAATAGTGGTACTGCCAGTCCAGATAACAATGGTACATTCTGTCGTGACGTCGTAGTCACATCAGGCTCCAATGAAACTGGTGAACACTTCCTCAACTTCAAACAGGCAGTGATTAGTGGTGTGAAATTCAGTGATACCAACTATGATCACCTGGATTACACTAATGAAACTAAACTTTCTGGCTGGGATATCACTATTGATCTCAATAATGATGGATTTATTGATGATACCCAAACAACTGATCAAAATGGCTATTACGAATTTACTGGGATTCCTCAGGGAACTTACCCGGTTTGTGAAATTGCTCAAGCAGGCTGGGTACAAAGCTATCCTGATCCTGTAGTAAATACTTGTCACTTGATCACAGTCAAAGCATCAGGTGCGACATTTACCGCTAACTTCGGAAATACCGAACTTGGTTTCATCCAGGGACGTAAATTTAGTGATGCTAATATTGATCACAAATTTACAAGTGGCGAACAATTCATCAATGACTGGCAAATCAATCTTTATGTTAGCAATGGAGATGGTGGCTGGAATGCTATCGACAGCATGACCACTGGTAATGCCAATTCCAATACTAATTCTGATTATACTTCAGGAAATGTCGGACAAGGTCAATACCGCTTTACCAACTTGTTACCAGGTGAATACAAGATTTGTGAAAAGGATGAAACTGCTAATAAGTGGATTCAAACAAGACCGGAATATGATAAATATTATGTTAATCTCAATGCCTGGGGTGTCTTTAGTACTACCTCCGGTGAAGCACCAGTATGTTTCGATACATACCTGGATGCCGGTGAACATAAAGTCGGCGTGAGATTTGGCAATTACCAGGATAATGTTGCTCCTACAGCTGATCCAGTAAGTGATATCAGCTTTGATGAAGGTAGTTACTTCGATGCTGGTATCCTGAGTTCATTTGGAACCAAAGGAATCCATGATAATTATGAATTAGGTTTGTTTGAATTTGCAGTATTTTACAATGGTAATCCAACACCATTCTGGGTTGATGGAGTATATATCTCAGGATTAAAAGATGTCACTTACCAGGAAATCTTTAATTACCTATATGGTGCACCTGATGTTGCCAATCCTAAATTTCCAGTAGATACTTCAGTTTTACCAGAAGGAAATTATGAAGTGCGTTACTTTTTGCTTGATAGTGTAGGAAATAGTGCTTGCTCAGATAGTGAAGGCTTTGCCACAGATTGTCCTTTCTTTACATTTACTATCAATAATGTTGCTCCTGGAGTAACGCTAAATAGTAATCAAACCATTAATGAAGGTCAGACAGCATCTTTCAACGGTAGCTTTACCGATCCTAGTTATATGATTAATTCACGATTTTATGCAGGAACTACAGGTTTGAATGCAAAAGTTGGCAGCGTATCTGCAAAAACATTTGGAAATATTACTAAAGCTAACTGGAAAGAAGTTGCCAAATCATTACCAAAATTTGAAGCAGGTAAAAGTGGTGTCAGTGCTGCTGTAACTAGCGTTGCTAAAACAGCAATTGTTTCCACACCAAACTATCCAGATGATAGTAACTGGTTAAGTTACATCGATTATGGTGATGGCGCAGGATTTGCTCCTTTGACAGCATTTGGTATTCCAGGTGCAGTAGCGATCGCCGATCATACTTATCCAGTTTCTGGAGTTTATCCAGTTACTCTGAAAGTATGTGAGGGTACAGAAGATCATGATACTGAATATCCAGAATGGTTCTACAAAAACTATGATGATACATATTCAATTATTAGTGGAGAAGGTAACTGTACAACAGCTACAGTCAATGTCACTGTTAATAATCTAGTTCCAGGTGTAACGATCAATCCAAATCCTGGTACTCATGTTTATGTTGGTACAACTGTTACTTTGACAGCTGATGGTACTGGTGGTAATGCTCCACTGGCCTATCAATGGAGTGGTGCTTGTAGCGGAATCAATCTGACAGCCACATTGCCAAATACTGCTGGTACATATACTTGTACAGTGACAGTAACTGACGTCGATGGTGATACAGCTAGTTCTACAATTACTGTAACAGTTTCTCCAAGACCAGTAATTGAAGAAACTACAACGACAGTAACACCAACTACTTCAGAGATTCCAAGTCCAACTCCAACTGGAGCTGTGCTCGGTATCACCTGTAAGGATGATGAAAAACAGGTTGTCTCCGGATATGTATATTTGGATGCCAATAAAAATGAAAAGAAAGACGCTGATGAAAAAGGAATTGAAAATGTCGAAGTAACAATCAAAGTCAAAGCAGTGGATGGTTTTGAAACAATCATTACTGTAAAAACTGATAAAAATGGTTACTGGGAAGCCACAGTATGTCCTGGTAGTTATGTCGTCGAGATTAACAAAAAAGATCTCCCCAGCAATACCAAAGTGCTTGGTGATGACACCAAAAATATCAAGATTGCTGATTCAGAGAAGAAAGATGTGAATTTCAGCATCCAAAACACTAAAGGTTTCAACTGGTGGTTATGTATTATTCCACTCATCATCTTAATTGCAGTAATTATGTTACTACTCTTGAGACAAAGAAAAAATGAGAAGCAATAAAGCCACATAAGATTGTCATTAAGAGCTCCCGTTTGCGGGAGCTCTTTTTTTGAGCAAAATAAGGGCATTTTTTTATCATTCATAATTCATAATCCCCCTTTGCATTCTCCACCCAAAATTACTAAAATATCGTAATAAATTGTTGTTTTTTAACGATAAAATTTGAGTTTTTATGATTAATGATAAAATAAATCAAATATTAAAACACTGGATACAAACTATTAGATTATTAATTGGTTTTTGTTTTGTTTTTATACTTCTAACGAAGACACTCCCAGTACCAAAGGTTTTTGCATTGAGTCAGACAAATTCACCAGCGACAATTTTATTTGGTCAAGATGCGTTTGATGGCTACAACAATTTAGCAAATCGAGGAAGTATAAAAAATGGTTTATATTACCCCTCTGACGTAACTTTTTATGATGGTAAATTATATGTGGTAGATTATTATTCACATAGAATACTCCGATACGATACTCTGGATAATTATTCTCCACCGACTTTAGTTATTGGTCAGAGTGATCTATATAATACAACTAGAAGAAATGTCACCTCAAGTGCACTGTATAGTCCAAGAGCTATCTCTATCGCAAAAAATCAAGATACTCAAGTCGTACAAACATTTGTAGGTGATAACAGCAATAACCGAATATTAATCTTCAATGGAAACCTGACTCAAAACAACCCTAATGCAACCATTGTCATCGGGCAGCCAGATATGACATCATCATTATCCAATAATGGTGGAGTTAGTAACAAGTCTATAAATGGTGTCTATGGATTGCATAGTGATGGGAAGAAGCTGGCTATAGCAGACATTTTTAATCATAGAATACTGCTGTATAACTCTATCCCCACTGTTAGTCCGATGAGTGACTCCAATGCTGCTGGAGCAGATGTAGTAATCGGTCAAACTCTGATGTCCAATAATTCTGCTAATAGTGGCGGTGCAATATCTGCAAGTTCGCTATATTATCCAATGGATGTAACATTTTTTATCGATCCCAATTCTCCAGTTGATACGCCTACTGATAAAACCAGGATGTTTATTGCAGATTATATGAACAATAGAGTATTAATTTTCAACACTATCCCTACCAGTAGTGGTCAGGCTGCAGATGTGGTAATCGGACAGCCAACCATGACTACCGGTACTTATAATAATAATAATGGATCTACAACTGTAACAGGAAGGACACTGTCTTACCCTCAAGCAGTTTATACTGACGGTGATAGGTTGATGATCGCTGATACTTCAAATAACAGAGTATTAATTTACAATTCAATACCGACAACTAACCATCAATATGCTGATATAGTTATTGGTCAACCTAATTTTACAAGTAATACTGCCAATAATGATAGTGGGCTGACAACGGCTCGCACCCTATATAATCCTGAAGGAATAACTACGGAGGGGAACAAGCTTTTTATCACAGATTATGTGAATCATCGTGTTTTAATATACAACAATATCCCGACCACAAACTTTCAGCCCGCGGACAGCGTAATTGGGCAGCCAAATATGAATAACAATTTGGCTTACGCAGCAGTGGCTGATGCTAGGTCCATATCTACACCGGTAGATTTCTCAATCTATAATAATAAACTGCTAATAACAGATATGAGTAATAGCAGAATTCTTGTGTTTAATTCGGCTCCAACAACAAGCAATCAGGCTGCGGATAGAGTAATCGGTCAGCCTGATATGTATGCAAGTGCAGTCAATACAGGCGGAATTAGCGCACAGACTTTGAATGCACCAAACAGTACATTTGTAGATAATGGGAGATTATTTATTGGTGATTATGCAAATAATCGGGTTTTGATATTTAACTCAATTCCTGAGGGAAATAATGGCAGTGCTGACTATGTAATTGGTCAGCCGAATATGGCTTCTAATACTCCAAATAATGGTGGTGTGAATGCGAAATCTCTGCAAAGGCCACAGACTATGGCGACAAAAGACAATATTCTTTTCGTGACAGATACTTGGAATAACCGAGTGATGGCTTATGACCTAACGAATATCAGTTCAGTAGCTCCGAATGATTCTTTAGCCGCATTCGCGGTAATTGGACAAGGTACTTTAACAAGTAACAGTTACAATTATGGCGGTCTAAATGCAAAGTCGATGATATATCCTCGGGGTATCAAAATAATTGGTGAAGATATCGCAACTAGGAAACTTTTGGTTTCTGATTGTATAAACAAACGAATACTCATATATAATTATCCGATTTCCACCTATATGGAGGCAAGTGTTGTTCTAGGACAGTCAAATTTCACATCGGGGGGAGCAAATACCGGAGGAATTAGTGCGAGTAGATTTTATGAACCAGTACAAATTTATTCTGACGGTATTAGGTTATTCGTCGCCGATTATTACAACTATCGTGTTTTGATTTGGAATTCAATCCCCACCGTCGATAATCAGCCGGCAGATGTTGTAATCGGGCAGCCTTCTTTTACTGAGAGGGTATCTAATAATGGAGGACTTTCCAATAAGTCTTTAGGAAGTCCGTATTCAATGGTAACAAGTGATAAATTCTTATATGTAGCGGATACTACTAATAATCGAATTCTCGGCTACCCGCTCGGTCCCCAAAATACATCTGTTACCCTAACATCGTATGTTACAACTCTAGATCATACAATCACTTTGGCAGCCGACGATGCGAAAGACATGATGATCTCGAAGGACTCAAACTTTGCAGGAGCAGTATGGGAAAGTTTTGCCACAACCAAAGATATCACGCTAGATTCCGTCGAAGGAATGACTACTTACTTTGTCAAGATGCGTGACTTCGCAAACTATGAAAGTGATGTGTTTGAAAAGAATATTACCTATGATATTTCAAAACCGACTGGTTCTGTGGCGATTAACAGTGAAGCAGAATACACAAACAAAGTTGAAGTAGAATTAACTGTAAATGCTCAGGATGAATTTAGTCCCGTTTCACAAATAATGATCTCCAATGAAAATACATTTACAAATGGCACATGGGAAACATTCAGTACAACTATACCATGGACAATTAATAATATTGATGGCGTATCGACTGTCTTTGTTAAATTTAAAGATGCTGCTGGAAATATTTCTGAAATTACCTCTGATGATATTATTTTGGATACAATTGCCCCGCCAATAAATATCAAAGATTTAGGACTCATAACGAGCGTACCAGTGAAGGATTACCTATTCTATTACTTTACTTCCCAAACACCGAGGATAAAAGGAGAGACAGAAGCTATTTCTACAGTGCATTATAAATATGAAAGCAATGACTACACAACTACCGCAGATCAAAATGGTAACTATGAAATCACCATTCCCAAACTGCCTCGAGAAGAAATTTTATTAAAATATTATGCAGTAGATAAAGCAGGTAATATGTCGAATGAAAAAACGCTGAAATTATTAATAGGTAAAGAGAATTTCCCTGTAATAGCAGAACCTGTAGAAATATCATCTGAACCAATAATTGAAGAAACGATAAATAACAAGGTTGATGAACTGCCACAAACAGGAAATGATCTCATAAAGACAGAATTGTATGAGATATTAGTCACAGATAAAAAAGGAAATATTTTAAAAAATACATCTGTGACAATCAATGGCCAGGAGTATGTAACCGATAAAAATGGTAAAATTTACATTGAGAAAAAACTCACCGCTGATATGGAAATCTCAGCTGAACTGCAAGGAAAATCAGTAAAAGGGAGTATCGCTGGAGCCACAATAATATTGACAGCCTTAGAGAAAAAAAACAATCTATTGTTGATAGTATTCTGTCCAGTCTTATTGATAATCATCATTATCGTGGTGATGTGGATTAAATAGAAATACCATCTGGAATTTAATAAAAAAAAAATAATCAATAATGATTTTTATTAAAAACATCCAAATTTTAATTGGAGATTCCCCTGAAAATCAGATAAAATAGAGCGATGACAAATAGTTTTGAGTGTTATTGATGTGGGGAAATAATTTGGAATTGGAAAGTTATTACGTGGTATATCGTTAAATTCCGGACAGTTGATTTTTTAAGTATAGGGAAGACATCGATGTCTCCCCTATATCGGGATAACTTCCGGAATAACGTATTGGCAATTTGACATTAGTAGTAATTCATTTAACAATAGACACGTAATGTTTAGCTACCAGATACTAGATACCAGATATTTATCGCTACTTACTACTTGATACTTTTTTTTCATCCTAACTATGACACACTATTCTGGACTTTCATCAGCTGAAGCTAGTGAAAGAATTATTAAATATGGTTTTAATGAGCTTCCTTCACAACAAAATCGGACGTTTTTAATATCGCTCTTTGATGTGATAAAAGAGCCAATGTTTTTGCTACTCATTGGATCTGCAATATTATATCTTTTTTTGGGAGAGATTAAAGACGCCTTAATGTTGCTTTTTTTTGTTCTGGTAGTAATTGGAATCACGCTATATCAAGAACGTAAAACTGAAAAAGCATTAAACGAACTCAAGAAGCTTACTAGCCCTCGTGTTTTAGTGATTCGTAATGGCGAAAAAATTAAAATTTCCAGTAGAGAAATCGTTGTTGATGATATTATTTTGCTAGCAGAAGGTGATCGCGTATCTGCAGATTGTGCCATTTTAGAAACCACCAATTTTAATGTGAATGAATCCATTTTAACTGGAGAATCATTACCAGTGACCAAAACTATCTGGGATGGTAAATCTGATGTGGTACAACCAGGAGGTGAAAATTTACCCTATCTATATTCTGGCACTTTGGTCACAGCTGGAAGAGCGACAGCACAAGTTTTAAGTATCGCTCTGGATACACAAATTGGAAAAATTGGAAAATCTTTACAGGAAATCGAGGAGACTGACACTTTATTAAAAAAAGAGATTAATCGCATTATCACCATATTTTCCGTAATCGGATTGGGTTTATGTATAATAATTGTTTTAGTTTATGGATTGACTAGAGGAGACTGGCTTCATGGCATGCTCTCTGGTCTGACTCTCTCGATGGCCATGTTACCCGAAGAATTTCCTGTAGTTTTAACAGTATTTATGACTCTTGGTGCCTGGCGTCTTTCCAAGAAAAAAGTATTGGCCAGAAAAAATCAGGCGATAGAAACTTTGGGAGCTGCTACTGTACTTTGTGTCGACAAGACCGGTACTCTTACTTTAAACCAAATGCAATTATCCATGCTCGTCGACGCCAAAGCAGAACTTTTAGAACATGGTAAAGCTGCTTCATTACCTGTTTCTTTTCATACGCTATTACAATATTCTACTCTAGCTAGTCTTCCAGAAACAGCTGACCCGCTGGAAATTGAAATCAATCAGGAAGCAGAAAAATTTCTCACAAAAGATGATCTGAGAAATCATTATTCATTAATAAAGGAATATCCACTTACCAAAGATCATGTGATGATGACTCATCTTTGGAAAGATTCACAATCAGATAAAATCATTGTAGCTGCCAAAGGTTCACCAGAAGCTATTTTCAAACAATGCGCAATGCCAGATATTAAAATTTTGGAAAAAATTATTGATAAATTATCTGGCGAAGGTTTAAGAATCTTAGGAGTGGCACAAGCTGAACTTTCTTCAGAGAGGCAGATTCCAGATTCAGCTAAGATACTACAACTAAAGTTTTTAGGTTTAATTTGTTTTCAAGATCCCATCAGGCCTTCAGTAGCAAAAGCTGTTTCAGAATGTTATCAGGCAGGTATTCAAGTCAAAATGATTACTGGAGATTATCCCGGAACCGCCCAGTGTATTGCCCGTCAAGCTGGTATCAAGAATGTAGAGAATTATTTAACTGGTGCTGATTTAAATAACTTATCGAAAAAAGAGCTACAAGAACGTATCAAAGATACCAATATTTTTGCCCGGGTCATTCCCGAGCAAAAATTATTAATTGTCAATGCCTTGATCGCCAACAAAGAAATTGTCGCGATGACTGGTGATGGCGTCAATGATTCACCAGCCTTAAAAGCAGCTCACATCGGAATTGCCATGGGGCAAAGAGGAACAGATGTCGCTCGGGAAACTTCTGATTTGGTTTTACTTGATGATAATTTTTCTTCAATAGTGGAAGCGATCAAATTAGGTCGGAGAATTTTCGATAACTTACAAAAAGCTGTTGCCTACATTTTTTCCGTTCATTTACCTATCGCTGGCGCTGCAATTTTCCCAGTTATCTTTCAATTACCCATTATTTTACTTCCAGCCCATATTGCCTTTCTGGAATTAATTATTGATCCAGCTTGCTCCACTGTTTTCGAAGCAGAAAGAGCAGATAAAGACATAATGAATCGTCCCCCTCGTAATCTTTCAGTACATCTATTTAATAAAAAGAATTTTATTATTAGTTTATTCCAGGGTTTAAGTGTCTTAGCTGCTGTTTTGATCACTTATTTACTGGCTTTACATTATGATTTTTCAGAAGCAAAAACTCGAACAGTGACCTTTGTCACCATGATTTTTAGCAATGTAATTTTGATAGTGATCAATCAATCCCGCACCATTGGCTTTATAAATATTCTCAAAAGAAAAAATAAATCAATGTATTGGACAATAGGCTTGACGCTTCTTTTTCTCACATTCATATTATCATTTCCATTTTTACGAAAACTCTTCTACTTTGATAAAATTTCTTTCCAGGATGTAGGGTTATGTTTTCTAATAACTGTCCTAAGTCTTAGCTGGTTTGAGATAGGGAAGTGGTGGAGGAGGAAGTAGCTCATAGCTATATGGAGGGGTTGCAGATCTGCAACCCGTGCTGTGTATCATGTATCATGTATCATGTATCATGTATCATGTATCATGTATCATGTATCATGTATCATGTAAAAAATTTTAATAGATAAAAGTTACAAGTTAAAAGTATTTTGTTTCACTTTTAGCAATTCAAATAATTCTTAGATTCCTTTATTCCTTTATTCCTTTATTCCTTTATTCCTTTATTCCTTTATTCCTTTATTCTTAGATTCTTTCCTACTAACTTCTTAAGCCAAAGGCCTACCAGTCTATGGCTGGAACTTTTTAAATGTTTTTTCCAAATTGCAACTTTCAAATTGCTAATTCCAACTTCCAAATTCAACTTTTCTTCCAAATTTCCAAAAACTTGTAATACAATACAATGCAAAGTTTCAATTAACTCTGTATACTTAGCTTGGGGGTGGGTACGCCCGTGCCCCCTGGTTTTTACGATTTTTGATGTTATTTGCTTTGCTCCCATTTTCTCCCAGATTTCACCACCAGCACTCGATTTCTGACCTATAATTGTGATATAATTGAATGTCACTGCTGTCCGCTAAAAGTTTTATAAAAATCCAAATAGGAAATGAAAGAGAGGTAGAATTAAGATAGCTTAAGATCTTAAATTACCTCTCATGCATAATACTAACACGCTTTTTCGTGGAGTAATATCATTAGTTCCATTCCACAT
>Ga0194063_10000903_pt1 | contig 20263 bp, 17 predicted proteins | sample SepL3720m_MetaG_FD_155459 | JGI IMG/M metagenome (GOLD analysis project Ga0194063, IMG submission 155459) | Anoxic zone freshwater microbial communities from boreal shield lake in IISD Experimental Lakes Area, Ontario, Canada - Sep2016-L373-20m | ecosystem: Environmental > Aquatic > Freshwater...
ATGCTTTTGACAATAGGGTATGAATACTAATACCACAACAATAAATTACAATAAACCAATTAATGCCAATCACCCAAGGCACCTGCCTAATACGTGGACCCAGTATGGCACCATATTGATAATCTCCAAAAAGCATACTAGTATTCACTCCTATCACTTCAACGACAATTCCGGTAACAAATGCAATGCAGAAAAAAATATAAAAAGCCAAGTTTTTTTGAGATTGTGTCCAAATGATTAAAGCAAAACAAAGCAATAAATTAAAAGGGGTGGATTGAACAAAAAATGCTTTTTGATTGGTAAACAAAATACCCAATAAGCCGATGGCATGAAAAAAAACAGCAATTATAGTAGCTGCTTTCGTTTTTGTCATTTGTGTAGTGTTGCTCGTCACGCCTTATTTTTTGAGTCAATGAATTCACTTACAATTTTGGCGCTTTGTAAACAAAGAGGTATGCCGCCACCCGGGTGTACAGTACCGCCGCAGCAATATAATCCTTGGATGGTGGAACTGAAATTAGGATGCCTTAAAAAGGCAGCCATTTTACTATTAGAACTGGTGCCATATAAACTTCCCTGATAGGAGAATGTATTTTTTTCCATCAATACAGGATCCAATATTTCTTCTGTTTCAATCAAGGGCGCCATATCGGTATTCAATAAACGATTTAATTTTTCAATGATATGCGTACGGGCACTTGCTTGCAACTGTGTCCAATCTTGTCCTGTATTAGCAGGAGCGTTAATCATTACAAACCAGTTTTCGCAACCTGCTGGCGCCATGCTCCCTTCCATTTTAGAAGTAATATTAATGTAGACAGTAGGATCATTGACCAATGTGCCTTTTTTAAACAATGCATCAAATTCCGTTTTATAATCTGCACTAAAAAAAATATTATGTAGGTCGAGCTGAGGAAATGATTTTTTAATCCCCCAATAAAACACCAACGCACTACTGCTTCTTTCCTGTTTCAAAACATCTTTTGCTTTGAATTCATGTCGTAGTAAATTTTTGTATGTGAAGTATATATCCATATTACTTACAACAATATTGGCAAAGCAATTCTCCTGATTGACTACCACTCCTCTTACCCTTCCTTCGTGATGAATGATTTTCTCAACAGATTGATTATAATAAAATCGTACCCCTTTTTTTTCTGCCAGCTTCACCAATGCTTCTGTAATATGCACCATGCCACCAGTAGGATAAAAAACACCCTCATTGAATTCAAGATGTGGAATCATGCTCAACATGGCCGGTGCCTGAAAGGGGTTGCTTCCATTATAGGTTGCATATCGATTAAACAACTGAATGGCTTCAGGAGAAGAAAAGGATTTAGTATTGTATTGGTGTAGGGTTTTGAATAAATAACCAAACTTTACTGCAGCCATTGCTTTAAAAATCCTTCGATGCAGCCAGGTGCTTTTTTTATGAAGAGAATGACTTAGAAAAACGGTACCGATTGACTGATAGGCTTTTTTAGCGCTTTGCAAATATTTTCGCAAAGCATCGGGGCTTTCTCCAAATTGCTTATTCAATTCAGCAGCAAATAGATCGAGGTCGGCGTATGCTTTGATAGTCTTTCCATTTTCATAAAAATAATTGCAGGCTACAGGAATACGGCGGTATTGAAAATAATCGGCAATCGGCTCATTGGCAAGTGTAAATAATTCTTCAATAAGATAAGGCTGTGTAAATAAAGAAGGGCCTGCATCAAAGAGATAACCATCTTTTTCAAAGGCAGACAACTTGCCGCCTGGATAATTGTTTTTTTCATACACAGAAACTTCCATTCCCTGTACAGCCAGTCGAATGGCTGTGGCGATACCAGCAATACCACTGCCAATTACAATAACTTTCTTTATGTCGGATGAATGGGTATGCATGCTTGATTATTGCTCCTTACAAAAGTAACTTAAAAAATGACTTTGCTTGTATCAATACGATGGATGCAGATAGGCTTCTAGTTTTGGAAAGGCAATTTTAAACCAAGCCGTATATTTCTGAGGATGCGAAACAATCGATTCGCGAATGGCACTCATGCTACTATAACAAAAATCCATCACTTCCACTGGTGCAGGTGCAATAGCAGCTTCATAATGGCCAATGTATACATGATCAAATTCATATTCGGTAAGTCCATTTTCAAAATCAGCCCTGTATACAAAATCAAAAATTTTTTTCAGTGGAACAGTAAATCCCATTTCTTCTGATAACCTGTTTTCAGCTGCCAATAAAGTATCCTGCCCCTGGTAGGGATGACTACAGCAGGCATTGGTCCATAAGCCACCACTATGGTATTTACTCAATGCTCTTTGTTGTAGTAGCATTTCACCCTTAGTATTGAAAATAAAAACACTGAAGGCTCTATGCAATAGACCCTTTTGATGGGCTTCCATTTTCTCCATGGCACCCAAAGGAAGATCTTGCTCGTCCACTAATATTAACTGCTGCAATTGATTTATAAGATATTTAAGTGTGTACGCAAACCAGCTTTGGCCAGAATGAATGCTTTGGAATAATTGGGAATACGAATCCTAGCTTCGAGTATTTGTGCAGGCTGGGTTCGTTTTATTTTCTTAAATAAGGAAAGATAATATTTGTAGGCTACATACACACCAAACCTTGCCTTCACAGGCAATTCAAGTATGCCCTGATAAGCAGCTGCAAAATCGTTGGCAATATCATTTTCAATTTCACTTTTTACATCATGCGTAAAATTATTAAAATCCACACCAGGGAAATAGGTGCGACTGAGTAAATGATAATCTGCCTTTATATCTCTTAGAAAATTTACCTTTTGAAAGGCAGCACCCAAGGATTGGGCAGCGGGCTTAAGCTGACTGTACATTTTGGCATCACCATTGCAAAATACATATAGACACATTAGTCCCACAACTTCTGCGCTCCCATAAATGTATTCTTTATACCCTAGCAGATCATACTTGGTTTTATTTAAATCCATTTCCATGCTATCAAAAAAAGCATCAATGAGCGCTATGTCAATTTTATTTTCATTGACGGTCAGCTGAAAACTATGCAAGATTGGATTTAGACTAATTCCTCTTTCCAGTGCATCGTAAGTGGCTGCTCTAAATTCATCTAATAATGCTTGCTTATCCTGGTGATGAAAAGTATCTACAATTTCATCGGCCAATCGTACAAATCCATAAATATTGAAAATAGGTGTACGAAGATCCTTGTGCAATAACTTAATGGCACTACTAAAAGAAGTGCTATAAGTTTCGGTAGTGATCTTACTGCATTGTTGACTAGTATGGTGATATAATCCTAACATCAATATTTTTTTTGTGCCTCCTTGGCTACTACTTCTCCACTGATTAAACTTGGTGGAACCCCTGGACCCGGCACAGTTAATTGCCCAGTAAAGAACAAGTTTTTTACTTTTTTACTTCTACAAGACGGCTTCAATACGGCCGTTTGTAGCAATGTATTTGCCAAACCATATGCATTCCCTTTAAAGGAATTATAATCCGCTTTGAAATTACTCACGGAATAAGAACTTTTATAAATAATATTGTCCCTTATGGATTGTCCTATTCTTTTCTCAAACCGCTCTACTATTTGTTCAAAATAAAGATTCCTCAATTCTTCTGTATCACCTTCGAGCCCCGAAGCCACTGGAATCAGAAAAAATAAATTTTCACAACCCGGTGGCGCTGCAGTTTCATCTGTAACAGAGGCCGCACTCACATAAAATAGCGGAGCCGTAGGCCACTGAACCGCTGTATAAATCTCTTTACCATGCAACCCAAAATCTGTATCAAAAAACAGCGAATGATGTAATACGTTCTTGAGTTTTTTATTCAGTCCAATGTAATATAACAAAGAGCTGGGCGCCATTGTTCTGTTTTCCCAATATTTATTAGAATAGCTCCTATATTCAGGTGGCAAGAGCTTCGACTCTGTAAAATGATAGTCCGCTCCACTTATAACCACCTCTGCAGGAAATTCGAGCACTTGCAATTGTTCATTCAATGCAATAACTTTTTTGGCCAAGTTTTTTTGTACATCAATCTCCACTACATCGGTTGAAAAAGAAAACCGAACGCCTAATTCGAGTGCCAATGAATACATGGCTTCTACAATTTTGTGCATGCCTCCTCTTGGATACCAAGTACCTAATTTGATATCGCCATAATTCATCAGGCTATATAAGGCGGGTGTATTTTGTGGCAAGGCCCCCAAAAACAAAACAGGAAATTCCAATAATTCCCTCAACCTTGGATTTTTAAAATGCTTTCCGATATGTGATTTCATATTGGAAAAAATATCCAGTTTAAATAACCCCTTGATAACATCCATTTCTAGGAATTCCAGCAATGATTGTCCGGGTTTGTGCACTAATTTATTGATGCCAACATCATATTTGTAGGCTGCTTCTTTTAAGAATTGATCAAGATGAGTGCCACTACCGGGCTCCATCATTTCAAATAAATTACGCATGGCCTCATAGTCGGCTGGAATATCTGTCATCCCTTCTGGCCAATAAACCCTATAGGAAGGATCCAATCTATCCAAGATATAATAATCACTTACTTTTTTTCCAAACTGCTCAAAGAATCTTTCAAATACATCGGGCATCCAATACCAACTAGGGCCCATATCAAAAACAAAACCCTCGGCCAATAGTTGACGGGCACGACCACCGGGATGGGATTGTTTTTCCAATACCGTTACATCCCAACCCGCTTTAGCCATAAAGGCTGCAGCAGCTAGGCCTGCAAATCCGCTTCCTATGATTACTACTTTTTTAATTTTCTTATATTTTAATCAACACAATATTCAATTACCGTTGTCCTTTCGGGTTCTAAAATACGGTAATTGGATTAAATAGGGCAATGGCTAAAAAATGAATTTTAGAATCGGCTCAACTGCTCTTTCAATAATTTACGGGCAAAGTGAATACGGCTTTTAATAGTACCCAATGGCTCTTTTAAAATCTCCGCAATCTCGTTGTATTTATACCCGTCAAAATACAATAAAAAAGGATTCTTAAAAATTTCAGGCAATTGATGTAGCGCCTGTTGTATTTCTTTCATCTGCAAATTCGCGATGGCATCATTGGTAATTACTGCCTGTTTGCTATCCAATAAAAAGTCATTGGGACTATTATCAAATACAGTTTGTTGTTTTGACTTGCGACGATAATTATTGATGAAAATGTTGCGCATGATGGTATACAACCATGCTTTGATATTAGTGCCTACATAATATTTTTCTTGATTGGCCAATGCCCTGTAAAAAGTTTCTTGCAAGAGATCCTTGGCCGATTCGTTATCACGCGTAAGGGTAACAGCAAATGGCTTCAGGTATTCTTCATTACTAACCAATAATTGTGAAAATTCGATAGTAGACATGCGTTTTGTTTAATTTTTACAACCCAAAGTTAAACATTACTGATATATGGTGAAATATTTTGTTTAATATTTTTTGTTAATAATTAAACACTTTATAATAAATTGAAAATCAATATATTAAAATGTAAAGCCTAGATTTGATTCACAAAATCCATGACTTCAGACATGGATTTCTTAAAATGAATGGATGGCGGCACGCTTTTTTTCCATTTGGAAACTAGGTTTCCAGAGATAATGAGGGGAATATTGGGTAAGTGTTGGTGTATTTTATCCATGAATCGATCGAAGTGGAAATTTTTTGCTACAGTAGTTAAATGGGTATACATATAATCGGGTTTCAAAAAATTGGCCAGATATTGTATATCCCTACTGGGGCTTGCGGAACCTAAATAAATAGTTCTAATTCCACGTTCCTTTAAAATATAATGCATGTATAATAATCCCAATTCATGGTATTCTCCTTCTGGAAGAAATAGAAGAACAGAGGTAGTATGATGAACTGGATGGGCTAGTTTATCGATACCAACAAGTAGTTTTTGTCGAATAATATTGGTTACTAAATGTTCTTGCGCAGGATTGATATGATTGGTCAACCACAAAATTCCAATCTTCTCTAAAAAGGGGAAAATCAAAAAATTGATTGCTTTTTCAAGCCCTTTGACAGAAATATAATTATCGAGAATAACTTCAAAATCTTGCATTTTTAACTCAATCATCGATTGAACCAATTCGTTCAAAAGCCTTTCCTGCTGGGCTTCTATCTGGTTCAATGATAAAATTTTCTGACCCTGTTCGAGTTCAGACATTTTATTAATATGGGACACTTTGAAACCATATCTGTTCAGTAAGGAAACATTTAAGATGGTTTTCAGCTCTTCGCTTGTATAATACCTGATATTGGTTTTGGTACGATTGGGTTTTATGAAATTATAACGCTGTTCCCAAATGCGAATCGTATGGGCTTTAATGCCAGATAGATTTTCGAGGTCCTTGATTGTGAATTGAATCATGCAAAAGCGTTTAAGCTATTACAATCATTTTATCGTTTTGTTTAAGGAAATATGCCAAAAAATAAAACAAACTCAAAAATTACGTATTGGCAGGTCCTTAAAGACCCTGCCCACTAATTGACTTTTGTGAAAGATGATCGTCCAAGCAGTGAGAAAAATAATCAAGCAGTCGGTAGTAAAGGAAGCCTTTTGCTGATACCAGATTTCCAAAGCGCCTTTATAAGGATAGATGCTAGCATACATGGCATGTGGATCAGCTGCTTCGGAAACAAGTTTTTCCTCATCTCTAAATATCAGGGACCCAATACCTGTCATGCCAGGCTTTGCATCATAAATTTTATTGCGAATGTCTTCAGGATAAAGGGCTACACTCACCCCCATCAATGGACGAGGACCAACAATACTCATCTGCCCGGTTAGCACATTAAGAATTTGAGGAAGTTCATTGATTTTGCTGATTCGAAGAAATTTACCAAAACGAGTAACCCTTGGGTCATTGCGTAAAGTGATGGCCCCTGTTCCAATATTGGGACTATTTTTTACCATGGTAGCAAATTTCCAGATACCAAATGGACGATTTTTATAGCCAATTCTTTTTTGGCGAAAGAAAACCTCCTGTTCCCCTGTAAAAAGCAATACAATAATACAAAACAGAAATAGGGGGGATAAAAGCACTAGAGAAGTTGAAGCGATTAAAATATCCAATACTCGTTTTGAAAATTTGTACATCCTTTTATTAAAATTAAAATACAGTTTTTATTTTATCTGCGACTGCTTGTAATGACTCATCGCTGATATTGGTACTACAAGGAATACTTAAGCAACGCTGGTATACATAATTGCTATTGTCCTTTTCGGTAATGTATATATCCTCTTTAAACATAACCAATTGATTCATTGGCACCCAAAATGGACGGCTTTGCATTTTGTGATCGTTCAATACTTTCAACAGCTCTTTTTGTTTTTCGGTCATAATAGTTGGCAACCACCAATTGGGCTGAACCGAATCGGCCACTTCCTGAAATTGTATATCGCCCACTCCTTTCAATGCCGATTTATAAAATGATATGATTTCCTTTTTACGTTGTAAAAAACCTGGCAGCTGCTCCATTTGAGCTACGCCCATTGCAGCAGCAACATTTACCAATCTATAATTATAACCAATGGCATCGTGAACATATTCAAAAGGATCACTTTTTGCCTGCGTAGTTAAATGCTTTGCTCTTTTCGCAAGTGCTTCGTCATTGGTTACAATCATTCCACCCCCACCTGTAGTAATAATTTTATTGCCGTTATAACTAAAAGTACCCAGCAGTCCAAAGCTGCCAGCATGCTTCCCTTTATAGTAACTACCCAATGCCTCTGTACTATCTTCGACAACGGTGAGGTGATATCGATTGGCTAGTTCCATCAATCGATCCATATCTGTCATATTGCCCAATACATGCACAGGCATGATAACAGGAATTCTTCTGCCATCTTTTTTATAATGACAAAAGCCATTGCGTTCTTCTGTTTCCGTTTCTAAAAAATGTTGAAGTACCTCCAAATCCATTTGCCAATTAGCTGAATCGGTGTCAATAAAAAGGGGACTAGCGCCAGTATATTTAATGGCATTGCAGGTAGCAATAAATGTAATATTCGGAGTAATTACATAATCAGCTGCAGTTACATCCAGCATGACCAAACAAATATGCAATGCCGTAGTACCACTGCTGGTTGCCACTGCGTATTGAGTGCCGGCAAATGCGGCTGACATTTTTTCGAATTGATCAACATAACTGCCTACACTGCTTACCCATCCGGTATCCAGACAGTCTTTAACATATTTCCATTCATTGCCACCCATATTGGGGCCAGAAAGTAGGAGCATGGGGCTTTTTTTTCTGGACGAAGTTATTGAAAAAAAAGCGCTCTGCCTTGAATAGCAGAGCGAAATGTATGAAAGATTTTTAAACCTGAAACTATATGTTTCTATATTTTTGGCCAAATGAATCCGTTACAATACCCGTAGACAATAGTGTATAAATTTCTTTTACGCCATCGGGAACGGTTTTGGTAATGGTAAAGCCCAATTCATTTTTAATCTTATCAAAATTTACGCGGTAATCACGAGGGTCTTCATTCATCTCCACATAATTCACTTTTACATTGGGCACTACCTTACAAACTTCTTCTATAATCATCCCTTTATTGTAATTCTCTTCGGTAGTGCCTACATTGAAGACATTGGCCCTTACCTTGGCATCATCCGTTTCAATTACCAATACTACTGCTCTTGCCAAATCGTCCACATGGCAATAAGGTCGCCAGAATTGGGCACCCCAAATTTCTTGTTCCCCATGAATGGTAGCATTGCGGGTAAATTCATTGACTGTTAAATCGAAACGTATTCTTGGAGAAAAGCCATACACTGTACTAAAACGCAAAGCGGTGCTACACATATTTGTATCCTTGCGTTCTTCCATGATGTACTTTTCAAACTTCACTTTTAATTCGGCATATAATGAAACAGGATTTAATTCAGATGTTTCCACTACAAAGGAATTAGGATCTGGCATCTTACCATAATTACTACATGTGCTTGCGAATACAAATTTTTTCACCCCTGCTTTTTCAGCCGCTTCAAAAAGTGCTACAGCTCCACCCCAATTGGTTTCCTGTGCTTCTTCACTAAATTTTTTGCAAGCTGGATCGCCCACTATGGCAGCAAGGTGAGCAATGGCATCAATACCAACCAATGCTTTTGCCACTTCCTCCGCATTGCGTACATCACCCTTCATAAATTCAAAATTCGGATCCAACATCACATCATACAGGGCATCACCACCAAATTTCAAGGAATCGAATGCCCGTACCCGGTAGCCTTTCTTTAATAATTGGCGAACCAGTACAGATCCAATATATCCTGCACCACCTGTAACTAAAACTTTCATGCTTGAATAATTTTGAAAGGGCAAAGATACTGCCTTCCTATTAATAAATTCCTGCTACTGCCATCAGGTTTTAGCGATGGTGGAGAGGATAATTACCATTTGATAAGAAAATTATTTTGCTGGGACCCCCATGACAGTGCAATTGTCCGGCACATCATGCACTACCACGGCACCTGCTCCTACCATTACATTTTTCCCAATTTTAATACCCTGTTTAATAACGGCATTAGCGCCTATAAAAGATTGACTGCCTACTCTTACATTACCACACAATATTGCACCAGGAGCAATATGTGCAAAAGGCTCGATGATGCATTCGTGATCGATTGAACAGTTGGTATTACAAATCACTCCAGTGCCGATTTGAACCAAAGGATTAATAGTGGCATTGGCGGCAATCATAACAGCATTAGCGGCAATCACTGCACTGGCATCCACCACAGCACTAGGATGAATGGCATTGATCGGCAAACAATTTTTGCTGACCAATGCATGAAATATTTTTTCACGAATGGCATTGTCGCCGATGGCAATAAAGAAAGGATGCTTCCTTAAGCTTTCTATCGCGGCCACTTCATCCCCCAAGTATTCTAATGAAAACGGATTATAGTCTTTTTGTGTTTTTTCGCAATAGCCGGTAACTTTTTTGCCCGCAGCATGTAAGATGCCACAAACAACAAATGCATGTCCTGAATAACCTATAAGAATCATTCGATTGATTTAATGCTTTAAATTTAATAAGGTTTGGTATTCTTTGAGGATATTTTTCCAGATATTTTCTCTTTGATAATCCGATTGCACTATTTGGTAGAGCTGTGCCGCCATTTCTGTCATGCGATTTGGATTGGCCAAAGCAAATTCCAACTGCTGGAGTAATTGTTGGCTATTCCCTTTTTCAAAGAGTAATCCAGTAAATTGATTTTGCACCATATCCGAATTGCCTTCAATATCACTGCAGATGATGGGCAATTCCATAGCCGCAGCTTGCAATAGCACATTGGGGAAACCTTCCCGATGACTAGGAAAAACAAAATACTGGGCCATCTGCAGGTAGTACTCTACTTTATCGGTCCAGCCAATATGTACAATACCAGGATTATTGTTTATTTGATTGATGGTATCTAAGGGCAATGGGTCTAATGTTTCTTCAAAACTACCGACCAGCAATAAACGAATATTTGGTAGGCGTGATTGCAATTGCGAAAACACTTCCACTAATTCCGGTATCCCTTTATCAGTCACCAGCCTGCCGATACAAAGCAAATAAGTATAGGAGGGATTATACTGAATGGACGCTTTAATGCGGTCCATTGTTTCGTGGTTTAACGCCGTTTTGTTGAATCTAGCGGTGTCAATACCGTTAGAAGATCCTTTGCCGATAACCTGCAGTTTTTTATCTGCCGTAAGTGCTTGCGCTTTGATAATTTGCAATAATGAATTACTATTCGGCCAAACCTTATTGGCAGCAGCATAGGTAATTTTTTCAACCCATTTCAACAGTTGAAATTTAAATCCTTTTTCTACCAGTAAGGGCAAGCCTGCTACTGTATGAATGCGAATGGGCACCCCCGTAATCTTGGCCGCTAACATTCCCAGCAAACCTGCTTTGGGGGTATGTGTATGTACGATGGAAGGCTTTACTTTTTTAAATAGGCGAATCAGTTGCCATAAACATTTCAAATCCTGCAAGGGTGTTATTTGCCTAGTCATGGGCACTATTCGATGTGGGCATTGCTCTTGGGCTAACACATCTGTGAGTTCTTTTCCATCAGCGCTGATCATCAACACCTCCATTCCATGCGATTGCATGTAATGCATCTGCCCCGGCAATAGGTATTTTAATGCCATCGGAACGGTAGTAATGCGAATGAGTGTGGGCTTCATTTATAATTGATAGCCCCAAAAATAACTTCATAATATTGAACTAAGCATTAGAAATTAAGATAAATTTGATTTTTACCCGATTTGACACTGTTTCTTCAGGGCAACCTGGGTTTAATAATAATTTCATTTCATGGGAATAGCAGATTTATTATTGTTTCCTTTTTACCTGTTGCTTTTCTATTTATTTTTCAGGTCAAGGAACAAACATTTACAGGACCCTATTCTGAAAATTTATCACCAACGAGGTTTTTGGATTAAGGCACTAACGGTGCTTGCTTTTGCGCTTTTCAATTCAAAGATTTCGCCAGGAGACTCCTATTTACTATACCATACAGAAGGCGCCAATATTTACAAGCTTGTGCTCCATGATTTTTCTAACCTACGTTGGATTACTTCGCCGGGTATAGAATACGATCAAAGCGGACTATTGGCAGACACTTGGAATGCGGGGTATTGTAGAGATGATAATAATTTTATGGTGGTTAGGATTGTATCGATTATTTCCTTTTTTTCATTCGGAAAATACCTGATAACCTGTTTATTCTTTTCGATGATTTCCTTTTCAGGTGTCTGGCGCTTATACCGATTTTTCTATGAACAATATCCGCATTTGCACAAAGAATTTGCCATTGCTATTTTATACTTACCCACTTTCGTGTTTTGGAGTTCTGGCATTTTAAAAGACCCCCTTTGCACGGGTGCATTGGGATGGCTCACTTACTCGGTATATGAAGCATTTTATAAGAAAAACCATTTTTCTAAAAACCTTTTTATTATTTTATTATCGGGCTATGTATTATTTGTGCTCAAGGTTTATATCCTTGTAGCGTATGTGCCCTTCCTGTCTTTGTTTCTCGTGATGAAAAATGTAAACCTTTTAAAAAGTTTTATAGCAAAATTTGTCATTGGCACTGCATTGATTATTGGCATCATGCTGGGGTTTACAAAAATCATGAACCAGCTGAAAGATTCAATGGCTAAATATGCAGGGGAAGGCATTACCAAAACAATCAAAAACTATCAAACCAATTATGCTGCTCAGGATGGATGGGCCAATTCCAATTTTTCATTGGGCGTAGAATTTGATGGATCACTAATAAGCCTGGTGAAAATGGCGCCGGCAGCCATTGTGGCTACTTTATACCGGCCCTTTATTTGGGAATCCAGAAAGCCTTCTACCCTGCTATCTTCCTTGGAGAGTTTAGCAATTATGTTACTTACGTTTAAACTACTGTGGCTATATGGCATAAGAAAATTCCTCAGCGCACTGAGGGACCCAGCCATCATGTTTTGTATTAGTTTCTCTTTGCTATTTGCCCTCTTTGTTGGGGCCACTACTCCTAATTTTGGCACACTTTGTCGCTATAAAATTCCTTGTATGCCTTTTTATGTAGCTGCCCTCTTCCTCATTATAGATAAATACAAAAAACAGAAAAATACTGTTGAGTTGGTAGCAACTGCAGAATAGGTATTTTAAAAAAATAGCCCCGACTGTTAAGTCAGGGCCGTTGATTTCAGAGGGGTAATCTATTATTAAAATTATGCGTTGGCAGGGTTTTGACGACCAATAACTGATGCAAATGGAGCAGCAATCACTGACCATACATTTTTCAAATATGCGTTCATTGTATGCGTAAATGAAAAGGATTTGCTTTCTTTTAGCTTAAGTAAAATATAATTGGGGGTAGCAGCAAAATTATTATTAAACGCATCGGCTGCAGGCCACATGATAAAACCTAGTTTTTTGAACTTGTCGTTTTTTTGAAATAGTAAGGTGATGCCAGCAAATGCCACAAGAAAAAATCCATAATGAACCAGTGCTAATATTTTATTGCTGAATTTGGCTTGATGTACATGAAAACGATTGCGGATATAATAATACATTTTCCATCCTTGGGTATAATCCCATTCTTGCTTTACTGAAAAGGCAGTGGCGGGATGGTAATGAATGCTATCTGCTACTGTACAAACTGGTATTTGATTGGTTTTTGTTATGCGATAGTAGTATTCTGTTTCATCGCCCCACAAAAAGAGTTTTGTTTTAGGAACGCCTACTCTTTCTACTATTCTTCTATTCAACAATGTGCCATTGAAAGGATGACCGATGCCTTCAATAATATTTACATCTACTTCATCCAATGTTTTATACTGCTGGGTTTTCCAGACAAATGATTTTTTATCTTCTTTATTAATAACTGCACAATTCAATAAACGCAGATTGCCATCATCTGCCTTTAATAGATTCTCCAAAGCATCTTCTTTTGGATATCCATCATCATCCATACACCAGATCCAGCTATAATGATTTTTGAAAGCCCAATCAATACCTGTATTGAATCCGCCTGCAGATCCTACATTGTTTTGAGTGATAAAGAAGACATCTTTTTGGGATTTCAGCCACTGTTCAGTGCTGTCTGTGCTGCCATTATTAACCACTAGAATGGCGTCTAAGTGGCGGGTCTGGTTCCTTAATGCTGTAATGCATTCGGAAAGCAAGCCATTTCGGTTGTAAGTAACAACCACAGCAATTACCTTTTCCATGGTACTGGATTATTGGTTTTAAATAGAATTTGGACTACTTATTAACGCAGGTGGGAAAAGATTATTGCGATAAACTCAAAAAAAATCAAGCTTCTTGGTTGGCGAAAACAGGAGGTTTTTGGCCTGAGGCCGTGGAAATGATGAATTTTTGGGCAAAATCGAGGGCTTCACCGATAACATGATGCATGTCCATATACCGATAAGTAGCCAGGCGCCCCAGGAACGAAATCCCCTCTTTTAAATGCGCTTCATCCCTGTATTTGAGCAAAATTTGCTTATCTGCTTCCAATCTTTTGGGGTAATAAGGGATGTCCTGCTCCCCGGTTTCTTTACTGAATTCCTTAAAATAGATGGTATCCTTGTGTTCTTCCCAATTAGCAAAATGCTTGTGTTCGGTAATCCTGGTATAGGGAATATCTTCATCACAAAAATTCATTTGTGTAAGTCCCTGATAATCTCCTTCGGCATAATGAGTTTCGAATTGTACTGTTCGATAACCGAGGCGGCCGTGTTGATAGTTAAAATAAGCATCAATAGGGCCAGTATAAAAAACATGGTCGTACCCTGCCATATTACTGGAGGAATCAAATTTTGTTTGAAGGCTTACCCTAATATGCGGGTGTTGCAACAATTTTTCCATGAGTGCAGTATAGCCTTCTACAGGAATACCCGTATATAGATTATTGTGATAATTATCGTCATAATTGAAGCGAACGGGTATTCTTTTCAGTATAGAAGCGGGCAATTCGGAAGGTTCACAACCCCATTGTTTTTTGGTATATCCATAAAAAAAAGCCTCGTACAATTCCTTCCCAATAAAACGCAGGGCCTGCTCTTCAAAATTTTGAGGTTCAGCAATTGTTTTGTCAGCCAATGAGTCAAGCAGGGCTTTGGCGGTTTCAGGAGTATAGGTTTTACCAAACAACTGATTGATGGTATGCAGATTCACTGGCAGGGAATATACATTGCCCTTGTGCATGGCTTTTACCCTGTGCACATAGGGCCTGAATTCAACAAAACGATTTACAAAATCCCAAATTTCCTTTTTATCGGTATTAAAAATATGCGGCCCATAGCGGTGTACCATAATGCCGGTCTTTTCATCGCGACTGGTATGGCAATTGCCGCCGATATGGTCTCTCTCGTCCCAAATATCTACCTGGCAATCTAATTGAGTAGCCAATTGATGAGCCAATACTGACCCCGAGAATCCGGCACCGATAATTAAATATTTCTTTTGCATATTTATACGATCAATATTTTTAATGATACCGCTATCACTAGCCCATTATTATTTGATAGAGTTCATGATACGTATCCAAGGTTTTATCTAAACTATAAAAATCAATGGCCCCAGCCCTGATGCCAGCAGCATCCATCTCCATTTTATTGCTACAAATGGCATCTACAATAGATTGCATGGAGGCCAGATCAAAATCGTCAAGCACATATCCCGCTTTGTATTTTTCAATAATTTCTTTTACATCGCCTACCCCACTATTGGCAATAACAGGAATGCCCATGGCCATAATCTCCCCATGCTTTGTGGGTGAGGAGGATAGTTTTGAGAAACAAGGTTTGATGAAAAACAAGGAGAAATGACTACAGGATAATAATAGCGGCACTTCGTGACGTTTTCCCATCTTTACAATGACGCTGTCGGCTGGAATGCCAAATGCAGCGGCTTCCTGCACAACCACTTCATGTCGATTGTTGGATATAAATAAAAATTTAGCATTCGGTTTTTTGTCTAATAGGAGTCGACAAAATTGCATCATTTCTCTCGTCAGGTACCAACCACCAATTGAGCCTAGATAACTCACAATAAAATCATTTGGTTCAATGCCCAAAGATTGTTGAATGGCCAATTTTTTATCCGCCGTTACAGTGGCCGGATCAAATAAATCAAGGTCTGCACTACAAGGAACCACGGCTACTTTTACTGGTTGAGGTAAATGCTTCCAATTCAAAATAATTTCTTTTGCCTTATAGGTTAAGCAGGTATTATAATCGGCTACCCTAATAAATTCATCTTCTTTTTTTCTAAAAAAGCGATACACCATCCGATAAATCGGGTTTTTCAAATTCCACATTCCTCCATCCACTCTTTCGTCTGCCCAAAAACCTCGGATATCATTTAAAAATTTTACTCCCAATTTCTTTTTCATATGCAGCCCCACCAATTGAGGTAGACCAACACGCGTATGGGTCATGTCGAAATGGTGAATTGCATGCAATTGCTTGGCTTTTTGCCTCAACTTAAAAAAATCATATACAGAAGATAATACAGGAGGCTTTCGGTGGTAAGGGATCGACACCCATTGAATTGGAAAAGGCGCAATTAGTTGCTCTACATATTCTTTTTGGGAGGAAAATTTATCGGACTTGTCGCAACTCAATATTACAAATTCATACCCCCATTTTGTTAGGCCTGCCAAATAAGGAATCACCTGACTCTGGCCCAGTGGATCTGTTAAGCCATCATATGAAATAAATAATATTTTTTTGGTAGAATTGGCCATAGTTAATTATTGTTCATCCATTTATCATACCACATCTGAAACATGAGCAGGTACCATACCTTTTCTGCCCTTTCTGTTTTGCCTTGATAAAAAGATTTTTTTATTCTTTGTATTTCTTGGTTATTGAAGATTTGTTGTTTTTGAATAAAATCCTCCGACAAGTATTGCTCAACAAAAGGTTTTAAGTCTTTTTGCAACCATGCAGCAATAGGAATGCCGAATCCCATTTTCGGGCGATCCATCATTTCTTTAGGAATGTACTGGTGTACAATTTCGCGTAAAATGAATTTTTTAACCCCTTTATTGTATTTGTATTCCATTGGTAATCGAGCAGCCCATTCAATAATGCGCTGATCCAAGAATGGTTCTCGACCTTCAAGACTAACACTCATGCCTGCACGATCAACTTTTTGTAAAATATCATCCAATAAATAGGTCTGGTAGTCGATGGCCATCATATAATTCAACACCGAAAAATTTTCTGGCTTCAATTCCTTGCTATCAAATGCTGTAGCTAAGCCATGAATGGGCTTACGGAATAAATCGGCTAAGTCCTTTTCATTCATTTGAGCGGTGATGCTCATCATGATATTCCTATCAGTTGGATTCTTCAACAAGGATTTTACTTTTTCATAGCGGCTATGAAAAAGATATTTTTTATTGAAGTAGGGAATGGCATCAGCGGGAATACGATCCATTAAGGCCGCACCAGCCTTGCGCATAAAGCCCGGTATATTTTTAATCTTGCCGCCATATTTCAGCACATAATCATAGCGATTATACCCAGCAAAAACCTCATCTCCTGCGTCGGCTGAAAGCGCTACCGTTACTTTTTCACGGGCAATTCTGCTAACCAGGGTTGTGGGAATGGCACTGCTATCTGCAAAGGGCTCATCATAAAAGAATGGAAGGGTGGGCACAATTTCTAAGGCTTCCTTCTCGGTGCAATAATATTCGGTATGATCGGTGCCTAACCGTGCCGCTGTTTCTTTTGCAAAAGGCGCTTCATTCAATCCTGCATCGGGTACCCCAATTGTAAAAGTCTTAATCTTCTCTGTATTATTTGCCTGCAATAAGGCGGCAACGCAGGTGCTATCATACCCACCACTCAAGAATACCCCAACCGGCACATCGCTTACCATTCGGTATTGAAATGCATTCTTTAACAAATTGGACGTTTCTTGTATAGCCGTGGGCAAATCGATTTGTAAAGTGGGCTGATTATACGCATCATACACATTCCAGTATTGAGTAGTACTAATTGCTTTGCTAACAAGATCCAATTCTATATAATGGCCAGGCTTTAATTTATGTGCATCATTAAAAATGCAATGAGGGGTAGGCACATAACCGAATTGCATATACGCAGCTGCTGCATCGAGGTTGATGGACTTAACAAATGCCGGGTGCTGCATCAGGGCTTTTAATTCGGAGCCAAACAAAAACAAATCGTCTTTCCAGTAATAGAAAAAAGGTTTTACACCGGCTCTATCTCTGCAAGCAAATATTTTTTTAGCCCCCTCATCATAAATAGCAAAGGCAAACATGCCAATGAATTTTTGCAGGGCAGCAGGCCCCCATTCATAATAGGCATGCAATATCACTTCCGTATCACTATGACTGTGAAAGGTATGCCCCTTCTGCTCGAGTTCTGTTTTTATTTCAGCATAATTATATATTTCGCCATTGAAACTGATGTGTAAATGTTCAAAATTTTGGGGCTGACTACCGCCTGCTGTAAGATCAATGATGCTGAGCCTACGATGGCCGAGGCCGAGGATTGCTTCGGTTGTTTCATACATACCATAGCCCTCCCCATCGGGACCACGGTGTGCCATGATGCGATTCATTTTTTCCAGTACCCCTCGGTCTGTTTTCTTATTGAAATCTACAAAACCCGAAATTCCACACATATATCAATGGGTTCAATTTAAGTTGTTTCAAAGTTAAGCCTAAGTGATTAAAAGCAGGTAGCAGTTTATTGACTAAGCGGCCATTAGATATTATTCTGCAACTAAAGCTTCTGCATAAATTTTACGCAGCCCCTCCATATGCTTGGGCAAGGTAAAATTTTCAACCACTCTTTGCTTAGCACGTGTAGCCATGGCTGTTAATGCTGCTTTGGGCATTTTACTCAGCTGCAACAAAGCAGCAGGTAATGCAGCTTCCTCCTGTAGCGAAAAATACATCGCAGTATCTTCACATTGCTCACGGAAAGAAGGAATATCGCTTAATAATAAAGGCATCTCCATCGCCATCGCTTCCAACACACTCAAAGAAAAGCCTTCAAAGCTGGAGCTCATTAAGTATAGGTCATACTGCGGAATAATATTTTCGATATCACGCACCTCTCCCTTTAGTACTACTTTAGCGCCGGTGGCCTCAATCAATGCCCTTGTGCTTTGCTCTAGGGGACCAACCCCATAAATATGCAATTCGATGTTTTCGTTTTTTAATTGTTCAAAGGCCTTAATAGACCACTCATAATTTTTCTGTGTTCTGATGGCACCTACAGATATCACCCTAAATGTATCCGATACTGGTTTAATTACTGGCTTGTTGGTATTAAAACGATTGATATCAACAAAAGTATAAAGTGCATATGCCTTATAAGGCTTCAAATGCAGAAAGCTGAAATATTCCGCTAAAGCTCCTTTGGCAACAACGATAATAATCGATTTTCTGAAGCGATAACTTAATTTGTCGAGGTAACGAATCCGTTTGAATTTATATTCTACAGAAGAAGCAACAAATGCATGTATAGTAGTAATTAAGGGAATTTTTTTAGGCACTGCAAAGCGTGCTATTACAGTAGGCCAAAACAAATGTGTGTGAACCAAATCAGGTTGCTCTTTTTTAATTAGTCGGCGAAACTTGAAAATTGCAAAAGGTAATGAAAAAAGAGAGGAGAGATTGAGGCAGATGAGTCGATCGCATTGTAATTCGGCTCCAAAATGATTCATAGGAAACAAAGTAACCACTACCTGTTCATATTCCGGCAACTCTTTGATCACCCTGACCATCATGGTTTCAGCGCCACCACGGCCAAGATTGAAAATAAAATGAATGATTTTTTTTTTCATGTAAAGAAAACAAGTTTACTATTTACAGTTTTTCAAACAGCACCGCAATATGAGAGCCATTGATACCAGTCGTCATTTTCTTTATGATAGCAAGGGGCACTGTTATCAATCCCAATAATACCATTTTAATTTTATCGGCAGAACTATGTAATCCAGCAGGGCTTTTAATTTTCCCTATATACTTGGCATGTAAATAAGCTTCCCCTTTGATAGCGCCTTTTTCATCATATACTATTTCCTGCATTTTCAAATTGAATAAGGGTGCAAGCTTTTCAAATACTTCCTTATTCCATAATCCCATATGATGTGGAGGCAGATTGAGTGTACAATATTTATCGTAACTTTTAAAATAGGGTTCGCTATTGGGCACACCAATTACAATTTTACCTCCTTTGCGAAGGACCTTTAAGGAATCCTGCAGAAACGACTTGATATCATAGATATGTTCCAACACTTGAAACATACAAACCACATCGTAATATCCTTCCCTTTTGGCAGCATGATCGGCAATCATTTCATTTTCTACATTCAACCCTTTATTGCGACACAGTTCTACCGCTTTTTGATTTAATTCCAATCCGCAAACCTCTCCTGCTTTTTCAGCAGCTTTTACTAGAAATTTACCAACCCCACAACCAATATCCAGTACTTTATCGCCTTGCTTGATATGATCAAAAGCCAATTGATTTTCAAATTTCCAATCGTGGTAATAAGCATCACCAAATTTCTCCTGCAAGGTGGCGTAAAAAGCGCCGTCGCCATCCATTCCTGCGGGGTAGTAAAATCTATAACCCGTTTGGCTACACTGATAAATTGAAAAGGTTTTTGTAGGAAAAAAATGAGCCACTTCAATACCGAATTGCTCCCTGTATAATTGAATGATAGCTTGACTTTGAAATGTATCA
>Ga0194063_10000904_pt1 | contig 20259 bp, 15 predicted proteins | sample SepL3720m_MetaG_FD_155459 | JGI IMG/M metagenome (GOLD analysis project Ga0194063, IMG submission 155459) | Anoxic zone freshwater microbial communities from boreal shield lake in IISD Experimental Lakes Area, Ontario, Canada - Sep2016-L373-20m | ecosystem: Environmental > Aquatic > Freshwater...
GTTCCGTTTCCTGGGCGCCCATGGCGACCCGCCTATAGGTGAAGGAGGTGGCTTGGACATGTTTAAGTCCTAGGGACTCGATCAGTTCAGAGGCGCTTTTCCCGCTACCGGCAATGCTTGCCGGTGGCGTCATAAGCAGCGCGAACAGGGATGAGTACTCTTCAAAAGAGAACCCGGGTTCGAGCGTAAAACTGAGCAGATTCAAGGCGGACAGGCGAGAGGCGAAGGGTAGTGCGAGAGGGGCGCCGCCCGTGGAGATTCCATTGATGAGAAGGACTCCCTCATTGATGTTGAAATGAATATGGTTCTGATTTTCAATGAACGCCATGACCACCGGATAACTTCTCTCCAAGGCATGGTTTGCCACTTTATGGGCTACGCCATACAAGATGGCCATATTGAGAGACTGCCCCATCGCCTGCACGAGGTTGACTACATCCTGATCAAGGGCGTCTGACTTAAGATAGGGAGGCGTAACGGCTTCGGTCATGACCTTAATTCCAAACAGCGTTTGCCTGAATACAGTGTTCCGAGACGACAATCTAGCAGGCTTGAGTATTTCAGTATAGCCAATTTTCGCATGATCTGCGATAAGGGAGTGTCTAAATGAATTGTTGTTTTTGGAGACGTGATACCTAATGATCCCATTGAATTACACACGCGAACTCAAGACTCGGCACTCGGTTGACGTGCTGGTGGCTGGCGGCGGGCCAGCTGGCATTGCCGCCGCGATTTCGGCGGCGCGGCAAGGCGCTTCGGTGCGGTTGATTGAAGCGAGCACGTGCCTGGGGGGTATGGGCACGGCGGGGATGGTGTCGGCTTTCATGACCTTCACCGACGGCGTGAACTTTCTCGCCGGGGGTGTGGGGCGGCAGGTCTACGACGCCTTGCACAAGTGCGGCGGCCTGATCCAGCCTCGGCAGGGGATCAAGGCCGATGAATTGGTTTGGGATTCGATCTCACGCCGTTGAACGTAGACAGGCCGGTAGGCAAAGGCGCGAAACCGGTGGACAAGGGCATCACGGGAACGCGCGCCCTGGCGCTCGACTTTTACCGGCAAGGGAGCAGCACCGGCGGTGATCGTGATCGTGGACAAGATTGCCGGTGGGACGAACCCGACCTGGCAGATGGCGTTGCGCAATACCATCGTGGCCGGCAACGTGTTCACCGTGGGCAACCGGAAGTTTGCGTTCGATGGGGAGAAAATCAATGTCCAGTAAACCCGCGTTGCCGTGTTCTGTTTGTCCAGACTCACTTTCGGGGTCACGGTCGGCAGCGCGCCAGATGTCGCTGTTTCCCTCGGATCGTGCGGCGGATGCATCCCTGATCACGGAGGGGGTTGGCATCAAGCTGGACGGATTTTCATTGAGGCACCCTCGGCAGTGGGGTGGCTGTTGGGCGGTGTGCCAACTGTGGGATGCACTGGGGCTGGATAACTTCTGGGAACCACGGATGCCTGCGTCGCGCAAAGGCACCTCGTGGCTGGACGTTCTGAAAGTGCTTTGCGCAAACCGTCTGCTTGAGCCCTCCAGCGAATGGCGTGTGCATCGCGAGTGGTTTGGTCGATCAGCCATGGCCGATCTGCTTGGCTGCGGGGCGGAAGTGTCGGCGAAGGACACGCTTTACCGGGGACTCGACAAGGCGTTGCCACACAAGGAGGCACTGTTCCAGTTCTTGAGGGAACGGTGGGCAGATATGTTCAACGCCTCCTTTGACGTGCTGCTCTACGACTTGACGAGCACCTATTTCGAAAGTGATCCACCGTTCCCGGAAGGCGATAAACGGCGGCACGGTTACAGTCGCGATCATCGCCCCGATTGCGTGCAGGTGGTCGTTGCGCTGGTGGTTACCCCCGAGGGGTTTCCCGTCGCGTATGAAGTCATGCCCGGCAACACGGCGGACTGCACCACGTTACGCTCCTTCCTCGATAAGATCGAAGGGCTCTACGGCAAAGCCAGGCGCATCTGGCTGATGGACCGGGGCATCCCGACGGAGGCCACCCTCGAAGAACTCCGGTCCCGTGGCGGGATGTATGTCGTCGGCACGCCCAAGGGGCGGTTGACGAAGTTGGAGGAAGCCCTTGCCGAAAAACCATGGCAGCAGGTGAGGAAAAGTGTGCGCGTAAAACTCCTGCCAGCAGAAAAGGAAGTCATGGTGTTCGTCGAAAGCGGCGACCGGGTCTGCAAAGAACGATCCATGCGCCGACGTCGAATGAAAAAACTGTTGAAGCGACTGGCCACGCTGGCGGCCAAGCCCATCGCCTATGAGATTGCTCCAAAAGATCGGAGCCGCCCGGGAAGAGGCTGGCCGCGATGCACGCTTTATCGCGATCTCATTGCCCTCACTTCCCAAGAACGGCGGCTCCAAAACACTCGTCACCTTCTTGTATCATATCGACCGGGACACCCTGCGCAAAGGGCGCCGCCGCGAAGGCCGCTACCTCCTGCGCTCCAACCTCACCGAAAGAGATCCTGGAGATCTGTGGGAGTTCTATCTCAAACTCGTTGAGGTCGAGGCGGCGTTCAGGACACTGAAAGGCGATCTGGAAATCCGTCCCATTTTCCACCAGGACATGGACAGGATCGAAGGCCACATCCTCGTGGCCTTCACGGCCTACTGCTTGCATGTGACCCTCAAAACGCTCCTCGCGGCCCATGCGCCGGGCCTGACACCCCGCCAAGCTCTGGAAAAACTCTCCGCCATCCAGATGCTCGACGTCCACTTCCCCACCACCGACGGCCGCGAACTGGTCTTCTCTCGTTATACAAAACCCGAACCCGATCAGCAACTTGTCATCAATGTCCTGAAATGGAAATTGCCGCCGCAATCCCCTCCGAAAATTACATCAGCCGGAACTGTCGAAATACCATAGTGGCTACAGACTTTTAGGAAGGTTGCGTTGATTTTCAATGACTTACATCAATTTTCGCCGCGAATAGCGAAAGTCCGGCTAAGTGCCATTCATGACTCAGATGAAGGTGAATTGTGAACAGTGAAGACGGAGACCCCGTGAGCCCTACCATGGCTTGATGACCCATTTCCAGATTATGATACCGAACCGTCCTGCCGTGAACTTGCCGAACCGGTGATCGCTTACGCGAACGGTTGAGCACTCGCGGCGGGACGGGTTTGTCTCGGTTCGACCCCGCTTACAGTAAAACAGGTTCGTTTCAGGAATCAGACCAGCCGCAGCGCTTCGAAAAGCGGGTTTATGATCGATCTTGACCTTCATGCCCGATTTTCACATGCTTCCAGCCACGAAAACGATGTTTCAGAGATGGTTCAGGGCGGACTCAACGGGTGTGTGCCCGTATCGCCAAAAAAACGATTTCTTATCCATTCCATTCATCATTCCATTCCGTCCATCCGATGCTGTGATTGCAGGGATCAGGTGAATTGATGATGTAAATCGGCAATATAAAGGTAAAAGATGATAATCGCAGTATTAACAACGGCTGTAGCGTCCAAGATTCAAGTCGGTAATCTCGACCTGGGTATCATTATCTTCTATCTGCTGGCGATCGTCGGTATTGGCGTGCTGGCGGGTCTTGTGCGAAAGTCGCATTCCGGCGAGGGCGCCCATTACTTCCTGGCAGATAATTCCCTGAAATGGCCAGTCATCGGTCTAGCCATGTTCGCCGCCAATATCTCGACGGTGCATCTGGTCAGTCTGGCGCAGTCGGCCTACACCTCCGGCCTGCTCTATGGCAATTTCGAGTGGATGGCCGGCTTTACGCTAATCCTGCTTTCCCTCTTTTTCGCACCGCTTTACCTGCGCACCAAGGCGACGACCCTTCCTGACTACTTGGAACGCCGCTACAATCGTAATTGCCGCGACATGCTGACCATCGTTTCGCTCTTCTCTGCCATTGTCATCCACATCGGCGTGGCGCTTTTTACGGCGGCGACCGTACTCTGCTTCATTTTCGGCATTCATGGTGACATGACGATCATGGGTCTTTCTCCGATGATGTTCTTCATCCTCGCTCTCGGTGTGCTCACCGGTATCTACACCGTCGTCGGCGGTTTGTTGGCGGTGGTTTGGACTGAGAGCATCCAGACCGTCCTTCTTCTCGTTGGCGCTATCTGCATCACGGTCGTCGGCTACCATGCCATTGGCGGATGGGACGCCCTGACCGCAACTCTAGCCAGCAACCCGCATCCACTGGCTGGTAGCAAGGAGTCCATTGCCGCCGGTGTCGAATTGTCCACCAAGTCCTTCCTCAGTATGGCCCATTCACGTGGTGACAACACCGTCATCGGCAATATTCCCTGGTATTCCATTCTGCTTGGCTATCCTATCATCGGCATTTGGTACTGGTGCTGTGACCAGACCATTGTCCAGCGTGTGCTCGCCGCCAAGGATGAGAAAAACGCCCGGCTCGGACCGCTCTTCTGCGGCTTCATCAAGATCCTGCCAGTGTTCTTCTTCGTTCTGCCAGGCGTCATTTGTGTTGCTTTGGTTCAGAAGAACTATTTCGGTTCGGGCGTCGGACCCGCTGCTTCTGCTGACGCCTATCCGTTCATGATTACGCATTTGCTGCCGGTCGGCCTCAAGGGGTTGGTCACGGCCGCCATGCTTGCCGCCGCCATGCAGACCTGTTCCGCTGCGCTCAACTCCGCCGCCACGATGTTCTCCTATGACATCTGGAGGCGCTGGAGCCCGGCAACCACGGACAAGTCCCTGATCAAGGTCGGTCGCTGGGCTACTATTGTCGCCACCTTTTTAGCGATTGTGCTCTCCCCGATCTTCGGACATTACCCGACGATCATCCAAGGGTTGAATACGATGATTTGTTACGTGGCTCCGCCAATCACCGCAGTTTTCCTGATAGGTGTGTTCTGGAAGAAGGCTGGTGGTAAAGCTGCGTTTGTTACTATGGTTTCCGGCGCGGGCATGGGTATTACCTGTTTTATCCTGGATTTCTTTCGAGCCGTCTTTATTGGTGAAGGGGTCGCGGCAAAGACCGCTGTTGCAAGTTCGGCTGTCTGGGGCTTCATCTACAACATCGCGCTCAAGGATTTCATGCTGACCTCATTTGGCATGTTCTGCATCTGCATCATCATCCAGATTGTCGCCACGTTGATGATGCCTGAGCCACTTAAAGCGGAGGCCAGGGGGCTGACTTGGGAACACTGGGCCGACCCGCTCAAGGCGAAGTGCGGGCGTGGCCTTTCCGATTACCGGGTCATGTCGGTTGCCGTGCTGTTCACGTTCATCACGCTCTATGTGTGGTTCTGGTAAATAATAAGAAAGGGAGTTGAATTATGATGAAACAACTGCTGATTCCTATGCTTGGTTTGTCTGTACTGACCGTCGCCGGTTGCGGCACGCTGGGATCGGCCCAGCCTAGCGCTCAAGTTCAGCGCTATGGCACCATCACCGGACTTAAGTCGGAAAAAACGGCCTACTACAAGGATCTTCATGCCAAGCCCTGGCCCGGGGTCATCAAGAGACTCAAGGAGTGTAATTTCCGTAACTACTCGATCTACCTGAAGGAAATTGACGGGAAGTTGTTTCTTTTCAGCTATTTCGAGTACGCCGGCAAGGACTTCAAGGCTGACTGCGAAAAAATGGCTGCGGATCCCGAAACAAGACGCTGGTGGCAGGAAACGGATCCTTGCCAGATCCCGTTCCCTGCGGCCGCCGCCAAGAAGAAGATTTGGGACGGCATGGATGAAGTCTTTCATATTGAATAAAGAGTATGAGGATGAATAAATGTATTAAACGGCTGACGATTGGGATGATGGCGGTAACGGGAATGGTAGCGGGGGCGGTCGATAAGCCCACCTGAATGACGCCGGATCCCGCCGCTGTGGTGAAATGGCAGGATATGCGGTTTGGTATGTTCATCCACTGGGGCCGGTCAGCCTGACAGGGCACGGGATCGGTTGGTCGAGGGGAAGCCCGACTCCGATTGCTGTCTATGACAACCTCTACAAGCAGTTCAATCCAGAGACAAGCCAGACGCGAATCCTGTTGGGGCAGTGCTCTTCCATGAACTCGGACATTCCTTTGCCGATCCCCTGTGCCCCTGATCCGATTTTTGATCGCGATTGCGCTTCGGGTGTCGTTTTGTCACTCATGCAACCATGAAGAGATTTCTTTGGGCTTTCTAACGGCGCAGCGTTTGTCTGGTTGCTTGCGGCAGTCAAGGGTCCGCGAGTCCGGTTAACCCGTCTTTCGCTGTTCGCGGGCTAAAACGTCTTTTTTCGGGTGGGTGACATGCGTTTCGCCCTTTGTTTACAGGGGTGCATCTTTCAAAACGGCTTGTGGGGCAGACTCTGTCGGTTGACTGTTTGATTTTCTATGAAACCATCACTTCATGTATCTGAAGTGTCACAAGCGGTTCAAAGACGGCAAGGAACATCGCTACTGGAGCGTGGTGGAAAGCCTCCGTACTCGGCGAGGAGTGATCAAGCGGCAGGTGCTCTACCTGGGTGAGATCAATGATGCGCAGCAGGCTCAGTGGTGTTCTGCGTTAGATGTGTTTGATGAGTCGAGCGACTCGATCCGGCAGATGAGTCTATTCCCGTCCGACCGCACCCCTCCGCCCGATGTCTCCAATCCGATTCAGATCCGGCTCAATGAGATGCAATTGCGCCGTCCCCGCCAATGGGGTGGTTGCTGGCTGGCTTTGGAACTATGGAATCTTCTGGGGCTCGATGCATTCTGGACGCCGCGACTTGAATCGAGCCGCAAGGGAATGGTTTGGCTGAATGTCCTCAAAACGCTGGTGAGTTACCGCCTTCTTGATCCCGGCAGCGAATGGCGATTGCACCGGGACTGGTTCAAGACCAGCGCCATGGGCGATCTGCTCGGGGAAGATGCCTCGATTGCGGGGAAAGACACACTCTACCGCTGTCTCGATAAACTTACCGACCACCGGGAAGCGATGTTTTCTTTTCTGAAAATGCAATGGAGCCTGCTGTTCAACGCCTCCTATGACATCCTGCTATATGATCTGACCAGCACCTATTTCGAGTGTGACCCACCCCAGAATGAGGAGGCCCTGCGCCGGTTCGGTTACAGCAGGGACAAGCGATCCGACTGCGTCCAGGTTGTCATTGCGCTGATCGTCACGCCCGAAGGCTTTCCGGTGGCTTACGAAGTGATGCCGGGTAATACCTCCGACAAGACCACGCTACCTGAGTTCCTGCGGAAAATCGAAGCGCAATACGGCAAGCGGAACCGATTGTGGATCATGGATCGGGGCATTCCCACGAAAGAATCCCTCGAACAGATGCGGGCGGAAGGCGCGAGTTATCTGGTGGGAACCCCTCGCGGGAGGCTCAGCAAACTCGAATCTCAACTGATCGCCCAGCCTTGGAAACAGGTGCAACAACAGATCGAAGTCAAACTGGCTCACGATGACGAAGACCTCTATGTGCTCACCCGTAGCGGTGGACGGCGGGACAAAGAACAGTCCATGCGGCGACGAAAACTCAGAAAACTCTGGTCACGACTGATTGAAATCCGAGCCATGAAAACACTGAATCGCGATGAGTTGCTGCTCAAACTTGGCGGAGCCAAAAAAGAAGCGGGCAAGGCCTGGGATCTGGTCGACATCCAGCTACCCGGGCACGATGAACCGGTCGCGCCGGAAACCTTCCTGTTCAGCATCAACAGGGGAAAGCTGCGCCGAACGCGCCGGAGCGAAGGCACCTACCTGCTACGCACCAACCTCACGGCGTCAGATCCCGAAGCGTTATGGAAGCAGTACATCATCCTCACCGAAATCGAACAGGCCTTCAAAGAACTCAAGAACGACCTCGACATCCGTCCGGTCTACCATCAAAAAGATGACCGTATCGAGGCGCATATCTTCGTGTCGTTCCGGGCCTACTGCCTGCAGGTTACGCTTAAGCACAAAGCGAAAGTCAAAGCACCCGGACTGACGCCCCGCGCTATCCTGGAAAAGTTCAAAGCCATGCAGATGATCGATGTCCATCTGCCGACTACCGATGGACGACACCTGATCCTGCCTCGCTACACGCAACCCGAGAAAGAACTCAAGCTGCTGCTACACCAATTGAACCTGACCCTTCCCGATCAGCCGCCACCGAGAATCGAAGCGCCGAAAGAAAAATGTGGGGCAGACCTTTGATTGAAAATCGAACAAATTGAGCGTTTTAGCCCGCGAACAGCGAAAGACGGGTTAGGGGCGGGCAACCGGTTTTGAAAATAATTGGCACATTGTTTAATGGCGTGATAATGTCCTGGTAATCGCAAAAGAGTCCGCATGGAAACGGAGAGGGTATTATGCCGAAAAAGGTCATTAGGAAGCAGTGTCCTTCTACAGAATCGGTCATCAGGAAATTTCACGGAAAACCGGGTTGCCTGCTCAGCGTTCTCGAGGAAATCCAGGAGGCCGAGGAGTTCAATCATCTGAACGAAGAGACGCTTAAACAGGTTTCTCAAAAAGCAGGCATCCCCTTGTCGCAGGTCTATTCGGTGGCCACCTTCTATTCGTTCTTCAACCTCAAGCCGCAGGGCAAACACACCATCGTGGTTTGCAGGGGCACAGCCTGCCATACCCGCGGATCGCGTTCCCTCCTTGAGGAGAGCGCCGCGAAATTGGGATGTCGTGACTTTGCGGAGGATGATGAGTCCTCGTACACCACGCCCGACAAATTTATTACGATCCGTACGGTGGCCTGTTTCGGGCAGTGCGCCCTGGCGCCTGTGGTGGCGATAGACGGCAAGATACACTCCCACATTACGGCGGGGAAATTGCTTGGACTCATTGGGAAACTTCAGAAGGAGGCGGGCCGATGATCATTCGAAACATGACCGATCTTGATGCGATTCGCCGATCCGCATGGTCGGCTGTGGCTCCGGAGAAGCCCATGATCAGCGTCGGCTTGGGCACCTGTGGAATTGGCAACGGGGCGGATGCCGTATTGGCGGAGTTCGGCGCCCTGATCAAGAAGAAGAAATCGCCGGTCGCGCTGAAACGAACCGGTTGCTTCGGGTTTTGCTCCGAAGAACCCCTGGTCATGCTGTACGTTCCCGGCAAACCCGTTTTGTTGTTCAGTCAGTTCACGGTCAAACACTGTGCCGGGGTGCTGAAAGCGGCCGTGGATCCCCTTGCGGCTGAAAAATTGGCCGACCAAGCCCGTGCGAAGATCAGTGCCTGGGATTTTGTGACCGGGAAGGCCTCGTTTGGCAGCGGCTACCCGGGAACCCCGGAATGGAATGAGATTCCCTTCTTCAAGGGCCAGCATAAACTCGTGCTGCGCGATTGCGGATTGATTGATCCGGAGTCCATTGAAGATTATATTGCCGTTGGCGGTTATGCCGCCGTAGCCAAGGCACTTCTGGCCATGACCCCATCGGGCGTGATTGACGTGGTCAAGGCGTCCAAACTGCGCGGTCGCGGGGGAGCGGGTTTTCCAACTGGCCGAAAATGGGAGTTGATGCAGGAGCAAACCGCCTGTGACAAGTTCCTCGTCTGCAATGCCGACGAGGGCGACCCCGGCGCCTACATGAACCGGAACGAGATCGAAAGCGACCCGCACATGCTGCTCGAAGGCATGATGATCGGAGCCTATGCCATGGGGGCGGCTTCGGGCCTCGTGTATGTTCGCGCGGAATACCCGCTCGCCGTCGAGCGTCTGAATAAGGCGATTAAGGCCGCCCGGACGAGAGGCTTGCTGGGTTCAAATATTCTGGGGTCTGGGTTCAGTTTCGATGTCGAGATCATTCAGGGTGCCGGCGCGTTTGTGTGCGGCGAGGAGACAGCCCTGATTGCCTCGGCAGAAGGCCTCGCGGGGCGACCGTTGCCGCGTCCGCCTTATCCGGCTGAGCGCGGCCTGAACGGGTCGCCGACGACCATTAATAACGTGGAAACCCTGTGCAACATCCCGGCCATTCTCTCGGCGGGCGCCGGGTGGTTTGCGGGAATCGGGACGGCGAAAAGCGCCGGCACGAAGGTGTTTTCGCTCGTGGGCAAGGTTAAGAATACCGGTCTTGTGGAATTGCCGTTGGGGACGCCAATCGAGGACATTGTTTATGGAATGGGTGAAGGGACAGGCCTGATAGGGAAGAAAATCAAGGCCGTTCAGACAGGAGGGCCGTCGGGCGGTTGCATCCCTGTTGACCAGTTTAAGACTCCCGTTGACTACGATTCACTGGCGGCGTTGGGCGCGATTATGGGATCCGGCGGGATGGTCGTCATGGATCAGGATAACTGCATGGTGGATGTGGCCCGTTACTTTGTGGGATTTACGGCGGCCGAATCCTGTGGCAAATGTACTCCCTGCAGAGAGGGATTGTCGCAGTCTTTGCGCATTTTGACAGCCATTTCAAAGGGAAACTCCAATGAAACGGATCTCGCGGAGTTGGAATCCCTGGCTCACGTCATCCGGGATTCCTCCCTGTGCGGGTTGGGCCAGACGGCGGCTAACCCCGTGCTCACAACTCTCTTGTATTTCAAGGATGACTACCTGGAGCATATCCGTGAACACCGGTGTTCGGCGGGGGCTTGCGAAAGCCTCTACCTGGCGCTTTGCGAAAATTCGTGCCCTCTTCACATGAATATTCCAGGGTACCTCGCCTTGCTTAAGGAAGGGCGGCTTGAGGATGCCTTTGAACTGACGTTGCGGGATAATCCGTTTCCCGGAAGCCTTGGACGAGTCTGCCACTTCCACTGCCAGATGCGGTGTCGGCGCGAAGACTTGGATCAGGCCGTGGCGCAAAACGAGATCCACCGCTACCTGGCCGACACGATGTATAAGATGGGCAAGGAAAAGGCCATCTACAAACGGCTTATTGATGAAAAACAGCCGGCGACCGGAAAGTCCATTGCCATTGTCGGCGCCGGCCCTGCCGGCCTGACGGCCGCCTTCTATCTGTCACGCCTTGGACATACCGTCACGGTCTATGACGAACATAAGAAGGCAGGCGGAATCATGCGATACGGAATCCCGGCTTATCGGCTGCCTCGCGAGGTGATGGACAAAGAGGTGGCCTTCATCAAGGCGCTGGGAGTTCGGTTTGAGTTCGGGAAAAAAGTGGGCCGCGACATCGCGATCAGCGCCCTGACCAAACAAAATAACGCCGTCATCATGGCCATCGGGGCGCAGGAAGATCAGAAGATCGGCCTACCAGGCGAAACGCTCAAGGGTGTGTACCCCGGTTACCACTTTCTTGAAGCGTTCAACATGAAGCAAGCCGGGGTGCCTGGTCGGAAGACTCTGATCATTGGCGGGGGTAATGTCGCCATTGATGCGGCCAGGACGTTGTGGAGACTGGGTTCTGACGTGACGGTGACCTACCGGCGCGGCCGTAGCGAGATGCCGGCTAATGTGACCGAACTGGACGGCGCCGAGGACGAGGGCGTTCACTTTATGTATATGCTGGCGCCCGAAGCGTTCCTCGGTGATGCCCAGGGCCGGGTACGGGCGGTGCGGTTTCGAAAAATGAAACCGGGGCCGTTGGACAAAAGTGGTCGGCCGACACCTGTTCCAACCGGGCAGACTCTGGAAATACCCTGCGATGCCGTGCTCCTGGCCATCGGTGAGCGTGTGGGGTCTGAAGCGTTGTCGAAGGCGGGGATTGAGTGCGCCCGAAACGGAACCGTGCGTATTGACGGGTTTACCCTGAAGACCAACGTGCCGACTGTTTATGCGGTGGGTGATGCCGTGACGGGCCCCGCCACGGCCAGTGAGGCGATGGGACTCGCTAAACGGGCCGCTCAGGCGATTGATAAGGCGTTAACCGGCGAGGATCGATTCCGGACATTGTTCCGGGAGTTCAATTATGGAATGGGTGTGCCAGTCAACCCGACGAAATGCTCCAAAGTCACGGTGCGCCATATTCCCGTCGAAGCTCGACGCGGTAACTTCATGGAAATTACCCAGGGATATTCAGGGCAGCAGGCCCACAGTGAGTCACTGCGATGCCTGCGGTGCGATGTGCGTGATAATGCGCGTAAACCCTGGTAAAGAGGGAGGATTCAACAATGGCTTCAATGACACTGACAATTGACGGAACCCGTGTGGAGGTGCCGTGCGGCATCACCCTTCTTGAGGCATGCCGTGCGGCAGGCGTCACATTGCCGACTCTGTGCTATCTGGATCATGTGGCAGCCAACGCCTCCTGTGGAGTGTGTGTGGTGGAAGTCAAGGGGGCGCGCACCCTGGTGCGTTCCTGTGTCACCAAGGCAATTCCCAACATGGAGATTCAGACGGCCTCGGCGCGTGTGAGGACGGCCCGAAAAACAGCGGTCGAACTTCTGCTGGCCAACCATCCGGCGGACTGCCTCGCCTGCAACCGTAACGGGTCGTGCGAACTTCAGTCGATGGCGGAGCGTCTGAACGTGACGCGAGCCCGGTTTCCCGAAACGAAAAAGGAGGTGGCGCGGGATGAAAGCAGTCCGTCGATCATCAGGGATAACAACAAGTGCATCCTGTGTGGACGCTGTGTTGCCGTATGCAAGGACGTTCAGAGCGTGTCGGCCATTGATGTCGCCGGGCGCGGCATCCGGACGCATATTGGAACCTTCATGGATCGCGGACTGAAACACTCCGTCTGTACGAACTGCGGTCAATGCACCGTGGTGTGCCCGACGGCGGCCATTGTGGAACAGGATGAAACCGAGGACGTGTTCAAAGCGCTTCGGGATCCCTCAAAAGTGGTGGTGGTTCAGACGGCGCCGGCCATCCGGGCCTCCATTGGGGAAGCCCTGGGCATGGAGACGGGCGCCTTGGTGACGGGCAAAATGGTGGCGGCCTTGCGAAAACTGGGGTTTAATCGGGTCTTTGATACCCAGTTCACGGCCGATCTTACCATTATGGAAGAGGGGACAGAACTGCTGGAACGGCTGACTCATGGCGGGACGTTACCCATGATCACCAGTTGTTCGCCCGGGTGGATCTCCTTTATCGAAACGTTCTACCCGAAATTGCTCAAGCACCTCTCGTCGTGCAAATCACCCCAGCAGATGTTTGGCGCGGTGGCCAAGAGTTACTATGCCGAGAAAATCGGGATCGATCCGGCTTCCATGGTGGTGGTGTCCATCATGCCGTGCACGGCGAAGAAATTCGAAGCGAAGCGTCCTGAAATGCGATCCGCGTGGACGTGGTGGAAACAGAAGGGAAAAGGGAACAGCGAACCCTTTTTCGACGTCGATTATGTCCTGACCACCCGCGAACTGGCGCGTATGATCAAGAACGTGGGCCTTGATTTTGACCATCTTGAGGAACAGCGCTTCGACGATCCCCTTGGGCAATCCACAGGCGCCGCCGTAATTTTCGGAGCCACCGGCGGCGTTATGGAGGCGGCGGTGCGCACGGCTTATGAAGTGGCCACGGGAACACCTCTGGCGAATATCAATCTGACAGCCGTTCGCGGGATCGAGGGTCTCAAGCATGCCGAACTGGATGTGGGTGGGAAAACGCTGAAGGTTGCAGTGGCCCACACGCTCAAAAACGCGAGGATTTTGCTGGATGAAATTGCGGCTGGAAAATCCGACTATGCGTTCATCGAGGTGATGACCTGTCCCGGGGGATGTCTTGGAGGCGGCGGCCAACCGATTCTTCCGACGCGCGAAAAACTTGAGGCGCGGGCCAAGTCCATCTATGTCGAGGATCTCAACATGCCTCTGCGAAAATCCCATGAGAATCCGGCCGTCATGGCGCTTTACAAGGAGTTCCTGATTAAACCCCTGAGTCATCTTTCACATGAACTTCTTCATACTCATTATACCCCTCGCGAGTCCTGAACAGGCCAGTGAGGGGAGGTGAGAAGGGGCGGAATTTCGTTCGCGTCAGGCTTCGAGCGGTATCCTTTGTTCGGTGGAAGGATCAAAGAAATGGGCTCTATCCATGAACACGGCCGGTTCAATCGGTTGGTCAGTCTGAAACCGTTTTCGGGAATCCACACGGCTGATAAACGTCGTGTCGGCAACGCGACCATAGACATAGGAGTCCGACCCCATCCGTTCGATAAAGTCCACAAAGGACTTGATTCTCTGCGGATGGGGTAACGCTTCCGCCGCGATGGATCCGATATCCTCGGGGCGCAATCCCAGTGTGACGGGCTTGTTGTGGTAGGGCGCCAATGCCGTTGCGGCCTTCCCGGAGAGTTTCAGGTTTATCCCGCCGGGCCCCGCGAACACGATGCCTCCCTCTGAAACACGGAGCGTTCCCTCGAACATATTCAGGGGCGGCGTTCCTATGAATCCGGCAACGAAGCGATTGACAGGTTGGTCATAGAGTTGAATCGGATCGTCAACCTGCTGAATGATCCCGTCTTTCATGACCACAATTCTCTCTCCCATGGTCATGGCCTCCACCTGGTCATGAGTCACATAGACCATCGTGGCGCCCAGTTTCCGGTGCAGTCGGCTGATTTCGACCCGCATCTGGACTCTCATTTTCGCGTCCAGATTGGACAGCGGCTCGTCAAAGAGGAACACGGCCGGTTTTCTGACAAGGGATCGCCCCAGCGCCACTCGTTGGCGCTGGCCGCCCGACAGTGACTTCGGGCGGCGATCCAAGTACGCTTCGAGTCCCAGGATGGAGGCGGCTTCGCTGACTCGGCTTTCAATCTCCGGCTTTGAGAAATGCCTCAATTTCAAGCCAAAAGCCATATTCTCTCTAACTGACATGTGCGGATAGAGCGCGTAGTTCTGGAATACCATGGCAATATCCCGGTCTTTCGGCGGCACGTCGTTCACCACTCGGCCTCCAATGCGAATGGTACCTTCCGAAATCTCCTCGAGTCCCGCGATCATTCTGAGAGTCGTCGATTTTCCGCACCCCGAGGGCCCGACCAGGACGACCAATTCGCCGTCTTTGATTTCCAGGTTGAAATCGTTGACAACCTTGGAAGCCCCCGAATACACCTTGCTGACGTGGTCTAGACTGATGATCGCCATGGGGATGTTCTTGGCATCATTCAGGGTAATAATCAAGCGCGTAAATGAATTCCTTGCCCCCGGTTATCGGGTAACGTAGAGTCGAGTCAGCATCGTGAGGCAAAGGGAGTTATCGTCAGAGCCCAATTCGGGGGATGTCATGAACTATGCGTCGAAGATCCTGTCCTATCTTGGTGAGGGCAACCGCTTTTCTCAGGTTCTGCTTGTCGCGGGAGCGCCGCCCGTTGAAAAGGAGGGTTCGGCATTTCATATTGTCATCAATGTCGTGCTGACTCCCGATGATATCCGCGATACCCTGGCATTTTTCTCGGGTCATGCCCGCCGGTCAGGGGCGGCGGATATGGGCAATCACGGGGTATTTGCGTTCGGAATGCCGAAATTGGGCAGGTTCAGAGTCCATTACCTGACCCAGCGCGGGAGTGTGTTCCTTTCTATTCAACGCATGACCTATGACATTCCGGATCTTGATAGTATGCTCAGCCATCCTGATCAATTGATATTAATGGATGAAATCCTGCGTCGTGACGATGGAGGAGTGGTGCTGTTTAGCGGCCCGTCGTCGGACTCGTTGTCGCGTCTTCTTTATGCCTCGCTTGCCCGGATCAACCAAACCAAAAGCCTGGTCATTTATATTCTTGAACACAACCTTTCCTTTCTTTTGAGGCATCGCAATTCGGTTGTCATCCAGGTTGAGGTGGGCACGGATATCCCATCCCTTGAGGAGGGACTTCAGAACAGTCTTTTTTTGGCGCCTGACCTGATGTACGTTCGGGACCCGAAGACCTCAACAGAGTATAAGGGCCTCATGTGCGCCGCTCAAACGGGCACGATGGTCTTGATCAGCGTCGTGGCGCCGGACGGCCATCGCTTTCTGAACGACATTAGGAGCCGCATGCCCGAGGACTATCAGAATTTCGCCCGACTCATCCGGAAAACGATCAGAGTCAGTTCGGGACGGGGCAACCTGATCACCGTGAGTGAACTCATGCCTTCGGATACGGAAACAGGATCATAACCATCTTGGTTAATCTTCCATTCTTGAATCACAGAATACGTTGCGATACAGTTTTGTAATTCTTCTGTTTTTGAACCAATTTGTGAGGATACAATGGAAAAACGTGAGAGCGTGGAGTTAAGTGTGCTGTACCGGATATCCCAGGCGGTGGCGCACCGTCGTGACATTTCCGCCTTGTTTCAGGAAGTTTTCGATATTCTGGAGAAGGACATGGGAATGTCCTTCGGGACGCTGACGTTACGGCGTCCGGACACAGATGTCTTTGTGATCGAGGCGTCCCGGGGGTTGACGCCGGAGGAGCATAAACGCGGTCAGTACCGTTTGGGCGAAGGGATTACGGGAAGTGTTGCCAAAAGCGGAAAGGCTGAGGTGGTTCCGGACTTGAGCAAGGATTCCCGCTTTTTGAACCGGACGCGTTCCCGCAAGGGCGGGCCTATAGCCTTTATCTGTGTGCCGATTGTGCATCATCGGATTGTGATCGGAACCATCAGCATTGATCGTCCGTCTGATGAGAAGGGGATGTTAGGCAAGGATCAGGAGTTTCTCCGCCTGGTGGCCAACCTCCTTGCCGAGGCCGTGGCCAGTATTCGCGAGCAGATGGTCGAGCAGGAGGGGTTGAAGGCGGAGAACGAGAGGTTGCGCCGCCAGTTGGGCGACAAATATCAACCGCACAACCTGGTCGGGAACTCCAAGGGAATGCGGGTTGTGTACGACCAGATCGCCCAGGTGGCCGACAGCGCCGCCACGGTGCTGATCCGGGGCGAAACAGGAACCGGCAAGGAATTGGTTGCCCGGGCCATTCATTTTGGCAGTGCGCGTCGAGCTAACCCGTTTGTCAGTGTCAACTGTGCCGCCTTGCCGGAAAACCTCATCGAGAGTGAATTGTTCGGCCATGAGAAGGGCTCGTTTACCGGCGCCTCCCAGCAACGGAAGGGACGCTTTGAACTGGCGCATGGCGGCACCCTGTTTCTGGATGAAATCGGCGATATCACACCGGCTGTTCAAGTGAGACTGCTGCGCGTTTTACAGGAACGTTCCTTTGAGCGGGTGGGGGGAGACCGCCAGATTGTCGTCAACGTGCGGGTGATTGCGGCCACAAGCCGGAATCTGGAGGATGCCATTCGCTCCGGCAGGTTCCGGGAGGATCTCTACTACCGCCTTAATGTGTTTCCCATTCATATGCCGCCTCTTCGGGAACGGCGGTCGGATATTTTGCTTCTGGCGGACTATTTTCTCCAGAAAAGCAATCAGACGTACGTGAAGAAGATCAAGCGGATTTCCACCCAGGCAATCAACATGATGATGGCCTATCACTGGCCCGGCAATGTGCGGGAACTGGAGAATTGCATCGAGCGGGCCGTGTTGACGTCCACCGATGAAGTGTTGCACGGGTACTCGTTGCCGCCATCCTTGCAGACCAGTGATGCAACCAATACCCCGCTTCTTCCGGAATCCGGCGCCAGTCTCGAAACAATGGTGGAATCCTTTGAGCGGGAAGTCATTGTCGATTCCCTCAAGCGCCACAGGGGGATAGCGGCCGCCGTCGCCCGTCACCTTCAAACAACGCAGCGGATCATCAACTACCGTATCAAGCATCTTGGGATTCATCTTCGGGACTACCGGACCTAATGAGTGGCACAAATTTGTCGCGATGATTTTGTGAATTACAGAATTGTGTGTCTCTGTTTTTGTTTAAGTCATCATGCGAAAATTCTCTTGTTAAACATTACAAGGTATATATACGCGTAACCTGTTTTCTCTTAAGTCATTAGCGAAATAGATAGGCCGTGTCTCGCGTTCCTTTCCTCCCTGGCGCATCCGAGTTGGTATGGCCTCTGCTATTGTCTGACATTCATAATTTTGCCTCAATAAGGAGACAAACATGAAAGGGAGCGCCAGGTCATGACAAGAGATCGGTGTATGAAGATAGGGGGAGTATGTTTGGCCATGCTTGGATGTCTTCCGGTAGTGGCGAGGGCGGACGAGGCGTCACTGGGGACATCGGCCTCGGCGCTGGTCTCCGGAATCAGCGCCGCAGATACGGTGTGGGTTCTGCTCAGCGCGGCCCTGGTGATGCTGATGACCCCTGGATTGGCCTTCTTCTATGGCGGTCTGGTTCGGCGCAAGAATGTGCTCTCGATTCTTATGCAGTGCTTCATGATGCTGTGCGTCATAAGCCTTCAATGGGTGTTTTGCGGATACAGTCTTGCCTTTGGCCCTGATCTGGGAGGCATCATTGGAAACCTGGATTGGGTTGGGCTTGCGACGGTCGGTATGGGGCCCTCTGATTACGCGGGAACCATACCGCATACGGCCTTTGTCATTTTTCAAATGATGTTCGCGGTGATCACTCCGGCGCTGATTATCGGCGCTTTTGCGGAGCGCATGAGATTCTCCGCCTTTGTGGTATTCAGTCTCTTGTGGACGACGCTGGTGTATGATCCCGTGGCGCATTGGATGTGGGGGAAAGGCGGATTTTTGGGTGCGATGGGAGGGATGGGGGCGGTTGACTTCGCGGGCGGAATGGTGGTGCATATCAATGCGGGGATGGCGGCTCTGGCGGCCGTCATCGTGCTGGGCAAGCGGAAGGGGTTTCCGAACACGATTTCGCCTCCGCATAATCTGCCCGTGGCCGTCCTGGGTGCAGGGCTTCTCTGGTTCGGTTGGTTTGGATTCAATGCAGGCAGTGCGTTGGCCGCGAATCATGTGGCGGTGAGCGCGTTTATGGCCACCCACATTGCGGGAGCCACCGCCGGTCTGGTGTGGTCCATTCTGGATTGGTTGAAATTCGGCAAGCCGACGACACTGGGCATGATTACCGGGGCGGTGGCGGGGTTGGCGGCTGTGACTCCCGGCGCGGGGTATGTGGCGGTGTCCGGCGCCGTCTGGATCGGTTTGGGATCAGGCATCATCTGTTGGCTTTCAGTGACGGCGCTCAAAGCCAAGTATCAATACGATGACTCCCTGGATGCCTTTGGAGTGCACGGTGTCGGCGGAATATGGGGAACCTTGGCGGTGGGTCTGTGGGGCACCAAGGCCGTCAATCTGGCCGGGGTGAATGGGTTGTTTTATGGCAATCCGATCCAACTCTGGCTTCAGGCAAAAGCCGTGCTGATGACGATGGTTTATTCGTTTGTCATGTCTTTGATTCTGTTCAAGGTGGTTGATTTCGTGTTAGGTCTTCGTGTGAATGAGCATGAAGAAGCGGTTGGCCTGGATCTGACTCAGCACCGTGAGGCCGGCTATACGCTGTTGGATTAGGAGGTAGAGTCATGAAATACATTATTGCCATTATTCAACCGGATCGTCTTGATGACGTGCTGGATCTGCTGACCCAAAAGGAGATTCATCTGGTGACCGTGTCCAACGTTGTCGGGCGTGGTCGGCAGAAAGGCATCTCGGAAGTTTACCGGAGTCATCGCGAGGCCGGTACGCTCCTGAAAAAAATTAAGCTGGAAATCGCCGTGAACGACGAATTTCTCCAACAGGCCAGGGACGCGATTGTTCAGGGCGCCCGCACAGGCCAGACCGGGGATGGAAAAATTTTCGTTTTCGACATGCAGGATTGTCAGAGGATCCGAACGGGCGAAACCGGGCCTGTTGCCATCGGGTGACCGGTCACCGTCCGAACTTGAGCAGATACTTGAGCGAAACAGCGAAATCCTTGGGTTGCGTTGCCTCAATGACAAGGGGTTGCCCGGTCACCGGGTGCAGAATCTCCAGGCGTTCTGCATGGAGCGCCGGGCGCGCCATCAGGGGTTTCTCGCCCTCGGGTTTCATCCGGTAATCCCGTTTGAGTTGGGAGAGCAGAAGCGGGAACCCCGTGCCGTAGTCCTGATCGGCAACCAGGGGACATCCAATGGCTTTCAGGTGAATCCTGATTTGGTGCAGTCGTCCGGTGGCCGGTTCGGCCTTCACCAGGGAGTATTTTTTAAATTTCTCCAGAAGCGTAAACCGCGTCACGGCCGGTTTGCCACGCCCCCGATCCACGATCGATAACCCGGGCCGAACGACACTGGGCGCCAAAGGGACGTCGACTTCCATTTCCGCCTCCGGCAGAGCGCCTTCGATCAGAGCCAGATAGGTTTTTCGGGGGTGCCGTTCATGGAACTGTCTGGCCAGACTAACGAGGGCTGATTTGTTTCGGGCCAGAAGAACAACGCCACTGGTTCCGGCGTCCAGACGGTGTACATTGGCCAGATAATCAAAACCATGGACTTGCGCCCAGGGTCGTTTCAGGTGAATGCCCGTGTGCAGAAGTCCCATCAGGTTCTCCCGCGATTTGTCCCAGCGATCCGGAGCAATCAGAAGCCCCGCCGGTTTATTCAGCGCCAGCAGATCGTTGTCTTGAGTCAGGAT
>Ga0194063_10000905_pt1 | contig 20250 bp, 16 predicted proteins | sample SepL3720m_MetaG_FD_155459 | JGI IMG/M metagenome (GOLD analysis project Ga0194063, IMG submission 155459) | Anoxic zone freshwater microbial communities from boreal shield lake in IISD Experimental Lakes Area, Ontario, Canada - Sep2016-L373-20m | ecosystem: Environmental > Aquatic > Freshwater...
GCTTATAGAGGCTTACGTAACGCATAAACAAACCCTTACAGTGAATGACACGAACATCCGCATCACCATTCCTGCGGGTATCGAAAACGGACAAACCATAAAAATTAAAGGTCATGGCGGCATCGGCACCAACGGCGGACCCAATGGAGACTTATATATTACATTCGCCCTATTACTCCATCCGCGCATCAAGCGTTTGGAAAATAACCTCTACACCACCGTTGATTTGGATTTGTATGTGGCGATGTTAGGCGGAGAAATCACGATGGAAACTTTAACAGGAAAAGTGAAGCTGCACGTGGCTGCCGAAACCCAAAACGGCACAAAAATAAAACTCAAAGGAAAGGGATTTCCTGTGTATAAACAAGAAGGGCAGTTCGGCGATTTTTATGTAACCTATAACCTAAAAGCACCGACGCATCTCACACAAAGACAAAAAGAACTATTCACAGAACTATCAAAAACTACCTAAAACATTACACATCATGGAAAAAACATATCTCATAGCCTTAAATGAATTTTGTATGAGTCATAATATCGAAATATCGTTTATTGAATCACTACAAAATACGGGTTTGATTGAAACAACCCAACTTCACGATGCAGGCTTTATAGAAGTCGAACAACTCCTGCAATTGGAAATGTATGTGCGTTTCCATAACGATTTAGACATCAACCTCGAAGGCATAGAAACCATCACGCACCTGCTCAAACGCATAGACGCACAATATAAAGAGATAGTGAAGCTCAAAAACAAGCTGATGCTTTATGAATTGAAAGAATGATTTCTGTTTTAAGATGAATAGAAATGCTATGCTGAAATCTCTGATGGGGATTACCACGGAGGCACGGAGAACACTAAGAAACACTAAGCATAACACAACAATAAAACAATAGAACCATAAAACAATTTCAAGAACACCACTGAGACACTAAGATCACTAAGAAACACTAAGAATAACACAACAATTCAACAATAGAACAATAGAACAATTTCAAGAATACCACGGAGGCACGGAGAACACTAAGAAACACTAAGCATACCACAACAATAAAACAATAGAACCATAAAACAATTTCAAGAATACCACGGAGGCACAGAGAGCACTGAGAAACACTAAGCATACCACAACAATAAAACAATAGAACCATAAAACAATTTCAAGAATACCACTGAGACACTAAGAGCACTAAGAAACACTAAGCATACAACAACAATTCAACAATAGAACAATAAAACAATATAACACTCCCCCCCACACAAACGCAACTACAAAAATGAATGAATAAGGTACTACATTATGTAAAGAAAACCCTGAAAGTCGTTTTATGGATAGTCCTAAGCTTCATATTGCTCTTTATTACCATAACTATATGCATACAGATTCCCCCGATACAGAAAAAACTGCTCAGCTATGCCACGTCTTTTGTCAGTGATAAGACGCATACGGTTGTTTCTATCAAGCATTTGAGCCTTGCCTTTCCGTGCAGCATTGTCATTGATGAAATTTATTTGGAGGATGTGCAGCGCGATACTTTGGTTTACGTTGGAAGCGTGTCTGCCAATCTTTCGTTCACTTCTTTGTTGGCTCGGGAGATACGGGTGAGTGCGTGTGCGCTTACGGACGTCAACTTCCACATGACGCGCTTGGCAAATGATTCTTTATATAACTTTGCCTTTCTGATTAAGGCGTTCGCAAGCACTGCCCCTAAGCCGAAGGTTGCCGCTCCTGCCACAAAATCGCCGTGGAGTTTCAGCGTGGGAAGTGTGGATCTCAAAAATATTCGTTTCTATTTGGATGATAACTTTGGCGGCATCAAAATAGGTGTAATATTGCGGCAGTGTTCCTTAAATATGGACAAAATTGACATCCCGACTTTGACCTTTGCTGTGAATGATATCAAGATAGACGGATTATTGACCAGTGTGTTGCTGTTTAAATCGGGATTGCCGTCCACCGATACCACTTCGAGCACGCTGCCTGTCATTCAGGTGAAAACCTTGGCATTGCGCCATACGCATTTCACCTTCGGAGATTCTGTGAGCAAGCTCTTCATCAACGCGATGGTTACGCAAGTGAATCTGAAGGATGCCTCCGTTGATTTGCCAAAAGAAAACATAACTTTGAGGTATCTCTTCCTTACGAAAAGCAATGTTACCCTAAAACGCGAACAGGCGGACCCGTCAATTATTTCTCAGGATACATCGTCCGTAGCGTCGGGAAGTAGCAATTATACGGTTGCGGTTAAAAATGTATTTTTAGATGATAACGCCTTAGCCTATTTGGTGACCAATGTTGCCCCCGAACCAAAAACCTTTGATGTAAATCATTTGAAGTATGCCCATGTTGGATTGGATGCCTCCGATTTGTATTATTCCAAGTCGAAGCTCAAAGCAAGCATTAGGCAATTGCAAGCAATGGATAACAATGGTATGGATATAGTGAAGTGCGCCGTAAATTTTACGATGGATGATCATGGCATCCAAGCGCAAAATCTGCAAGTTGCTACTACCCATTCCGCTATTGATGCGGATTTGCAGATGCAATATAGCTCCATGTCGTCTCTAAGTGATTCTATTGGTTTATTGATAGTAGGCGCAAACATTCGCAAGGCGGTGGTTCGAAATTCGGACATCACCTACTTTGTGCCGCAAATCAAAAAGCAATTATTCTTTAACCATGCCACTACGCTGAGCAGCATCAGCGGCTTAGTGTATGGACCCCTCAATCATCTTACAGCAAAAAATCTTTTATTAAAAACAGGTGCCGGCACGAGTATTGGTTTTGATGCGTTGATAGTAGGACTGCCTGACTTTCAACATGCCTATTTTGATATTCCGAATGGCAGCTTGGTGACAGGCAAAACGGATGTTACATTATTTGCTGACACCATAGTGCCGCGCACTATTGATTTGCCGCAACGTATCGCTACGACCTTTCAATTTAAAGGGAAGATGAAAAACTTTCAAGCCCATCTCAGCCTGAACAGCAGCTTCGGCGCTGCGCAAATTCAAGCGGCTTTGAGTGCTAATGAGCATTTCAAAACCACTGTTAGTCTGAGTCATTTTGATATCGGAAAGTTGATACGCAATACCAATCTGCTTGGCGCTATAAGCCTCAAAGCTGTTGCGGATGGGCAGGGCTTGAGCATGGATAGTATAAAATCAAAACTCGACATAGCGGTGTCGGAAATGATGCTTCGAAAATATAATTACCGCAATCTCAACATCAACGGTAACATACACGGGAAAGAATTCGAAGGCAACATCACCTTGAATGATAGCAATGCCAAGTTTTCGATGGAGGCGTTGGTGCAGTTGGATTCCAATGAGCAACATTACAAATACAACCTAAACGTGGAGGGCATGGATCTGCTGAAACTCCATCTGATGAAAGAAGATAGGCGCATTGCTTTTGATTCACGGGCAGATATCTATATGGATAGTGTGCAGGGTATGCGCGGAACTATCGCCATCGGCAAACTGCTCCTGATGACTAACGATAAATCCTATACGCTCGACACTTTGTTGATAGCCTCTTTCAACGAATTGAATACGAAACGTTTCGAGAGGAATACAGCTTTAATCCAATTTGCTTATACGGGCAAAGCATCGCCCTTAGACTTACCGAAAACCTATAGCAACATCCTGAATCATTATTTCCCATTATCAGATTCCATAAAAGCGACGGATGCGGCGCGTGTGCAAAATTTCAATTGGCAATTGCAGGTGCACAACCATCCCATGCTAAAAGAAGTTTTCTTTCCACAGTTGCTTGCCTTTGAACCCGCAAAGATATCAAGCAGTTATGATGCGCCTTCACAGGCATTCAGCTTGGAAGCTGACATCAATAAAGTGGTGTACGGCACTACCGAAATTAACGCGATGCAATTGGGGGTGAATGCCGATGCCAATGCTTTAACCTATAAAATATCAAGCGCGTCGGTGTTGAACTCTTCCATAAAATTGGATCATATTGTGCTCGAAGGGAAAGCCGCCAACAAAACGCTTGAGGCGAATTTGTCGTCCTTAGATGATAATCAAAATAAAAAATTGCAGATACATACCGTCATCACGAAGGACAGCGGGAACTATAAGATACATATTGCGCCCAAGGACTTCTATCTAATGAATCATCGGTGGGATGTGGCGGAGGACAACTATGTCATGGTGGGCAAATCGGGGCTATTGTTGCACCACCTTTTCCTTTCGAAAGGCGAAAGCGCCATCAACATTGCTTCCGTCAACGATAAGTTTCGGGATGATTTGAGTTTCGAGATGAAACGCTTCGACCTGAAAGAAATTTCGGGCATCGTGGAGAAAGACACGGGCTTAGTGGCAGGCATTGTGGATGGTACGGTGCTGCTGAAACGCGTCAAGAATATCTATGGCATCATAGCCGATGCGCGCATCACCAATCTGAGCGTGCATGAGATACCCATCGGCGACCTCAGCGTGAAGGCAAAAAATCCCAATGCGGAGCAATTCGACATCAACATAGCCCTGACAGGCGACAACAATCAGCTCACGGCAACGGGCAGCTATCTGCCAAATGCAAAGAGTAATGCCCTGAATATGAAGGTGAATATCGCAAAGCTTGCGCTGAAAAGCGTGCAAGCCTTTGTGCCCACTATTATTTCGAATGCATCGGGCGACGTGGCAGGAGATTTCACGGTGGGCGGCGATTTGACGGCTCCTGACATCAGCGGCACCTTGACATTTAATGATGTAGCCATGAAGCCACGCATGTTGAATAGCACGCTGCATATCGCGAAGCAAAGCATCCGCATGACACCCGACGGGATACATTTTGCGAACTTCACGATGAAAGATTCCAATCAAAATGTGGCAATCATAGATGGCAGCATCCGCATGGCGCACTTCAAAAATTTTGTTTTTGCGCTGACGGCAAGCACCACCGACTTCCTTTTGTTCAACACGACAGCCCGCGACAACAAAGTGTTTTTCGGACGTATGATATTGGATAGCAAGGTGGACGTACAAGGACCCATGTCGCTTCCAATAGTTAACGCGCACATCAAACTGAAGAAGGGGTCGAGTTTTACGTTTGCTGTGCCCGAAGACAAATTGACCACAGATAAAGGCGAGGATGTGGTGGAATTTGAGGACTCTATCAAACTAAATAATATTATGCAACGCGACAAACAGCCCATAGCGCAGAAGTTTGCGCTGACAGGCTTCGACATCTCGTCGGTTATCGAAATTGATAAGCAAGCAAGCCTGCGCCTGCTGTTAGACCCTTCGAGCACGGATTCGTTGGTGGTGAAGGGCGAGGCGGCACTGAATTTTGCTATTGACCGCAGCGGGAAGATGAGTTTGACAGGCGCATACAATTTGAATGAGGGAAGTTATCTCGTTTCCTTAGAGAATGTTATCAAGCGACGCTTCACGATAGTGTCGGGTAGTAACATTATTTGGAATGGCGACCTCTTGGGCGCCGAAGTGAGTATCAATGCCACTTATTTGGTGCGCGCGACGCCCTTCGATTTAATCGCAGATCAAATGACGAATATACCCGCAGGCGATCAGAATCAATATAAGCAACGCTATCCATTCATCGTGTTGTTGAAGTTGCGCGGGGCGCTTTTGCAGCCTATCATCAGCTTCGAGATACAACTGCCGCCCGAAGACAAGGGCATAGTGGATGGCGCGGTGAACGCAAAATTGATGATGATGAACGACGACCCTTCCGCTTTGAATAAACAGGTGTTCGCGCTATTAGTGCTTGGTCGGTTTATACAAGAAAATCCGCTGCAAAGTGAGACAGGCAGCGCCATATCTGTCATGCGGACGACAGTCGGTAAGTTCCTGTCCACGCAGTTGAACCAATTAAGTTCTAAACTATTGACGGGCGTTGAGTTGAATTTCGACATACAATCTTATGATGATTATCAGAGCGGCGAGGCACAGGGGCGGACAAAAATTGATGTAGGCGTGAAGAAACAGTTATTCAAAGAACGATTGTCGGTTCAGGTGGGCGGCGCTGTGGATGTGGAAGGACCGCAAGCGAAACAGAACAACGTGAGCGACATTGTGAGCGACATTGTGATGGAATATCTGCTGACCAAAGACGGGCGCTACAAGCTGAAAGCCTTTCGCCACAACCAATACGAGGGCGCCATCGAAGGACAATTGGTGGAAACGGGCATAGGCGCGGTTTATACGCGCGACTTTTCCTCATGGAAGGATTTGTTCACTTCACCCAAAAAAACGGATGCGGTTAGCCAAAAGTAAGCCGATACTATCATGAAACACATAACTTTATATACCATCCTCTTGTTGCTGACCGCCTTTTTGTTTTCGGGTTGCAGTGCCATGCGCCATCTTGGCAAAGAGGAAAAACTCTATTTGGGCGCTGATGTGAAGTTGGTGACCAACGAAAAACTGAGCAAGAAACAAGCTTCTGCCTTGATAAAAAGTGCAAAATCAGCCATACGCCCCGACCCGAATAAGAAGTTTTTGGGAGTTCGCACCAAGCTGATGCTTTACACCATGGCAGGAAAGAATCCTCAAAGCAAGTTCCGCAAATGGCTGCAACGCAAAGGCGAAGAACCTGTGTTGCTCAGCCATCTGAAGACAAGTGTTACGACTTCTTACATAGATGCCAAACTGTTCAACTTGGGTGTTTTTCGAGCTTACACCGACGTCAGCATTGTGAAGAAAAAGCACACTGCCAAAGTGGTTTACACCTGCCATGTGCATCGTCCTTATATATTAAAAAGTATAAACTACGCCATTCAACATGATAGCATCAGCCGATTAGTGGACCTCAATCGAGACAATAGCATCCTCAAAATCGGCGATGATTATAACCTCGACAAGCTGAAATATGAACGAACTCGCATAGATGCCCTGCTGAAGGAGCACGGCTATTTCTATTTCAATCCCGACTATCTCGTGTTCAAAGCCGACACAGCGCAGGGAAATCAATCGGTGGCGCTCCGCCTGATCCTGAAGGATAGTGTGCCGAAAACCATGTTAGAAGTCTATCGCATCCATCATGTTTATGTGAATCAAGATTATGTGCTTGACGCGAAGGGCATTTCGGGCAAAAATGACACCGTGCGCTTCCATAATATGATATTTCAGGGACGAAATTCCGATCTCAAGATACGTCCGAAGGTGTTGGAATATTCAATTTATTTGAAGAAGGACGACGTGTATTCTGTTACAAATCATACCATAACACTCAATCGTTTGATGTCTATGGGCAGTTTTAAATTTGTGAGTATCAAGTTTTCGCCCGCGGATACGATGGCAGAAAATTATTTGAACGTGGCGATACTGTTGACCCCCATGCCAAAATATACGCTGCGCACCGAGTTGGATGTGGTGGAGAAATCGAATTTGAATTTAGGTCCGCGCCTCAATCTTAATTATTTGAACCGAAATATATTTAACGGCGCAGAGCTGTTGACCGTTGGGTTGGCAGGTTCGTTTGAAGCGCAGTTGGGCGGGTCGAGCAAAAATATGTTTTCGTTCTCCGTGAACCCCGAAGTGGAGCTGTCGTTTCCAAGGTTTATAGCTCCGTTTCGCGTGCGTACCAAAAGTATTTATATTCCGAAGACACGTATATTGCTCACTTATAATTATTTGAAAAAGGTGAATTACTTCGACATGCATACCTTTCAAATTATGTATGGCTATAAATGGCGCGAAGATCTCCGCAAGGAACATGAATTCAATCCGATACAGGTGAGTTTCACGGCGATTAAGAATAAATCTCCGCTGTTCAATGAGCTGTTGGCGACCAATTTGTTTTTGAAACGCAGCTATGAAGAGCTGTTCGTGGCAGGAGGGAATTATATTTTTACGTATAACAAGCCCGAGAAATTTGAGCAGCGGATTCGTTTTTATTTCCAATCTATCAACGAAGTGGCAGGCAATGTGTTTTGGGTGATATCCCGCCTAAGCGGCAAACAGGCTACGGCTGAACATCCGGCATCCATGTTGGGTAATGTGTATGCGCAATTTGCAAAAGTATCCTTAGACGGACGAGCTTATTATAATTTCAAAAATAAAAATAACATCGCAATACGGCTCTTTATGGGCGTGGCGCGTTCGTTTGGCAACACGCAATTGTTGCCCTATTCGAAACAATTTTTTTGTGGCGGACCCAAGAGCCTCCGCGGCTTCCATATCAATAGTTTGGGACCCGGCACCTATCAGCAGGATGCCAATACGAATGGCTTTTTGCAGTTGGGCGGCGACGTGAAAGTAGAAATGAATTTGGAATATCGCTTCACGATATATAAATATATTAAAGGCGCTTTGTTTACGGATGCGGGCAACGTATGGCTATTGAAATCGAATCCATCGAATGCAGGCAGCTTCTTCGTGTTTAATAGATTTCTGAAGGAGATGGCGGTGGATGCGGGCGTGGGTTTGCGGATAGATGTTTCGTTTTTCGTGCTGCGCTTCGACTTAGCCATTCCGTTGCGCAAGCCGTGGTTGGATCAGGATAGGCGATGGGTTTTTGATAAGATTATGTTCATGAACAACGGATGGCGTAGGGATAATCTTATCCTAAATGTGGCGATAGGCTATCCTTTTTAAAGGAAAGTTTTTCTCTAAAGAGAAGAAAAGAAGATGAACCACAAAGACACAAAGACACGAAGAAACACAACGAAAATATGCCACAAAGACAATAAGGCACATAGAATTAAGAAAAGGATGTCACACAAAATCGAAAATACCTTGTCCTTAACCTTAGTAGAAAAGCTAAATATAAAATGCATTTAACCTTATTACCTTATTTTAGTTCTTAAATAAATCCTGTTTTGATAAGCCTTTTGTCTTGACATCATGAAACTAAAACTCCAAGCATAACGGTTTTACGCAGACGAGTCTGTAGCATTTTTTACATGGCAATTCCCTGTGAAAAATCATTAGTGTTTGTCAATATATAATAAGGTAATAAGGTTAGTAATGCGCTGTCAATAAATATGCTACTAAGGTTTAAAATTGATTTACAAAATAAGATTTTGCCTTATATCAGGAAATAAGAATTATTACATATTATATAATGTAATAGACACTCTTTGTGGCTCTTTGTGCCTTTGTGTCTTTGTGGTTATCCTCCGAAGGAGTGATTTATTTTTGTGTGTCTTCGTGGTAAACCTTCGACGAATCCCTTTGTGTCTTAGTGTCTTCGTGTCTTAGTGTTTGAAAGGCGAAGCCTTATAGAATGTCTTCGTGTCTTAGTGTTTGAAAGGCGAAGCCTTATATTTTTTCTTTGTGGTTAATCTTCCCTTGAACTATATTGCCAGGTTTCGTTTTTTGCGAAAGAGTTTATACAGCTCGAACCACACGATGGAGGCGATGCCTGCCCCGCAGCATATCGCGATGTTGCTGAGGCTGATTCTTTGGAATTGAAAGAGCGTCAGGAAGAAAGGAATATTCAAAATGAGTACCATGAAGATGATGGCGCCTCCCACAACATACAAAACGGCTCTATTGTGCGTGAAAAGTATCTTGAAAATATTGTCAGTCCAGGAGCGATTGGTGAGGATGATAGCCAAGTTGGAAATGATGAGCGTTACAAACGCCATGGCGCGTACCTCTTTATCGCTATAACCTACGTGCAAGCCTATCAGATAGATAGCAAGCGTGATGAGCAGCACCCCGACGCCTTGCAGGCAACTAAAAAAAATCTTGTGCGCACCAAAGAAGCGCTCGTCGGCTTTCATGGGCGGACGTTTCATGATGTTCGGCTCTGCCTTCTCTGCCTCAAAAATGATGGAACAAGCCGGGTCTATGATCAACTCAAGAAAAACAATATGCACGGGCCACAAGATGAGCGGAAAGTTGCCCAACAAAATGGGAATGAGTGATAAACCCGCTATCGGCACATGGATGGCAAAAATATATCCAAATGCCTTCTGCAGGTTGTCGAAGATGCGTCTGCCCAGCTTGATGCCGCCGACGATGGAGGAAAAATCATCATCCATAATTACTAAAGACGACGCCTCACGCGCCACGTCGGTTCCTTTTTTGCCCATAGCGATGCCGATGTTGGCTGATTTCAAAGCGGGTGCGTCGTTGATGCCGTCGCCCGTCATCGCTACAATTTCGCCATTGTGTTTCAAGGCGTTCACGATTTTAAGCTTCTGTTCGGGAATCACTCGCGCAAACACATTGGTTTCTTTTATCTTTTTCCACAAAACTGCATCACTCATCGCCTGCAGTTCATCGCCCGTGATACATTGATCGGGGTGCTCCAAACCTATCTCCGTCGCAATATGTTTGGCAGTTACGGGATAGTCGCCCGTAATCATAATAACGCGGATGCCTGCCTGGCGACATTCATTGATAGCCTGTTTCACATTTTTGCGGATGGGGTCCGACAAGCCTATCAAACCAATAAATTCAAAAGTAAAGTCGTGTTGTTCATCGGGCAATCCGTGAGCTTTGATGCTTGCCTTCGCCACACCCAACACCCGCAAACCATTCGTTGCCAATTCCTCCACCGCTTGCAACAGGCGTGTCTTTTCCTTTTTGTCCAAATGGCAGAGGTCGAAAATAGCCTCGGGCGAACCTTTGGTGGCTATGGTCTTTTCGGAGCTTCCCTTGAACGTAAAAACCCGCGACATAGCGAGCAGCTCCTTGGACAGGGGGTATTCTTTAATCATCTCCCAATGATGATGAATATGCTCGCTACCCTTCAGATACAGGTCGCCCATCGCCATTATTGCCTTCTCCATCGGATCGAAGGGGTTGGTTTGACTTGAGAGTATGCCGTATTCAATAATCTCATGGAACTCGTGCAACATCTCCTTATTTTTTGCTATCTCCATATAATTTATGCCATTAAACAGGCGGCTCACCGTCATTTTGTTCTCGGTCAACGTGCCCGTTTTATCCGTGCAAAGCACTGTGGCGGTGCCCAAGGTTTCGATGGCAGAAGGCACACGCGTCAACACCTTTTTGCGCGACATGCGCCAGGCTCCCAATGCCATAAACACGGTGAGGATGACGGGAAACTCCTCCGGCAAAACTGCCATGGCGAGGGTGATTCCGGCAAGGAAGCCTGCCATAATACTTCCGCGAGTCAGCGTGTAACACACAATGATGACCACACATAAAATTCCGGCTATAATCGTAAGTTTCGTAACCAACGAACCCATTTCTTTCTTCAGTCGGGTAGGCTCTTCCTTCACCGTGGCGAGCGCGGAGCCTATCTTGCCAATCTCCGTATGTATGCCGGTTTGTAACACACGTGCCACGCCGTTGCCTTGCACTATCATAGTGCCTGAGTAGATATACGGCAGGTCGTCGCCCCCGGGTTGATTTGGTTTTGCGCTATCTTGTTCCCAATCATTCTTACGCACAGGAATTGCCTCACCGGTCAGCAAGCTTTCGTCTGCCAAAAGATTCGTAGAGCTTAATATGGTGGCATCGGCGGGCACTCTGTCGCCTTCTTGCAGTATGATGATGTCGTCGGGCACTACCTCAATTCCGGGGATACGCATCTCCACGCCATCGCGGATGACCAAGGCGCGCGGACTTGCCATATCTTTGAGTGCATCCAAGGCTTTTTCCGTTTTTTTCTCTTGAAAGAATTCGATGCCCATAATCACAAACACAAAACCCAACAGCATCAAACCGCCCTGCATATCACCCAAAACCAAATAGATAGAGCCACAAACAACCAACAAGATGAACATCGGTTCTTTGATAACACCAAACGCTATCGAGAAAAAGTTTTTTGGTTTCGAAGAAGGCAGTTTGTTGTAGCCTTCTGTCGAAAGTTTTTCTTTCGCTTGCGCGGAAGTCAAACCTGTGTAGCTTTCTGTGTTTGGGTTGATGCTCATGTGGATTGATTTTAAGATATTATTTTTTTTTATATGTGTTATTTATGATTAGCAATCACTAATCCGAAGAATTTTTTTTAAACAATGCGGGATGTATTAATTATCTTATGTTTTGAAATATTTCGCCCCGATGGGGCTTAAATCTCTTGGTAATCAATATTCCTACCGATATTATGTCCCTAAGGGACACTAGAATTCCGAAAATCCCTTATCCCGTAGGGATTAAATATCGGTAGAAAAAAGACAGGAGTTGAATTTAAGTCCCGTTAGGGACAACATAAAAGCTAATCGGACAACAATAATTAGCAATTGAATTTTATTTTTTTTATAATGTCATACCAACGATATTATCTAATTTTTTTCCTCATTTATACTTCGACAAAACCCTTTGTGTCTTTGTGTCTTTGTGTCTTAGTGTTCAAAAGGCGAAGCCTTATATTTCTTTTTTGTGATAAACCTTCGACAAAACTCTTTGTGTCTTCGTGTCTTTGTGTCTTAGTGTTTGAAAGGCGAAGCCTTATAGAATGTCTTTGTGTCTTAGTGTTCAAAAAGCGAAACCCTATTATGTGTCTTCGTGATAAACCTTCGATAGAGCGGAATAAGCCTATGTATCCTTCTTATTAACCTTCCATAAAGAGCTATATACCTATGTGTCTTCGTGGTGAACATTCGACATTAAACTATGTATCTATGTGCCTATGTGGTGAACCTTCGACATTAATAGAGAAGGGAAAAACAGCACATTACATTTAGGCATCTCATGTATTTTATCTAAAATCAAATCATCTACTATTTCTTCTTCTGCGCTTATCCAATATTTTGGATTATAAATAAGCTTCGACATGTCGGGAGTACCACTAAAATTTTTTCGGAATATACGTCGAATGGCACGACTAATAAAAAATCTATTTTCGATAATACGCGCATACATATATATGGTAAAGTATCGTTCTGCGATTATATTCGATGTGTCGAAGATATTAGAAAAACGTTTATTTATAATCTTCGCAGTGTTGAAGATATTAGTATAACGATTATTTAACGTATGCGATATACAGAGAGTTATAGATGATTCTTTTTTCAATAGCTTCGGCATGTCGGATATATTATATAATGCTTTGCCATATACCTTCGACACGTCGAATGTATTATATACCGACAAAAAAATAACATTCGACGTTGCGAATGTATTTGAAAACCTATTTGTCAATAAATTCGATGCATCGAATGTATTATAAAATGATTTTATTTGAACATTCTTTTCATCGAGTCTTATTGATGACCTGTTTTCATTATCGGTCGTCGCATCGAAAGTCATATCAAAATCAATATTTCTTTTATTCGAAACGGCATGATGATATGACCTACGATTTCCACTCATACGTGAACTTGCGCTCAAAGTACAAAAACGATTTATAATAATAGGGTCCAAAACCGTTTTATACGAACTATGATTTTTTGGGTTGCCTTTTAAAAGGAGATCAACTACTTTTTTACTTTTAGAAATAGGATACATTATTTTCATATTATATTTTAAACATTTATTATTAACATTTTATACTTTTAACATTATTTAACTTTTGTGCTATATAAATCTATATATCTTTACAGACGGAAATTCAAAAAACAAAACAACTGATTTATAAACACTTAAACTTTAAAAATATGAATATTAAATGGCATTTCGTCGAAAACACCTTTCAAACATTATTGAACAAGAGTCAAAAACGTTTTTACAAATTTGTATATTTGTTCATACAAGCCCTGTATGCACATCATACCATCACAGAAATTAACACCATCTACACCAGTCTGCTGCCCTTTTGGAATGCTTTCAAGGTAGGCTACAAGAGCAAGAAATCGAAAAAAGGAATTCGCAAGGGGGATGTTCAATCGCAAAAGGATGCTTTTAATGAACTTTACCGAGATTTGCTGCCCGAATGGAATCGCAAAATCAGCATCGTTTATGCTCCCGGAACTGTTGTCTATTTGAAAATCTTTCCCGAAGGACTTAACCCTATCGGTTATGGTGCGATGGAAGAACGTCTGACGTATTTTGCTGCCGTAATAGAAACGATGGGAACTTATCCTTTGCTCAATGATCTCACTGCCGAAATGATTGAAGCAAATGAAGCTCTCAATGATGCACGCGACACACGCGAACAATCGGGCACTGTGGTAAAAGCACAGATAGATTCAACAAAAGATGCCGGTGTTGACCTTGCCGTTGAAGTTTATGGTGCATTAGGTTTGTTGATACATTTTTATCGCAAAACACCACAAAAGATTTTTGAATATGTGAATCTAACGCTTTTGCGTGAGCATAAGAAAACGGATCCGAATCCACCTGTTGTCTATAATATGACGCTCTTAGCCAACGAGACTAAAGCAGGAGATTTCGAGTTTCTACTCACAAATCGCATGATAGTCTATAATCCCGAAGAAGCTACACTGCGTTGTTTTTTTGTCAAAGAACTTACCGACCCTATACCCACTGCATATTTCGATGTGGTAACAGATGAGGTCAAAGAGTTTCCCATTGATGCTTATGCTGCCGAAGATGCTAAGTATTTTATGGTGAAAAATTTGAATGCCACACTTGGCGGCTCGCTCGAAATAGAATTAACTCAATAACCCTATTTCGAAGAACGAACTACCTGAGAGAAACCGTCGAAGATCTTATAACTTCGTATGTTTCTCTATGGCATAGCGTTTAAGGAATCTATATCGCCTTTGGTATGCCATATCGAAATCAATATTATTGAAATCCATACGAATAGCCGAAAACAAAAATTCCGTAAACTTTTCATCTTAGGTCTTCCGTGTAGGCACAATAAACACGGGCACCAACGTATGATGCATCACGCGTTCCGAAACACTTCCAAGGACAATACTCTGCAACCAATTGCGGCTGTGCGAACCCATCACGATGATACCCACATTCAGCTCTTTAGCAGCTTCTAAAATACAATCAGAATAGTCGCCATCCTTCACTAATATTTTAATTTTTTTATCACCCAAGTGCGTTTTCGTTTTAGTTAAAAAATGTTTTGATGCTTTCTGCAGCCCTTTGACGCTATCCAACTGAATCTGCCCCATTTCAGCATTACCTCCAAAGCCCAATATCGGACTATATTCCTTTGAGGCATAGAACACGGGATCGGTAACCACATGCAATAATATTATTTCGGCTTTCATCGCTTTGCCCATGGCATAACCAATCTCTGCCACTTTCTGCGCACTGACATCATAATCTAATGCTATCAATACTTTTGTTTTTTTCTTTGTTTCCACTTTTTTATTTTTTTGTAATGATTAATAGTCCCTGTTTATAGAATTTTTATTTTTGTTGTATTAATTAGGTAGGGATTAAGATTCAAAATCCAAATCCAAAGTTCCAAATACCAAGGAGAAGTATGTGTTTTTGATTTTCTAAAAGAGTTGAAAAAATCAATTATTCAAAAAATCAAAATGATATATCCCGCAAGAAAATATTAACCGGAAGTTTCCCCATTTAGTATTATTTCTTTGGTACTTGGGTATTTAATTTTCTATCTTGGTATTTGGAGCTTGGTTGTTGTGATTTGGATTTTACATCTTAGTATTTTGTTTTTTATATTTATAGCTTGAAAAATTTATTTTTTTGGATATATTAATGAACACGATTTAATGATTTTTGTTTATGATACGTAATAAACTATGGTTATAAGATCCAAATCTCAAATTCCAAATTCCAAATACCAAGGTGCAGAAAGCTTTTTTGATTTTCGTATTATACACAAAACCTATTGAATCAAAAAAATGTGAAAAATATATTCCGCAAGAAAATACTAACCTAAAGTTTCTCCCTTTATATATCATATCCGGGACTTGGGCATTGGATTTTTCTTCTTGGTATTTGGTATTTGGTCTTTGGTATTTGGAATTTTTCATGTAGTATTAAATATTTATATATTGATGCTTAGAATTTTCCATTTGATATTTGAAGCTTGATCTTTGATATTTGAATTTTAAAAAAGCCACGGTTCGTTTAATTTGCCTAATGATTCCTATTAAAATTCGTACTGCTTAAAGAGTCCTGCTACTCACAGCTTAAGGATGATCTCGTGCATTTCGTCTTTCGTCTTATGCAACTTATACTCCACCATACGCAACATTGTTTCCTCCTTGCCTTCCTCGTGTTGCATATCTTTATCTTGCAACTGGGGATATTTCGTGCGAAGTTTTTCCTTCAGCTCGGTGAAGTTCCAATGTTCTGTATTTGGATCCATGATACTTTTATTTTAATGATTAGATAATAAATGTTTTAGCTTTTTCATATTTTGATACTTCGATCCTGCTAATTCGACAATTTTTTATTAAAGATTAAACGCACCAGCACTATGAAGAATGCAATTATCAATAGCAAATGCACGATGCGAAAGGAATAAATGCTATAGGTGTCGAACCCGAAAAAGATGATAGCCCACATGATGACTAACAGAGCTGCAATGACATAGAGAGAATTTTTCATAATATTTTTTTTTAAGATTTTATCAATACTTTATATACTGAACGCAAGAACAAAGTTACTTCATTTCAAGCCTGTATATCTTACATTATTCTTTTTAAAAGTTACATAATTCACAGATATACCTACAAATTTTTTTACTATAGAAAAAACAATCCCGACACGTAACATTATCGGGATTATTTTTGTTGACATGAAGTCCTTGGCAAAGAATCATCGCACTTCTACAACTATTTTACTGTTCGTCTGACGAATTCTTCTATATAGATCACTTGTTTATTCGCTTTCCCTTGCGGGGATTTTTTTGTTGTTATTTATTTTAAACTATTTACATCCAAAAATAATTGTGTAGATGGATGAGCTACTTGTTGCTACTGAAGTTAAACATTTCCGCTTAGCTGTTTTAGTTCTTGATTTACATACTTCCCGTACTCGGCATTTCGTTTATAGGTTGGCTCGAAGGAAAAACTTTTGTAGGCTGTTGTTTGTTCGACTGTTTAGCCGGTTTTGTTTTCGTAGGTGGCTGTTTGTTCTGCTGTTGTGTAGGTTGCGTCTTCGTTGGTTGTTGTTTGTTCTGCTGTTGTCTTGGTTGTGTCTTAGTGGGTTGTTGTTTGTTCTGTTGTTGTGTCGGTTGCGTCTGCGTGGGTTGTTGCGTAGGTTGTTGTTGTGTCGGTTGCGTTCTATTGGGTTGTTGTTTGTTTTGTTGTTTTATAGGTTGCGTCTTCGTGGGTTGTTGCTTGTTTTGTTGTTGTGTAGGTTGCGTCTTCGTTGGTTGTTGTTTGTTCTGTTGTTGCGTAGGTTGCGTCTTAGTGGGTTGTTGTTTGTTCTGTTGTTGCGTAGGTTGCGTCTTAGTGGGTTGTTGCTTATTCTGTTGTTGCGTAGGTTGTGTCTTTGTCGGTTGTTGATTGTTCTGCTTTTGTACCTTTTGTATCTTTGTCGGTTGTGTCTTCGTCTGCTGTGTGTTTCCCTTAGTAGGAGTAGCATTCACGCGTTGCGCAGCGGGCTTCACATTAGTCATATTGTCAACAACATACGGCACAGGTTTTTGTTTATCATTGGCTGCCTTTGTAACTTGCGGACGATAGATAAGCATCTGATTTTTATTCACACTCTGTCCGGGCTTGCTGCTATTGGTCATCTTGATAGGCGTGATGCTTCGGTTCGAACGTTTCTCCACCTCAGCCCGATTCGGACCCATATTATACGAGGTGTTAGTGGTATTATTCACTCGCACATTATTGATAACGGTCGAGTTGTTATACACGGTGATATTTGTCGAATTATCAACATAATAGTTATTTATCGTAGTACTTCCGAAATTATTGGCGCCTACGAAGGTCCACTGATTATATGGCGAATCATAGTTGTTGCCCGGACCCATAGGCGACCATCCGTAAAAACCATCCGATTGACGCCAATTGACCCACCCTGGACCCCATTGATAGTCAGGAACCCATATCGGTCCATACATAGCGTCGGTGTACCATCTGCCGTAGTGAAACGGAGCCCATCCCCATGCATAATACGATATCCACGTCCAACCTTCGTCTGTATATGCCCAATATCCATTGGTAGCGTAGGGTGAGAAGCCTACCGAAACTTCAGGAATCCATACATAGCCATAGTCGGGGCTTTCCACCCAACTGCCATAGGGACTTAAATCGTCGTAGAAGACCTGAAAACTTACCGAAACGCCTTGTGATGTCGCTTTCGATGGGGTAATGCAAGTGCCTATAAAGAGCACGAACAAGAGAGCAATGAGTTTGTTTTTCATAATATTTTATATTTTTTTGGTGATGATTTATCACAATGCAAAAGTACGATGAACTGATGGCGTGTGTGTTATATAATTTTGTTTAAAACTTACATGATTCACACATTGATAGGGAGCTTTTTGATTATAAAATCCATCAGCCAAGCCGCTCATCGCATGAAGTTTTTATTTATGATGTCCTCTATGTTGTCCATTATCATGATGTTCCCCATGATTATCCTGACCGGAATTGCCGCGTTGTTCGTAGGTTCCCCCATGTCTAACCTGCATAGGGCGTGGAAAAGGTGCGAAGCACGACGACAAAAAGCCGACAACGCAGCATAGTAAAACAAAAATTAGTAATAGTAGTCCCTTGCGACGTCTGCTGATTTTAAAATGCGATGTACTAGGGTGTTCGACGGTATGTCCGATAGTCAATTTTGATTTCATGGTGATGTTTGTTTAAATAGTTACTTCGAAATTTATAAATGCAAAGATCGTTCGAATCCATCATCAAAGTGTTACACAATTCCACATATAACTTACATGATTAACACTTTATTTTTTTGCTTTATCCAAAGCCTTCTGCTTGGCTTTGCGTGCCTTTTCTTCGTCATCTTTCAGTTGCTGTGCGGCTTCCGCTTTCCGTTTGAAATAACCCCTCAGCAAGAAGTTCTCCTTGGCAGCATTCATGTTCTCATCCAAGCCTTTGCTGCTGCTTTTGATATTCTTCATGGTCTCACTAAAGTCGTCGCCTATCATCGTATCCTGAATCAAACGCCCCAAGGTGCCGCGCCCGCTATTTATCTTAATCATGATCTCTGCCAATTGGTCCGACACCACCTCCGCATTACTTGCCGTTATCTTCAAACTTGCTATGATGGCATCCGTCTCAACAGGTTCGCGCGAGGCGATGGCATCGCCGTCCTTCACAGCAGACACCTCACTGCTGCGTTGCGAAATCGTCAGTATCTTGTCGCCGATAATACCTGCCGAGCCGATGCTCGCCGAACAATCTTTTTTGATAAACCGTTGAATACTTTTGCGCAGTATCATGTCCACCATCACCGTTGAATCGTCTATAATGTCAATGGCATCCACAGTTCCTACGTTGATGCCCGCGAAGCGGATATTGCTGCCAACTTCCAGTCCGCTCACATTCGTGAAGCTCGTTGTCAAGCGAAAAACAGGATTGAACAAATTCTTTTGCTTGCCGAGGATAAAGACAGTCAGCACAAACAATAAGATGCCGATGACGATGAATATCCCTAAACGTAATTTGAACTTTGTTGTACTCGTATCCATAATGAAAATTATTTATGATATGTGATGTATAGAAAATGTTTATTTTGTGATGAATATTTAATACCAAACGTGTAAGCTGCAACTTGCAACTTAAAACTTTCCAACCTACTTGAAGAAAGACTTGATAAACATATCTTCCGATTTCTCGAAACTCTCCAAGCTGCCCTCTTGATAAATTTGTCCTTCGTGCAGCATCACCACACGATTGGCTGTGCTGCGTGCGCATGCAATATCATGGGTGATGATGATAGATGAAGTTTTATATTTTTGCTGAATATCTTTGATGAGGATGCTAATCTCATCCGATGTAATAGGGTCAAGCCCTGTGGTAGGCTCATCATAAAGCATAATCATAGGGTCGAGCACTATGGTGCGTGCCAACGAGATACGTTTGCGCATGCCGCCCGACAATTGGGCAGGCATTTTATCTATCGCCTCCAACAAACCGACATTCTCCAAAGCTTCCTTCACCTTTTCGTTTACCGCTGCCCGCGTCAAGTCCTTCTTGATTCTTGTCAAAGGAAACTCAAGGTTTTCTCGCACTGTCATCGAATCATACAACGCCCCACTCTGAAACAAAAAGCCTATCTTCTTGCGAATTTCCATCAATCCGTCTTGATGCAATCTATCCACATTTTCTCCCAAAATATCTATGCTGCCGCCATCGGCTTCCAACAAACGTATAATACATTTCACCAACACCGATTTCCCCGAACCGGATTTTCCCAACACCACCAAGTTCTCTCCGTCGAATAATTGCATAGAAATCTTCTGCAACACTTTTTGTGTACCGAATGACTTCTTCAAGTTCTTGACGTCAATAACAAGCTTCTTTGTTTTCACATCA
>Ga0194063_10000906_pt1 | contig 20244 bp, 17 predicted proteins | sample SepL3720m_MetaG_FD_155459 | JGI IMG/M metagenome (GOLD analysis project Ga0194063, IMG submission 155459) | Anoxic zone freshwater microbial communities from boreal shield lake in IISD Experimental Lakes Area, Ontario, Canada - Sep2016-L373-20m | ecosystem: Environmental > Aquatic > Freshwater...
TGACCCCAACCCGCGATGGTAGGGACGCCCTCTCCGCTTCGCTGCGGTATCAGTTGACGCGTTCGCTCCCGCTCATCTTGCCCTGTGGGCTGCCTTCGGCAGTCTCCCGAGCGGCTACCCTCGCCGCTTGGTTGTGTTCCCTGCACCAAACGTTCGACTGGCCCGATTCACGATGCGCTATCGCGCTGGTTTTGCCGAGGCGTCCGTCGAGAGAAGTCGGACGGCTCGGCGAGCCCTCCCTACCAATGATCGGCTCACCAGCTTTCCCCACACGTCAGGATGTCTGAACGTGGACACCGCGTGCGACATTCTGGTGGCGGGCGGCGGCGTCCGGGTGTTTCCGCATCGAGCCGCGCCCTCGCGGGCATGCGCATCTCCGATGGCATGCCCGATCAGTGCAAGCTTTCAGAATCCAGCGAGCGCGCTTCGCGCGGTACGGCGAACACGGCAGCAGAGTGCCGTTGCTACAGCGCCAGCGGCCCAGCCGCGCTGTGCGTCCGTTGTAGCGCCTCACTTTGACTTGCCACCTCCCGGTGGCTGCGCCCTGCGGGCTGCCTGCGGCAGTCTTTCTCCAGCGCTCCCGCGCCTGCGGTTGCTGAGGCGGGATCGCGGCGGAGCCGCCATCTTTTTCGCTTTTGCACTTATCGGGCATGCGCTCGAAGAGGGTGACCTTTTTTCTGAAATCTTGGCGCGATTATTGCTTGCAATAGCAATATTCGCGCCCAGATTCTTGCCGCATGGCGGGAATGGAACAGATCGCGGGCCTGGGGTTGCAGCAGACGCTGTCGCCACAGATGCAGCAGAGCCTGAACATCCTGCAGGCGCCGCTGGCCGAGCTGCGCGAGATCGTGGACACCGAGCTGCGTGAGAATCCGGCGCTCGAGGAAGTGGTTCCCGAGCGCCCTGAGTCCGGGAAGGAAAAGCCGAAGAGCGAGCTCGAAGACCAGTGGGACGAGTATCATGTGCAGCGAGCGGCCGCCGAGCCGTGGACGCGCGAAGCCGCGGAGCGACGGCAGCACTTTTTCGATTCGCAGGTCCGGCCGCAGACTCTGCGGGAGCACCTCCTGGCACAGGCGGCCTCATGGCCAAAACCCGAAGCACGCATCGCGGAGGAAATCATCGGGAACCTCGATGAGCAGGGCTACTTCCGCGCGGATGTCGCGGACGTGGCCTGGGCGGCCGGCAGCACCCCGCTCGAAGTCGAACGGGTGCTCGAAAACGTGCAGGAATTCGACCCTCCGGGGGTGGCCGCAAGAAACCTCTCCGAATGCCTGTTCCTGCAGCTCAAGCGGAAGGGGCGGCAGAATTCTGCCGAAGCCCGGATCGTCCGGCACCACCTGGAGGAACTCGGACGGAAGAAGCTGGCCGAAATCTCCAAGGCGCTCGTCCTGACGCTGGCCGACATCCAAAAAGCGGCCGTGGAAATCACCCGCCTCGACCCGCGGCCGGGGCGCGCGTTTTCCTCCGAGCCCGAGCAGGTCGTGATTCCGGAGATCGTCATCGAGCGGGAGGGGGACGGGTATTCGGTGAGCCTGAACAGCGACGGGATCCCGGCGCTCCGCATCGCCGACTCCTCGAAAGACATGCTCTCCGGTTCCTCGCGCGAAGTCCGGGAATACCTGCGCGACAAGATCAAGGGCGGGAACTTTTTGATCCGCAGCATCCAGCAGCGCCAGCAGACGCTCCTGAATATCGGGCGCGAAATCGTGGCGAGGCAGCGCGCTTTCTTGGATCGCGGCCCCTCGTGCCTGCGCCCGATGACGATGAGCCAGGTGGCCGATGTTGTCGGCGTCCACGAGACGACGGTCAGCCGCGCCGCCTCCGGAAAATACATCGCGACCCCGCAGGGGATCTTCGAGATCAAATACTTCTTCACCCACGGCTACACGAACAGCGGGGGCGAGGAGGTCAGCAACGAGAGCGTCCGCCAGGCGATCGTCACGCTCGTGAAGGAGGAAAATCAGCGCAGGCCGCACAGCGATCAGGACATCGTCCGCCTCCTTGCCGGACAGGGGCTCGCCGTCGCCCGCCGCACGGTTGCCAAATACCGCGAGCAGCTCGGCATCCTCCCCAGCTACTTGAGAAAATCGTTCGCTTCCTAATTTCGGGAATCTTGAAATGTTTGATGCAGATCAAGGAAATTTTCCATCGAAGGGCTTCAGGCTTGCGGCCAAGATGGATTCTTCTTTTGCCGTTGATCCGGCGGATGCCACCGCGAAGGGGACGGAGCGGAGGGACATGGCAGCCAGGCATGGGCGCGGGGAAGAATCCGGGGGTTGCTGTGGTTTTTGTCAGCCCCCCCGGCCATGATCAACCTCACCGAACTGCTCTGTGGTCTTCCGCCTCCGGGAGGCGGATCGCACCACGCCGAGTGGGGGTGCGCCCCGAAAAGCGCCTCGCAGCACAAGCCGGTCGTCGTGTGGAACATCACGCGCCGCTGCAACCTGCGCTGCACGCACTGCCACTCCGACTCGACCTCGCACAGCTATCCGGGCGAGCTGAGCCTGACGCAGAGCGTCGATGTCATTGACGACCTCGCAGACTACGGGGTTCCCGCCGTGCTTTTCTCCGGCGGCGAGCCGATGCTGCATCCCCACTTTTTTGACCTCGTCGGCCACGCGGTTGCCCGCGGGCTGCGGGCGACGGTTTCCACGAACGGGACGCGGATGGATTCGCGCGCGGCCGAACGGCTCAGGGACCAAGGCGTGGCGCATGTCGGGATTTCACTCGGCGGCATCGGCGAGCATCACGACAGATTCCGCGGGCGCGCGGGGGCGTTTCAAAAAGCGGTGGCCGCCTTCCGGCACTGCCGTGACGCCGGCCAGAAAGTCGGGCTGCGGCTCACGCTCACCCGGCAGACGATCGGCCAGATCCCCGGGATTCTGCGGCTCATTGAGGAGGAAGACATTCCGCGCGTCTGTTTCCGCCATCCTGTCTGCAGCGGCCGCGGCGGAGATCTGGGGCTGCTCACGGCCTCGGAGACGCGGGCCACGATGCGGATGATCGGCGATGCCGTCATGCGCTGGAACCGCGCGGGCAGCAGCCGGGAAGTGCTCACGGTGGACCAGCCGGCTGATGGGGCATTCTTCTGGCTCACCATGCGCAGGAAAAATCCGAAGCGGGCCGATGAAATCTGGGGACACCTGAACGGGAACGGCCGCACGCGTCGGCGCTCCGGCATCGGGATCTCGAACATTGACAGCCAGGGAGACGTGCACCCCGACCGGTTCTGGCGGGCCCACACGCTGGGGAATGTGAAAGACCTACCGTTCAGCGCGATCTGGAGTCAGGCCCAGAGCGGCGATCTGTTCGCGGGCCTGTGCGACCGCCTGCCACGGCTGCAGGGCCGCTGCGCGGATTGCCGGTTCAAGGGATTTTGCGGCGGCGGGTTCCGCGGCCGGGCGGTTCAGAAAGAGGGCAACCCGTGGGCCGAGGATCCCGGCTGCTACCTGCGAAGCTACGAGATCGCCACGGAAGAGGCGGCCGCCTGATACCAAGGGCACCAGCTTCAGAACGGCTGGTCTTGCCGGTTGCTTTGCCCTGAGTTTTTCCCCGGAGCAATCGGACGAATGGCAGGGCCAAAAAAATATTTCTTTTTTTTTGAAAAAACTCTTGCCATCCCGGAAAGCTCTGATAATTTCGTCACTGTTCTGGGGGGAACAGTAGGCCGTTGCAACACTCGTTGCGGCGGCCTACATTTTTTTCTGCGCGCGGCGTGCTGATCCCGAAAACTGTTTTTCCGCGGGCTCCGCATGTCTGTGCGAGGAACTGCCCGCTTCGGATTTATTCGCCCCGGAAAACCGGCGGCCTCTTCTCGTGGAACGCGAGGATTCCCTCGGCGTAGTCCTTGCTGTCGTAAACCTCGCGGCGGATCGACTGGATCAGCTCGAACGTCTCCGCCGGGAGCGGGAGCCCGCTCGAGAGCAGGCGGAACTGGCGCTTGAACGAACGGATCGCCAGCGGCGAGTTCCTCCGGATTTTTTCCGCCAGCGCGGCCGTGAACGCCACGATCTCCGCAGTGGGAACCAGGTGGTTCAGGATCCCGATGTTCAGGCTGTCCTGCGCAGTAATCGGCTCCGCCGTGAAAAACATCTCCTTCGCCTTGTTGGTGCCAAGAAGGTTGATGAAGTGGATGAGGCCCGACGGATTGTAGGGGATCCCGATTTTTGCCGGGGTCATCGCAAAGCTCGCCGTCTCGTCACCGATCAGGATGTCGCAGGAAAACGCCAGATCGCACGCCCCGCCCCAGACGCTCCCCTGCACCAGCGCGATCACCGCGCCCGGATATTCCTGGATCCGCCGCAGCAGGGATTCGAGCGGTCCCGCATAGGGAAGCGGATCGCGCCCGGGCTTGGGCAGCTCGTTCACATCGTGGCCGGCCGACCAGACTTTCGAACCGGCCTGCGCCCGCAGGATGACCGCGATCGCCTGCCGGCGCGCGAACTCGTCCAGCGCCGAAAGGATTTCCGATACCATCTCCGAGCTCAGGCAGTTTCGTTTCGCCGGGTTTTGAAATGTGATCGTTCCGACGCCGTCGGAGAATTCCGTGTTGGTGAGTGACATGGCGTCCATTCCAGCAAGCCCCGGGCCGGGAGGCAACCCCCGACTTCGCGCCCGTTCGCCCCGCGCCCGCCATCGGGATTTACGCGAAACGAAAAAAGGGTGAGAAAAGGGTTGACGCGCCGGGGAGGTTTCATATGTTGTCCGGCTCCACTGATCCGATTCTATGAAACGCACATACCAGCCTTCCAAACGCACGCGCAAGCACCAGTTTGGTTTCCGCGCGCGCATGAAAACCAAGGCGGGACGCGAAATTCTGAACCGCCGCCGCCAGCGGGGCCGCAAGCGCCTCCTGCCCAAGGGTGTCGAAGTCCACTACGCCCGGCACACCGAAGCCTGAGCGCCTCGGCTTCCCGAGGTCTGCGCGCCTGCGTGACGGACGGGATTTTGCCAGCGTCCGGGAAGGGGGAAAAGTCGCGCAGGGCCGCCTTCTGAGGCTCGCCGTTTTTTGCCCCTCGCGCGAGGGCGAGCCGAAGGCCGGGATCATCACTTCCAAGCGCGTCGGCGGGGCGGTGGTCAGAAACAAAGTCCGGCGCCGGCTGCGCGAGCTGATCCGCGCGGTCCGCGCGGATTTTCCGCCCGGCAGCCTCATCGTCGTGATCGCCAAGTCCGCCGCCGCCGCCGCCGGATTTGAAGAATTGCGCGCGGAATGGTTGCTTCTTGCGCGCCGACTTTCTATTTTGCCGCCTCTCTCATGATTCCTCTTTTTATTTTTCTGATCCGGATTTACCAGCGAGTGCTGTCTCCCGCCCTGCAGGCGGTGTGCGGCCCGGGCTGCGGCTGCCGGTTCGAGCCGACGTGCTCGGAGTATTTCATCCAGGCCCTGCGCGGGCATGGATTTTTCAATGGGCTCGGCCTCGGAATCGGCCGGATCGCCCGCTGTCACCCGTGGGGCGGATGCGGGTATGACCCGGTGCCCTCCGCCTGGAAGACTCTCAACTGATGGACCGCAAAGCCTGGATCGCAATCACTCTCTCCGTCGCCGGACTTTTTGGCTGGCAATGGTATGTCAGCAAATATCTCACGCCGCCGCCCGCTGCGACTGGCGCGGCCGCAGCGGCCGCGCCCGCGGCGTCCGTGACTGCGGCGGCTCCGATCGCCGCTCCGGCGGGGCAGCCAGCGGCGGCACCGGTTGCCGCCCCGGTTCGCTCCGGGCCGGTCATGGCCCCGCGTGCGGAAAGCCTCTCGGCTGAAAGTGCGGAGTTTATTTTCAACAACGACGCGGGCGGCATCGAGCAGGTGATCCTGTTGATGCACCAGGGGGAGAACCAGAAGAGCGTCTCCCTGAACCGTGACCGCGGGATGCCGATCGGTGCTCTGGGGTTCGCGCCCGGCGAGGTGCTGGGAGGATTCGAGATGCGCGCCGACCGCTCGAAACGGGAGGTCACGTTCTCAAAAACCGCCCCCGACGGCCTCGCGATCACCAAGCACTTTGTCCTGCCTCCCGCCTCGGAAAAGACCCGGCTCCACACCGTGGCCCTCGAGGTTTCCTTCCGGAATCCCGGGACGTCCGAGCTCCAGGTACCGGCATTTTTTGTCGGCACCGGCGGGGCCGCGCCGATCCACCCGAGCGACCTCCCGATGTATACCTGCTTCGACTGGTCGAACGCCGGAAAGATGACGACGATCGACGTCAACTGGTTTTCTCCGAGCAGCGTCCCGCTCGTGGGCATCCCGCTCCGCGGCGAGCGCCCGCTCTACCTCGAAAGCAAACCCGAGATCCAATGGGCAGCCGTGGCCAGCCAGTATTTCTGCACGGTCGTCACCTCCAAGGACCCGGCCGCCTCGGTCTGGGCCAGGCGGTTCGACACGAAAAAAACCAACGACGCGTCCGTGTTCGGAATCCAGGGCGCGGTCGGGCTCGCGGGGTTCGCCGTCGCCCCCGGCTCGACGGTCACAAAAAACTTTGAGATCTACGCCGGGCCGAAGGATCTCTCGCTGCTGCGGAGGCTCGGCGGCAACCAGGACGCCGTGCTGAACTTCGGGATGTTCGGGTTCGTCAGCGAGTTCCTCCTCTGGGCGATGAACCACCTCAAGAACTGGCTCGGCAACTACGCCGCCGCGATCATCGTCCTCACCCTCTGCATCAAGTCCGCCCTCTGGCCGGTCCAGAACAAGGCGACGAACGAGATGCGCAAGATGTCGTCGCTCTCGCCGCTGATGGCCACGCTCAAGGAAAAATTCAAGGACGACCCGCAGAAGATGAACGAGGAGACGATGAAGCTCTACCGCGAATACGGGGTCAACCCGCTGAGCGGATGCTTTCCGATGCTCATCCAGATCCCGATCTTCTTCGGGTTCTACTCGATGCTCGGCACCGCGATCGAACTCCGGAACAGCTCGTTCTTCTGGATCCACGACCTCTCGCAGCCGGACACCATCACCCACCTCCTCGGCTTCCCGATCAACCTCCTGCCGCTCATCATGTCGTGCACGATGATCTGGCAGATGGTCATCACCCCGAAAACCGGCGACGCCACCCAGCAGAGGATGCTCTACTTCATGCCGGTCATCTTCCTGGTCTTCTGCTACAATTACGCCAGCGGGCTCGCACTTTATTGGACAACCCAGAATATCTTTTCTATTGTCCAGCTCTACCTGACGCGCAACCGGCCGCTCCCCACGCTCCAGAAAAAAAGCGTGGTCGCCCGGCGTGAGGCCGCCGGGGCAAAGAAAAAAAAGCGACCATGAACCAGACGCCCGTTGAAGTCCTCGACACCGTTCTCGGATACCTCGGCTTCGTCGTCGAAATCCAGGAGCAGGAGCGCGACGGACACCAGATCCTCCAGATCCTCACCCACGAGCCGGAACGCCTGATCGGGCGCAACGACGTGGTCATGGATGACCTCCAATACCTCGTCAATCGCGTGCTGGCCGCAGCGAATCCCCCCGGCCCGCGCATCGTCGTGGACGTCGAGCACCACCGCGCCATGCGCGACGACACCCTCGTCGAAAAAGTCCGCCACCTCGCCCAGGCCGTCCGCTCGACCGGCCGCCCGATCCAGACCGAACCCCTCAATTCCTACGACCGCCGGATCGTCCACCACGCGTTCAAGGACGACCCGCAAATCGCCACCTGGAGCCCGCAGGACGATGCCCGCATGAAGCGGATCACCCTCCGCCTCCGCCCGAAATCCTAGCCGGCCGAGCAACCGCGCTGGTTTTTCGCCCGTGGGAGGCGTGTTGCTCCGATACGATTTCCATTTTACAAACGGACGGGACGCTGCGTTCCCCTGTGGATCCCTGGAGGGATGGCCTCCGTGCCGTCCCATATCTGCGGCCTCGCGGGTGGTCGGCGACCCGTCAGACATTGCTCAATCGCTTCGATGACCTGATCGCGCAGAAATTCTCAGATATCTTTGGCTTCTCTGTCCCCGAATCTTCCCCTTCTCCGAATGTAAAGAGGGAAGAACCACCCTTTTTGGCCTTGCGACAGTTGTTTTTTGTCAGGCTCAGACATCCTGACGTGCGGGGAAAGCTGGTGAGACAATTATTGGTAGGGACGGATCGCCGAGCCGTCCGACTTTTCTCGACGGACGCCTCGGCAAAACCAGCGCGATAGCGCATCGTGAATCGGGCCAGTCGAACGTTTGGTCCAGGGAGCACAACCAGGCGGCGAGGGTAGCCGCTCGGGAGACTGCCGAAGGCAGCCCACAGGGCAAGATGAGCGGGAGCGAACGCGTCAACTGATACCGCAGCGAAGCGGCGAGGCATCCCTACCATCGCGGGTTGGGATCATCCGTTTTCCTCTCCCTTTCATTTTCTCCGGGAGAGGTCAGGATGTCTGAGGCTCGTGTTTTTCTTCATGAAGGCCAGCCATGCCCCGTTCGTTTCCAGCCGCGTTCGTGCTGTTGCGTTCTTGCTTGCCAAGCGTCCGCATCCGCCTAAGCTTTCCGCCTCATATATGAACATGACCGACTTCTTGATTTTTGCCCAGGCGGCGGCCCCGGCACCGGGACAGCAGAACATGCTTGTCTCGATGCTGCCGCTGGTTTTCATCTTCGTGATTTTCTATTTCCTGCTGATCCGTCCGCAGCAGAAGAAGGCGAAGGACCATGAGAAGCTGATCCAGGCGGTGAAGACCGGCGACCAGGTGGTCACGAACGCCGGGATCCACGGCACGGTTTCGAATGTGAAAGAAAAAACGCTCATCATCAAAATCGCGGACAACGTGAAGGTGGAGTTCGACCGCGCGGCGGTCGCGGTCGTGGTGAAGCAGCCCGAAGCCTAATGCGGCCGACGAGGCCGTTTTTTTCATCTGATGTCACCCGCCCTTACGTTTTCCCTTGGCCTGGCGCTCCTGCTGCTTTTCGGCTGGTATTTTGCAACCGAGCTTCCGGCCCGCAAACGCTGGCTGGGGCTGATCCTCACGGTTTTTCTCACAGCCTACTGCGTCGAGCAGGTGTGGCCGCCCGGGCAGAAGATCCGGCTCGGGCTTGACCTTCAGGGAGGCACGTCGTTTCTGATCCGCCTCATTCCGCAGACCGAGAACGGGATCACGAAGGATCTTCTGGACCAGGCGGTCGAGGTGATCCGCAAGCGCGTGGATCAATACGGGGTGAGCGAGCCAGTGATCAGCCCGCAGGGGCAGGATCGGATCCTGGTGCAGATCGCGGGGCTCGACACGAAGCAGGTCGAGGAGGCGAAATCCCAGCTCCAGCGGGTGGCGAAACTCGAGTTCGCGATCGTGGGCGAAGGCGGGGAAGGCAGGCTGGCCAGGATTCAGTCGGGCGAGGAGCCCATGCCCCCGGCCTATGTGCTCAAGCCCTACAAGCCCGGAAAGAACGCCAAGGAGGAGACGCAGATTCTCGTGACCCGCCGCCCGGCGCTCACCGGCGAACATGTAACCCGCGCGTTCGCGTTTTTCGACCAGCAGGGATACGGGGTCTCGCTCGAGCTCGACTCCGAGGGCGCGAAGATCTTCGACGAGGTCGCGGCCCAGCACAAGGGTCACCAGATGGCGATCCTTCTCGACGGGGAAGTGCTCTCCGCTCCGACTCTCCAGAGCGACTACTACGGCGGCCGCGCGCAGATCACCGGGCATTTCACCGACAAGGAAGCCCGCGATCTTTCGAGCGCCCTCGAAAACCCGCTGCGCGTCCCCGTGCAGATCGAGGAAACGCGGAGCGTCTCGCCCACGCTCGGCGCGGACTCCGTGAAGAGCGGCGTCGTGGCCGGGCTCGTCGGGCTCGTGCTCGTGATGGTGTTCGTCATGCTCTATTACCACTTCGCCGGGCTGATCGCGATCCTCGGGCTGCTCATCAACATCGTCCTCCTGTTCGGCATGATGGCGATGCTCAACTTCACGCTGACGCTGCCGGGCATCGCGGGAATTATTTTGACGATCGGCATGGCGGTGGACGCGAACGTGCTGATCTACGAGCGACTGCGCGAGGAGATGGCGGCCGGCAAGTCGCTGGCGGCCGCGCTGACCGGCGCCTACGACAAGGCATTCAGCGCGATCTTCGACGCGAACGCGACGACCCTGATCACCGCGGTCATCCTCTTCTGGCAGGCGACCGGCTCGGTGAGGGGGTTCGCCGTCACGCTTACCCTCGGCATCATCGCCTCGATGTTCTCCGCCCTGCTCTTCACCCGCACCGCGTTCCGATGGCTCGTCGAAAAGGGCGCGCTCAACCGGCTCACGATGCTCGACCTCATCCCGAAACGAAAATTCGATTTTCTCGGCAAACGCTGGATCGCAATCACGTTTTCCCTCCTCCTCGTCGGCGGATCGGTCGGGATCTTCGCCGTCCGCGGGGAGAAAAATTTCGGGATTGATTTCCTCGGTGGCGACCTGCTGATCGTCGAGTCCGCGCAGCCGGTGAGCGTGGCGCAGGCACGCGAGACGGTGAACGACCCGGCCGTGGTCATCCAGTTCGAGCGCGCGGGCATGAAGGAACTCCTGACGTTCCGCAGCCCGCAGGGGACGTCGGACGCGATTCTGGCCAAGCTGCACGCGTCCTTTCCCAACAGCGGGATCATCCCGGTCGGCCAGGATACGGTCGGCGCGCTGATCGGCATGGAGTTTGCGAAGAGCGCACTTTGGGCACTCGGGCTCGGGATGCTCGGGATCCTGGCTTACGTGACCCTTCGCTTCGAGTTTTCGTTCGCGCTCGGCGCGGTCGTCGCCCTGCTGCACGACGTCATCATCATGCTCGGTCTGTTTTCACTGATCGGCGGAGAGCTTTCCCTCGTGATGGTCGGCGCGGTGCTCACGATTGCCGGCTACTCGATCAACGACACCATCGTCGTTTACGACCGCATCCGTGAGGGCCTGATGCAGGGCGAGCGCGGAAAGATCCAGACGCTGATGAACAACAGCATCAACGAGACGCTCGGCCGCACGATCCTCACCGGCGGCACGACACTGCTCTCGGTGGGTGCCCTTTATTTCTTCGGCGGCGAGGTGCTCCGCGACTTTTCGTTCGCGATCCTGATGGGGATCGTCATCGGAACCTACTCGTCGATCTTCATCGCGGCACCGATCGTCCTCTGGGCCTCGAAGCTCCGCGGCAAGAGCGTCCGCCGCGAGGTCCTCGAGGGCGCGGCGATCAAGCCGGCTTGAACGCCCCGGAAAATTTCCCTTGCGGCTCCCCCGGCGCGCGCGCACCGTTTGCTTCTGTGCGAGCCGCGGTCACCATCCTTTTTGTCCTCGCGGCCTCCGCCGCCTCCGCAGAGTGGAATATCTCGATGCACGATGGCCGGCGGTATGTTCCGGTCGGGGATGTCGTGGATTTTTACCGGATGAACCCGCCGGAGATTTCCGGAAATGCGTTCACGCTCACCGGGCAGGGACGGACGATCCGGGGGCATGCGGGATCCCGGGAAATCTGGATCAACAACGTCAAATACATCCTCTGCTTCGATGTGGCGGCCAAGGGCGGGCGGATTTTGATCTCGGCGATGGATGTCACGAAGATCATCGAGCCGGTGATGCGCCCGGGGAAAATCAAGGACGCCAGCGCGGTGCGCACGGTGATCCTCGATGCCGGCCACGGCAGGCACGACAGCGGGGCGCGCGGGCCGCTCGGCGCCGAGAAGGACGCCGCGCTCGACGTCGCCCTCCGCGCAAAAAAACTCCTCGAGCAAAACGACTACAACGTCCGGCTCACGCGCTCGACCGATGTCTTCATCCCGCTCGAAAAACGCCCGGCCTTCGCCAACAGGTGCCCGAACGCAATTTTTATCAGCATCCATTTCAACAAGAGCAACCGGGTCGGCGGGACCGGGATCGAGACCTACGCGCTGGCCCCGCGGGGCGTGCCGTCCATGGACGAGGAGAACCTCAGCTACAGCGACTTCAAGCAGTATCCCGGCCACGCGAGGGATTCCGAGAACATCGCGCTGGCGACCGCGATGCACTCCTCGATGCTCCGCCAGTTGCGCCTCTTCGACCGCGGGATCAAGCGGGCACGGTTCGTCGTGATCCGGGATGCGCAGATTCCCGCGGTGCTTCTCGAGGGCGGGTTCATGAACCACCCGGACGACGCCCGCCGGATCGCGTCGGGCGACTTCCGGGACGCCTTCGCCCGGGCGATCCTCGAGGGAGCGACCCGCTACAGGAACGCGGTGGCCGGTCAGATGCAGTATTTCAAACCCACGGCCGTCGTCGCGGCGACCGATGGCACCACGGCACCGCTCCTCAATCGCCCACCGCCCGTGCCGGTGGGTTCACAAACCGACATCCTGCAGTCCGTGAAACACGCCGCCGGAGCGCTCACCATCCCCGCCGCTGGAAACTGATATGACAAACCTCGATCCCATCGGCGTCTTCGATTCCGGCATCGGCGGCCTCACCGTCGCCGCCGCCCTCCAATCCCTCCTCCCCTCGGAAAACATTTTTTATATCGGGGACACCGCGCGCGTGCCCTACGGCGGGAAAAGCCGGAGGACCGTCGAGCGCTACAGCGTCGAGATCGGCGGGCTGCTTCTCGCGGAGCAGGCGAAAATGATCGTGGTCGCCTGCAACACCGCCTCGGCCCTTGCCGTGCCGAGGATGCGGGAGATTTTCAAGGTCCCCGTGCAGGGGGTCGTGACACCGGGCGCGGAGGCGGCGGTCCGGGCCACAAAGACCCGGCGCATCGGGGTCATGGGGACGCGGGCCACGATCGCCAGCGGCGCCTACGAGCACGCAATCAAGTGCCTCGACCCTTCCGTGCAGGTGTTCAGCGTCGCGAGCCCGCTGCTCGTGCCGCTGATCGAGGAGGGGCTCTTCGAGGATCCCGTGACCGACCAGATCCTCGCCCGGTATCTCGCTCCCCTGCTCGCGCAAAACGTGGATGCGCTCGTCCTCGGCTGCACCCATTACCCGCTCCTCCGCGCCGCGATCGCCCGCGCCGCCGGACCGGATGTCACGCTCGTGGATTCCGCAAACAACTGCGCGCTCGCCGTGAAAAACCTTCTCGTGAGCGAGCTCCTCTCCGCGCCGGCGAACCGGCTCGGCCGCCTCGATGTGGCGCTGACCGATTCCACCGAGGGCTTTCTCCGGGTCGCTCAAAACGCGCTCGGCCTCGAGATCGGCGAAGTCCACCTCCGAGCCGTGCAGGCCGCCGAGTAGCCATCAGGCCGCCGGATCCGGGCTCAAAATTCCGAGGCCGCCTTCTTTGCGGCCCCGAGCGAATATTTTTCGTAGTCGGCCTGGAGGTCGTTGTTGAAAATCAGGGCCCGCCCCTCTCCCGTGCCCGGGTTGACAATCAATTGCGCGCTCGCGCTTTTCCCCGGCCAGACATACGAATCCCCCTCCCTGCTGGCGTCCGGACGCCCGCCGAACGCGATGTCGAGCGCCTGGCGGAGGATTTCGGTTTGGCGGCTGTCCGGCGCGCAGATCTGGACGGCGTAAAATTTCCCGTCGAAAAAGTAATAGACGATTTCCTGAAGCGCGATGTTTCCGATGCTCTTTGTCTCGTCGTTGCGGATGAAAAGTTTCAGCGGGTCGCCCGGCGGACCGGCCTCGTCGAGCGGTTCGAGCTCCCATTTTTTTTGGACTTCCGCGAGCGGGGTTCCGAACGGGACGCCCCGGAAAGCATTTTCCTTCTCTGCCGGCGCGATCGCCGCAACCCGGGCGCCATCCGGCTCAGCCGCCCGAAACGCGTGCGGAGCCATGGCGAAATAGAAAATTCCCGCAGCCCCGATCAGGCGCAGCAACATTCCCGGTCTGCGTGTGGCGTGGAAGGAACACATGCACGACACCGATACGGGGGCAGTCCGCACGAATCAAGAAGATTGCACGGCGGCAAAAAAAAGGGGGTTGAGATTTTTTTTTCGTCCGTTAATTTGCTTAGCCCCCGGAAATTGAGAAGAAAAACGATATTATGTTCCAACACCGCGAGCTGGGATTGATGCAGGCGTATCAGCTCGGGGTGACGCTGGCGATGACGGTTCTGTTTTGGGGGTATTACGTGGTATTGGACAACCTGATTCCGGGGTATACGCTGACGGGATCCTCGAATTATTTCGAGTATTATCTGGCGATCATGCTGGGGTTCCATCTGTCGTTTTTGAGTTCCAAGGAGTATGATATTTTTTCGGTGACGTCGGGGATTATGGAGAGCCACCGGTTCATCTGGCCGCACATGGTCTTTGCGGGCGCGATCACGGTTCTGTTCCTGTTTTTGAAGCACGACGGGGGGATTTCGCGCCTGTTTCTTTTCACGTATTTGCCGCTGACCTATGTGGCGCTGGTGGGGATCAACCGGTATTTTGCTCTGGAGGTTCTGCGCAAGTTTTTGCACCGCCGGGGGCAGAAGCTTCTTCTCATCGGGCAGCCGGAGGAGCTTCCGAAAATCGAGTCGCTCCTTTCGAAGGCGAAGCTGTTCGGGCTGGAGACGGCGGGGATGCTGACCGAGGCGGATGCGGGGGATCTGCCGTGGGGGATCAGGAAGCTCGGGACACCGGGGGATCTGGGACCGGTGCTGGACGCCTTCGACATCGGAAATATTTTTATCGTGGGGAGCCCGAAGGACCGCCGGTGCCTCTCCGGGTGGCTCGAGCTGGCGGAGGCGCGCGGCTGCCGGGTTTCGCTCGTCAACGACCTCGACGTGTTTCTTCAGAGGCAGCTGTCCTTTTTTCGCTGCGACGGGATCGATCTGATCGAGATCCGGGACGAGCCGCTGCAGAACGCAATCAACCGGATGGCGAAAAGAATTTTTGATGTGGGCGTGGCGGTTCCGGTGGTCGTGTTCCTTCTGCCGCTCATGATCGCGGTCGTCTGGGCCCTGCAAAGAAAGCAGGCGCCCGGCCCGGTTTTTTTCCGGCAGAAACGGTCCGGGATCAACAACCAGCCGTTCACGATTTTCAAATTCCGGACGATGTATGCCGACCGGTGCGGCTCGTCCGAGCAGGCGACTTCGGGCGACAACAGGATTTACCCGGCCGGGCGGTGGATGAGGAAATTCAGCCTCGACGAGTTCCCTCAATTTTTGAACGTGCTGTCCGGGCAGATGAGCGTGGTGGGCCCGCGGCCGCACATGCCCGAGCACGACGAGCTTTTCAAGGAGTCGATGGCGTTCTACCGGATCCGGGCCTTTGTGAAACCCGGCCTGACCGGGCTGGCGCAGATCCACGGTTTCCGCGGGGAGGCGACGACAAAAGAGGCCATCATCAAGCGGGTCGAATACGATATCGAATACATTGAAACCTGGTCATTGCCGCTGGACGTCCGGATCATCTGGAGGACGTTTCTCGAGCTGCTGCGGCCGCCGGGCTCCGCCTATTGAGCGGCGAGGAGGCGGGCGGTTTTTTCGACGAACGCCTCCTTGGAAAAAAGCAGGGCGTGCGCGCGGATCGCCGGCTTGTCCCAGGAGATTTCTTCGCAGCGCGCGACGGCATCGAGCAGGGAGTCCTCGGTGGGCTCCAAAAAAAACACGCCGGTTTTCCCGTCCACGACCGTCTCCAGCGCCCCGCCCCGGCCGAGGACGACGGCCGGTTTCCCACAGGCCATCGCCTCGACGGGGGTGATCCCGAAATCCTCCTCGCCGGGCACGATGAGCGCGCGGCACTTCGAATAATACGTGCAGATTTCTCGGTCGGTCATGCGTCCGCAGAACCGGACGCTCGGCCCGGCGAGCGCCTCCAGCTCGGCGCGGTAAGGCCCCTCCCCGAGCACGACCAGCCGCCGCCCCGCCCGAGTGAACGCACGGACCGCGAGCTCGATATTTTTGTAGCCCAGCAGCCGGGAAACGACGAGGTAATACCCCTCCTCTTCCGACGACACGTTGAAGCGAGAGGTTTCGACCGGCGGATGCACGACGATCGAATCCAGGCCGTAGAACCGCTTGATGCGTTCCTGCACGTTCCGGGAATTTGCCACGAGGACATCCATCCTCGCGGCGGCCTCGCGATCCCACTCGCGGAATTTGGGAAGCGCGGCGCGCACGATCGTTTTCAGCGCGCCCGAGCCGACCTCGTAATCCAGGTAGCTGTTCGTCTGCCACAGGAACCGCGTCGTGTTGTGCAGGTAGCAAACCGTGCGGGTGCGCGGCGAGAAGCGCAGAAATTTCGCGAATGCGCTCGAGCTGATCCACGCGACGTCGGCGTCGATTTTTCCGAACGACCGGAAGGCGAGCGGGTAGAGGGCGACATACTTTTTGAAGTGGGTCGTATGCTGGATGAGCGGCAGGTGCTGCATCCAGGAGGTGCGGATATCGGCGCTTTGAAACTCCGGCCAAAGCCCTTCGTGGCGGACCGCGCTCGTGAAGATCGGCGCCTCCGGAAACCGCTCGTGCACCGCGGCAAGCACCCGCTCCGCTCCCCCCATTTGAATGAGGTAATCATGGGCGAGGACGAGGTTCATTTCGAGGACAGGCCGGAAATCATGCAACTGGTTTTCTCAAGGATGGATGGGAGGGAATACTGTTTCACGGCCTCGTCGGATGCAAGCAATCCTGTTCGCGCCCCGCGGTCGGGCAGGGCGAGGACATGCCGGAGGGCGGTCTCGAGGGCGGCGGCATCGCCCGGGGGAAAAAGCCATCCGGTTTCCCCGTCCCGGATCATCTCCGCCGGGCCTCCGGCGCGGCTGGCGACGACGGGCTTTCGCGAGAGCATGCCCTCGACCACGACCCGTCCGAAGGGTTCGGGTGCTGTGGAGGTGTGAACGATGACATCCGCCGCCTGCATGAGCAGCGGGACGTCGTCGCGCTGGCCCAGAAAGGCGACCCGCCCGGCAAGCCCGGGGGAGGAGGCCAGAGCGCGAAGCTCGGAATCGTAAAGCCGGTCATCGCCGGTGAAAAACGGCGCGCCGACAATCCAGACTTCGAGGCCCGGGATTTGCGCGGCCGCACGCAGGAGAAGATCCTGTCCCTTCCAACGCGCGATCCGCCCGAAGACGGCGGCAACCGGAGCGGTGCCAGTAGAAATTTTCCGGCGCGCCGCGAGAATTTCTGCGTCCGGCCGGGGTGCGAAATGCAGGGGATCGAATCCGTTCGGGATCACATGCACCGGGACCTTTCCGCCTGCGGCGCCGAATGCGGCGGCGGTGGCGCGGGAGTTGGCGATCACTCCGCCGGTGCGGTTGGCGGCGCTTACGATGAGGCGGATGTTCAGGCGGCTGAAGTGATCCGGGGTGAGCAGGTCGTGCAGGTGGAAGAGGCACGGCTTCCTCAGCCCGGCACCCGCCACGACGCCGTAAAGAAGCGCCTTCGCGGTGTTGAAATAGACCGCGTCCGCCGCGCGGATTTCGTGCCTGAAGCGTCGCAGGAAGCCGGCCAGTTCGGGCAGCGCGGCAAGGTAGCTGCCGAGCCCTGCCTCCTTGCCGATGCCCGCAAGGCGCTGCGGGGTTTGAAGAACAGAGACCGCGATTCCGCGAGCGCGCAACTGCTCCTCGAACGGCCCGTGCGAAAGAAGAAGCACGCGCGACCGGTCCCGAAGATCGGCCGCGATGTCGGCAAGGCAAAGCTCCGCGCCCCCAGGCTGCCCGCTCTGGTCAACGAAGAGAATCATGGCGAGCGGGCGCGATCCGCACCCATGCCGCCAACCTGCTCGTAAACGGCCAGCGTGCCGCGGGCGCACGCGTCCCACGAGAACCGCCCCGCCTGCACGAGGGCCCTCGCCGCGCGGGACGCCCGCTCGGCCGGATCGGCCAGCACCGAGAGAAGCGCCGCCGCCAGCGCGCGGTGATCGTCGGGCGGCACGGCGATCCCCGCGTCGCCCGCAACCTCCGGCAGCGAGGCGACGTCCGACACCACGACCGGCGTGCCGCAGGACATCGCCTCGAGCACCGGCCAGCCGAATCCCTCCCACAACGACGGAAAAACAAAAACATCCGCCGCCCGGTAACATGCGCCCAATAGACGATCGTCAAAAATTTTCCCCGCATACCGGATCCGGTCGCCGACCCCGAGCCGTGTGATGAGCTCGGCCTCGTCGTCAAAAAACCCGGCGCCGACGCGCAGGAGCCAGACATCGCGGCCGGCTGCGGGGGCCTCTTTCAAGATCCGCAGGGCTTGCAAAATCGCGGGCGTGTTCTTGTACCGGGTGGCCGTGGCGACATGGAGGATGACCCGCGCGGTGGCGGGGAGGCCAAAGCGCCCGAGCACGCCCCGACGCTCGTCGGCAAGCGATTCGCCCGGAGACGCAGGCTGCGGGCCGAACACCGGGTTGCAGCCGTAATAGACGACATCGATTTTTTCCGCCGGGATGCCGGCGATTTCGACCAGCGTTTTTTTTGTGCTCTCCGAGATGGCGATGATCTTCCGGCAGCGCTTCATGCCGCGCACCCGGAGGGGGAAAGTGAACCGCGTCAGCGCCGGGTGCGGCATCGAAACCAGACCTTTCGCGGCGAGGAGCGGGATGATGTCGTGGCAGGTCAGGACCGTGCGCGCGGGCGGCGTCGCCCAAGCGAGGTTGGCGTGGCTGTGATCGAGAATGTGGAAGACCGGGGCACCACCCACCGAACGGATCTGGCGCGGGTATTTCAGGAAACGCGCGTGCCGGCTCGCAAATTTTTCCCCGGTTGCCCCGCCGCCGAACGCCGCCGCCACGCGCGCGTCCGGCGCGCAGACGATCTCGTCGAACGTCCAACCGACGCCCGGGAGCGAGCGCAGCGCCCGGAGCAGCTCGGCGGCATACCGCCGCATGCTTTCCGATGGAAAGCCCTCCACGTTCGGCAGGAGAACCGCCTTGTTCACGCCATGTCAGGGACGGTTCTCCGCGAGGGTCGAAGCGGTCCAGCGATACAGGTCGTCGAGCCCGCCCGCGATCTCCACCGTGGGCTCCCATCCGAGCAGGTCGCGGGCCTTGGAAATGTCGCAATAAAAAACGCGCTGGTCGGCCGGGCGCCACCCGCCGTGCGTGGCCTCGATCCCCCAGAGGTTGCAGAGCTCCACGAGCGAGATGGTTTTGTCCGGACCCCCGCCGACATTGAACACCTCGCCCGCAAGGCTCTTGCGTCCGGATCCGAGAAGCCCCTCCGCCTGCTTGAGAAAAAGCCGGGTGACATCGTCAATGTGCAGCACGTCGCGCACCTGCTTGCCGTCGCCGTAGATGACCGTCGGGCGCCCGAGAATCTTGTTCGTCGCGATGTGCGAGATCCAGCCCTGATCCACGATCCCGAACTGGTTCGGCCCATACATGCAGGAGCACCGGTTGGCAACCCCGCCAAACTCCCGGACATAAAGCTCCCCAACCAGCTTGGAAACGCCGTAGGGCGTGTGGTGCGCGCAGTCGATCGGAAACGTCTCCGGCAGGCCGCGCCCGCCGAGCTCCCCGCCGAAATCATAGCGCGTCTCCTTTTCGATGATCTCCACGAAGTTCACGTTCTCGCCGTAAACCTTGTTGGTCGAGGTGTAGATGATCTGCGCGCCGACCTCCGCCGCCGCACGGGCGATCAGGAACGACCCCTCGGCGTTGATCTTGAAATCCCGCGACGGGCTCTCGACGCTCGACGTCACGGCGACCTGCGCGGCGAAATGAAAGACGATGTCCGGACGCTCCTGGTAGATCACCGATGCCATGTCCTCGATCTCGCGCTTGCGGAGATCCAGCTTGGGATGCTTCGACTCCAGCATCCGCAGGTTGATCTCGGCCCCGCGGCGCGTCAGCGAATCCACCCCGATCACATCGAAGCCGCTCCCGAGAAGTTTCGGCAGCATGTTGGTTCCCACAAATCCCGCCGCGCCTGTGACAACTGCCTTGGCCATGAAGGTGGTTTAGCCGAAACGCCGGGGGGTTGACAATGGCAAAGGGAAGGGTTGCGGGGATTCCACCTCGCCACCGAGGCCGACCCGCCCGGCCACGCCGACTTTGCCAAGTTCCATTTCCTGCCTTCGGAGACTCCCTCGCCAGCTTAAGAACCGTCCCCCATCGGTGGGGACGGCTCGCCGCAGCCGTCCGACTCATTCGCCTGGCCCGCGCCAGTCGGCGAGAAATAATGGGTCACCCCGGCGGTGTGCCCCCACCATCTGATCACGCCGCCGCTCGCCCCCATCTCCCCTCTCCAAGTCTCCCCATCTCCGTGTCTTCTTCACCCCCACCTCCAGGTCTCTCCCCCTCGCGCCTCCGCGTGAGCCTTCCCTTTCCGCTCCTGGCCTTCTTTGCCTTGACCTGCGCGGCACGCGGGGGCGAGAGTGCGGGCATGGGCCTCACGCGCATCGCCAATCCGATTTACGACGGGGCGTTCAAGTATCTCTTGGACGACAACCGGATCGCGCGGCTGTTTCTTTCGACGATGATCGGCGAGGAGATTGT